>Ga0255044_10000154_pt1 | contig 13373 bp, 13 predicted proteins | sample BC1_12_21_MG_FD_183651 | JGI IMG/M metagenome (GOLD analysis project Ga0255044, IMG submission 183651) | Seawater microbial communities from Strait of Georgia, British Columbia, Canada - BC1_12_21 | ecosystem: Environmental > Aquatic > Marine > Strait | place: Canada: British Columbia... | reverse complement strand
ATTAGCAATATTAACACCAGCATAAGGTAAGTATTCAACCATACTCCAATGTAGTAGCATTGGTTTAATATAATCATTTAACAAAGCTAAATAAGGATTTGTTAGTGTGCCAGCAACTATTTCTGCTTGTATTTTAACATATAAATCAGTACCTAAATAATTTTGTATGTGAATATCTTGTGCTTGGTTCAAAAATGGTAATAGCTTATCATTATCAATATTACCATTAGCAGCAGTAAAAACTGAAATATCGTGTCTTGTTACAAATAGTGCTTTACTCATTTCTTATAATTTGGGTGATGTCCATTATTTGGCATATTAACTGGAGCTTTTACCGATTCTTTTCTGCCTCTTGGTTTTGGTTCATAACTTTTAGGAATAGATTTAGTTTTTTTATAATCATCTAAATCATCACTACCAACTTCTTTTCCTTTTTTAATTTTGTATAAAACTTGTTGCCATTTGTGCCTACAATAAACACCGCCTTTGAATTTAAACAAATCGTATTTTTCTCCATTGTGCATAGGTAACTCAGCAGCAGCAAAATCCATATTTCTACTTGCTTTGTCAATATCTTCTAATCTGTAAACAATTCCAGAACCTGTTCTACTCATCATCTCCTTACAAAACTCTCTGCTTTCTCCACCTGTTCTACTACTACCTTTAGCATACTTGTATCTTACTTTGTACATTGATTTATCTAATGTAGAAAATCCATCTTCTTTACTATCTATAACATCACTTAGTTTAATCATTGAGTTTGCCCAGTCCTCTACACTTTCATTTTCATCATTTAAATCCCTAATATCAACCATTTCAAACTCTTCAGAATCCATTTTAACGCCTTTTAACGATTCTAATGCTTTTTTTAATAGTTTATCACTTTCTTTGTTAGAAACACTCTTAGAAGCCATTAATTCAATGTCTGTCGTTTGGTCTTCTTCTTTAATTCCAGTTTGTTCTTCAATAGCTTCTTCGCCTTCTACATTCTCTAAGTCCATAAACTCAAGTGGTTCAATAGTTTTAAAGTAAAGATTTAAACTAATATCATTTACCGCTAAAATTGCATCTAAGCTATCAATTAAAAGGTTTTGGTATGGTTGTATTACTACGTTATTAAAAAGTCGTGAAGCGTTCTCTATTTCATCAGCATTGCTTGAAAAACCATTAGCAGAACTTAATCCAAGTAATAAAGGAGATGTAACTCTGTGAGTTAACATAATCTTCTTAGAACATTCTTCACTTAAATATTGATAGTGTTGAGGTGCATTATCTAATGGTATATCCTCAACAGTTGTTTTGCTTTCTGCATTATTGTTAAATGCAATTATTACCTTTTCTCCGTAACTTCCAGTAAGTTTTTGCATTACATCATTCTTAATAGCAAGTTGTTTTTCCCTATCTGGTACACCATTGTTAAAATTCACAACTTTTGTACCACTAAAACCATTCTGAGTATCATTAATTAAGAAACAAGCAATTTCATCTTCTAATGTAGCATAAGCAGTATTATAATCTGCTGGAGAATAATAGTAATATCCAGTAACATATCTTTTAATAATATAAATTTCGTTTTGTGCGCCACTACCAAAAACAGGAAACTTTTTTAATTTAGTATTTCTACTAACTTTTGTCCAATCTGGAGAATAAAAATAATTCTTAATTTCTCCTTTATCATTCATTTTTTCAGCTCTTAACGTTTCTCTTGGAAAATGTGTTATTGCTGATATTTTATTTCCATTATAAGTAATTTGAAAACTTGCTTCACCTAATAATTTTAAATCTTGGCAAACATTTCTTAAATCGTGTGGTTTTACTAAACTTTTCATTTGTGCATACTGTTCTGGTTTTTTATTAGAATCAGTAGCATCTAATCCTTTTCCGTATATTTGATTAACAATACCATTAATTACAGCATTGTTTGTTGTACTATCCATATAAGCATCAATAAGTCCTTGATAATAGTCGTTATTTTCACCTATTGAAACATAGTTTTTATTACGTTCTTCTGTAATAGTTGGTCGTTCGTATTGATTTAATTGTACTAAGTGTAAGTTATCCATAATATACAAAGTTGTTATCGCCTGTACTTTGCTCTATATAAACACCATTTGAGATTTGGTAATCTGATAGAGTTTGGTTAGTACAGTACATTTTATCTTTAAAAATTATTGTGTTATCCGTAGTATTTGTGATTGTAATAGTATAATAGTTATTTTCTTTTAATATTGTAGGAGTTCCAACTTCTTCAACAAGAATATATTTGTAATAATAATCTAATTCAGTAATATTCATATTGCTATCTGTAAAAATAATTTTATTTTGTGCCTCAGATTTAATATCAATTTTATATGTTTTAACCATATTAGGATAGGGTATTATTGCCTCTCTTGGTATAAAGTTAATGTTTTTTGCTCCAATTACTGGGTGTATCTGCATATTTTAAAATAAAAAAGGGGAGGTTAATCACTCCCTCCCCTCCAATCAAACATATATTATGAATCACACAATTATTTAATCGCGTATTTTTTAACTATTAGTTCCTACAGTTACAGTAACAGTAGCAGAACTCATACCAGCAAAAGGGTCAGCAGCAGTACCGCCACTAATAAAATTGGCTGGTTGTAATTCTGAACCAGTTAATGTTAAGCTGTATCCACTTAAATCACCAAAAGCAGTTCCAGTTGCTATTGTGCCACCAGTAACTTCAAGACCGTGTTCTAAACCACATAAGAAGAAATTTCCATTTCTATCTTCTACACAAACGTGTGGTCTTCCATAAGCCATCAGTTTTATTTCCTTATTATCTTCTTTAGATAATTTTGGTAATGTTAAAGTTAATGTTTCTTCAAAGAATGTTGTACCATTCTCAGTTGAGGATGTAATAGCAGTTTCCAAACTATTTGTTCCTTTTAAATCATATTGAAAAGCAGTAAATGTACCAGATAAATCTGTAATCTCATCATCGGTTTTTGTTACAGTTCCTAAATCGCCATAATCAACGAACCAAGCTCTAACAATACCACCGATTACATCTTTACAAGGAACTTTTCGTCCTTTTGTTAAATCGCAAGCCATATTGTTTTTTTAAATTAAGGGAGCATTTCAACTCCCTTGTTATTATTTAATTCTTATACGTGGTAAAGAACGATATCAGAACCAATTCCGTACTGTACACCAGCTGTATATCTCATAACAACTCTTACGTTTTGAGAACCATCAATATCAGCCATATCAATTAACTTAACTTCGTTCATATCTGATAGTAAACCAGTACCAAAGAATAAGTTAGATTTTTGAGCAGCCATTGCAGTATTGTCATTAAGACCATTAGCAACGAATAATTTAACACCATCAAAAGAAAGTGCGCCATCTCCGTACCACATATGAGATTGTGCATTAACACCACTATTAGTAGCAGCGAATCCACCTAAAGCTCTTACATAAGCTCTTGCAATGTTTTGTGAAATGTAAATGTGTACATCTTCTTTACCATAAAGTGAAGATGGTATTGCATCAACAATTTTTCCTAATTCACCTACAACATTCGCTGCATCAACAGTAGCACCAGCTACATCAAGAACATCTGTATCAGCAAGTGCTAAAGTAGCTAATCCATCAAATTCACCAGCAGTTGCGTTTGTACCTTCCCAGATATTTTTTTCTGTTTTTTCTGCAACTAATCCAGCAACGTGTCCGATAATGTAATCAGAAAATTGTGGTGGCATATTGTCAAATGCAGAATATCCCATTTGTACCGCTTCCCAATCAGATGCAAAATCTTTTTTACAAAATTCAAGATTTACTTGGAATTCTTCTGGTTGTAGGATTCTTTCAGTTATTGTTACTGCATCATCAGTTTTGGTAAAATCACAACTTGCATTTGCTATTATAGCACCAGTTGCAACTTTTTTCATTACTGATTTATACTTAATGTTCGGCTTCACTTCTATTCCGCCTTTATCTATTGTGTTAGCTGATAATAGAGCTGCACTTAGGTATTTCCCAGCGAACTCACCAGCGTATGTAGTTGTTAAACTATTTAAACTATTAGCCATTTTATTTTATATTAATTATTGTTAAAAATTTTATCAAAAACCCTGTCTTTAGTTGTTTTAATTCTGTTTTCAGATATTTTAAAGTTTACTTTGTTATCAACTTTAGATTCAGGATTATGTTTTACAGGAGATGGAGCAACAGCAGAAAGTTCTTCTTTTGTATCTTCTATTACTTCTTCCTTCATTTCTTCTTTGTTACCCATTTTATCCTCTATCATCGCTTTAATTTCTTCTACAGCAGATGTAAATTCTTCTTTAGTAACATATTTCATTTCTTCTTTTTCTTCTTCTAATTCAGTTTCTTCAACTTCTTTAGAATCATCAGATAATTCTTCTTCAACTACTTCTTCTTCAGTAGCATCTTTAATACTGTCAATTAAACCTTCTTCAGTAATAACTAAAATTTTGCCATCTTCTAATTTATATTCACCAATAGGTAAAGCAACCTGCTCATCATCAGTTTTTATAAATATAGATTTTCCAGCTTCAAAAGATTCTGCAACAAGTACAGTACCATTTTCTAATTTCATTTCAGCCATTTCTATTTTATTTTCAGAAAGTTCAACTTTTTCACCAACAATATTTTTTATCTTGTTTAGTATTTCGTTTGCTTTCATAATTTGAGTATATATACTATAAACGATTTAAAACCTTTACTGTTATATTTTTTTGCAACTTTTTTTTATACTTTACCAATTCCTTGCGCTTGTAAACTTCCATCACAACATTTACTACTGTATTTTTTACCATCTGCACATAAGCAACCACGCTTAGTATTTTTAGGAGATGTATTGCTTGGTGTTTTAAATTTTTTACTTTTCATATTTTTTATTTTATTGGTACACAATTAGGAACTTTCTTGCCATTCTTAATTTTAAATCCTATCATTTCATAACCAGCATAACAAGGTTTTTTCATTTCGTGCTTTTCACAAGGCATATACCATTCTTGACCTTCAAATTCGTGAATGTGAAAACCCTCACAACCTATATTTAATGCCATCTCTTCAGCTTTCTCTTGTGTGCTATAAGCTAATCTGTCATCTATTATTGCAAATGATTTATCTACTACCATAGATGATAAATTAATTTCACCTAGCTTTTTAAGTTTGCTTTCACTCCAACGTAAACCAGCTTTACCACCCCATAATAAATAAGATATAGTTCCACACGCTTCTTTGTCGCTTTCATCATAGTATTCTTGCGCCCTTGACAAGTAACTGTACATTCTTTTTAAAGTTTCTACACTTATATTTTCTTTTTGTGCTAATTGTTGTGCGCGTATTTTACCAACTTGTGTTGCACATTTATTATTTACTTTTTTATTAAGATCTATTCCCCTTTTTGCATTATTACTAACAGCATCTGGATAATCATTAAATGTTTCTAATTCTGTTCTTTTACCAGATTTTGTTCTTTTATCTTTTTTTATTAGCGCCTTAATATTACTTAGCATATATTCAGCTTCAGCTTCTTCAATAGCTTCAAGCTCTTTGCTCCATTGAGATTGCAAACTTGGGTCTTTGACTTGTGCTTTGTCTGCAAAATATCCTTCAATAGAAAATCCTTTTACTTTTCCAGTTTTAACATAATCATTCCAAACATCTTCGTTTTCTACTTTCATTGATATCATCCAAGTACCTTTAGGAACTTCTAAACCATATTTTTTAGATTTATCCATTTCAGTATCTTCAACAATCCAAGATTCAACAACAGTTAAATTGTTAATTTCCATTTCGTGTTCTAGTGTTGCATTGTTCTGCATACTGTTTTGAAAAAATAATTCGCTTGCCCTTCTAACTGTTTTTTCAGAAAAGTAAACATAAAAAGTATTTTCTCCGTTCTTTCTAAATATTGGTTTGTTAGGTATTAAAGCAGCTCCCATTAGTAAACGCTTTTCATCATCTATTTTAGCTAGTTTTATTGCTTGCTCTGATAGTGTTACAAAATCAGATTCTATTGCTGGCATCTCTACGATACTAACCGCTTCGATTCCAGTTAGCCCTTCGCTATCTTCATCTAATATTAATTCTATTATTTCCATTGTTTTTATTTTAAAATGTTGCTTGTGTAATTGTATTGTTTTGTAATTGTTGTGCATTAGTAACTGCTCCAGCTACTACAAATGCTTGTACTGGTGGTTGTGAACCTAATGCTCCAGCCACTTGATTAAATCCACTTTGCCCTACTACGTTAAAACTCGGAGCTTGACTTGGTGTTGATGGTATTGGTGGTGCAGATGTACTTCCACCCCCTATTCCACCACCTCCAGATGGTACTGAAGCTCCACCACCGCTTCCTTTAAATTTTTGTTTTGCTATTGTAGCAACATTAACTAAACCAGCAGCAGTAGCAATCCCAGCAGCAATAGCACCTCTAATTGGAGCATCTGGTGTTGGTATGCTTAATTGTGATAAATAAGCTCCTTGTGCAGATTGGTAGGTTTGTATTAATGTAGAAGCAATAGAAACTGCTTTGTTAATTGCAAATGCCTTTTTTTGTTCCTTTTCACTTTCTCCAGCAAATGCCTTTGTTAATTGTGATATGGAAGTTAATCCAGTTTGTACAGCAGAGCGTTTTAAATCTTGTATTTGTTGTTCCGCTGCAAGATTATCTGCTCTTGCTTCATCTCCTTTAGCTTTATTTATTGCAATATACTTGTCATCTATCGCTGTAGCTTGTGCATTAAACTCTTCTTGTAAGGCAAGTTCTAATTCATTATTTCCATAAGCAAGTTCCATTTTTAAATCAAACTGCTGTTGTAGTTCAAAAAGCTCTTGCTCTTGTGCTGTGTTTCTAAGTTTTTGCAACATATTCCATTGTTGCTCATCTCTTGTTAATTGTTCTTGTTCTGCTAAATCTTCTTGCGCTTTCTTTTTAGCTAAATAATCTGCATTAGCTTTTAAGTCCGCATCCCTTCTTGCATCTGCTTCTTTTTGATTTGCTTTTTTCTCATCTTCTATAGCTTTAAGTGCAGCTTTTTCTTCATTATTAAGAGCTATTATTTGACTTGTAACCTCTTTTTGTTTAGTAAGTTTAGCAGTTTCAAGATTTATCAAGTTAGCTCGTAGTTGTGCTTCTTCATTTAAATCTTCCTTAGTTGAACCAGCAAGAGCGTTTTCAGCAACTTTCGCATCTAATCTAAGTTGTGCTGCTTTAATTTCTTTTTGTGTGATTTCATCCTCTAATGCTCCAGCATCTTTTAAAAACTGTATTCTTTGACTTGTAGCAAATTGTTCTTTATTAACTGCTTTCTCTAATAATTCTGCTCTATCTCTATTTGCTTTTGCTCTTTCTACTAATAAATTCCTTTCTAACTTATCTGCTTTTGCTCTTTGGTCTGCAATCTGCGCTGCAATCTTACCTTCCTCTACAAGTTCTTGTACAAATTCCTGTGTTTTTTCAATAGCTTGTTGTGTTTTTTCAACTACATTCTCAACACCTAAAACAACTTTTGCAGTTGCATTTGCAGCTACTTTACCAGCTTCACTAAATTCTCCTTTAAATAATAAACTAACCGCTTTACCAAGTTGAGGTATTAATTCTAATAAACCTTCAAACCTATTAACAATATTTTCTTTTATAAGATTTGTAAACTTTTTTATTGCATCTACTGGATTTGTAAAAACATCTATAATTGCATTTCCTAAACTTGCTAAAACATCTATTAAGTTCCCAGTAATAGAACCTAATACAGTCATAAGTTTATTAAACTTGTTTTGACCCTCTTCTGTACTTGTAAAAGCAGCAGCAACAGATGATATAGCAAGAACTAATGCACCAATACCAGTAGCAATAATTGCCATTCGCATTGACTTAAAACCCTTGACAACTGATTTTATACCAGCAGTAGCTCCTTTAAATCCACTTACCATACCACCAGTAGCTTTATCCGCAGCAGCTTCAACACCAGATAAATCTCCTTGTGTTTCTTTTAGATCTTTATTAAGGTTTTCTACGTTTTTTTCAGCTCCTTTTGTATCTGCTTTTAATTGTATTGTTACAACCTTACTCATTTAATCATTCTTAATTGGTTAATACCTTCTTTAATAGTCATAGGAACTTTATTAATACCTAATGCTATGTTTATATGCTTGTCATATAATTTATGCTCTTTACATAGTTCTAATGCTTCTAATATTGTTTTCATTAATTTGGTTCGTTTAATAGTTCAAATGATGTTTCACCAGATTGTAATTTAGTTGTCATTTTGTTAATAGTATAGGTTCTTGTTCCAATAATAATTAAATCATCTAAGGTTAGATTTATTAACACCCTTAGTGGTAGTATTGCTTCAAACTTAAATATTCTTGTTCTGCTATTAAATACTCTTGTTATATAGTTTTCGTAATAGGTTTGGAATAAACTATTATTAACTCCGCCATAATCTGTAAATGTAAAAGTGTTTATTTCGCTTCCAAAATTTAAATTATGTGTAGGTGCTGTTGTAGATGTTCCAAGTTCATTACATACGCTAGGAATCCAGTAAGTAGGTAAACTGTAATTGTCTGCAGGTTCTGGTAAACTACCATCTTCTTTTCTATAAGTATTTACAAAATTTATAACTGTTCCTTCATTTGGTTGCTGAAATATGCCATAGAACATTAAAGGAGCACCAATAGAAGGTTTTAATTCTGTATCCATAAATGTTCCTACTTGAACATCAGTAGCAGTTTGATTTGCTACATTAAATAATCTTTCAAAAATCATTTGTTCAAAAGGTAATTTTATTTGGTAAACATTCTTTTTACTTGCTCCAGATAAGAAACTTAATTTTCCGTATTCTTTATTATTAACTAAAAAAAACTGTTCTGCTAATATACTTTTTGGTTTAGTATATTCAAAATCAACTTCGCTAAATGGTATTGATTCGCCTATTGTATGTTGGTCTGTTTTTACATATTTAGTTATATCAAAAGATTCTCCTCCAGCATAGTAAGTGTCTAATGGTTCAACTATTATTTGCCCTTCATAACTTAAATAAGCAATTAAATTAAATTGTCTAAATAAACCATTTAAAAAATCTTTTACTTTTAATTTAGGCATTTGGTCAGTTATTGTAACAAACTGTGTATTTATAGATTGATATGCTAAATTTGAAAATGAACCATTATAATTAGTAGTAGTAGTTTGCCCAAAAGTTGGAGAGTTTGGATTGCTATCTGTGTCTGTATATACTCTTGTTATTGTGTAACTAACACCTACAGTTAAATTGTCATCTGTAGTAATCCTAACTGCAAATTGGTTAGGAACAAAATTATTAGCAGCACTAAATAAATATAAATCCATTACGTTTAAAGGATTTCCAGTAGGATTAAAACCATTATTTAAATTATCTTTAAACATTGTTACAGATAAAGAACTTACTCCTTGATTTTTTTCGCTACGCGCGAATACTTCCATATTATTTAATCGTATAATTTCAATCGTGTAAAATACGTTAGGATTAGATGCAGCATCTGTATTTACAGTAAATACTGTATTTTCAAAATCTTTTGTTAAATCAGATAAAAAATTAAAAACAGAATTTGACAAATCAAAGTAACCTCTAAACTGGTCATTTTGTGTAGCTTGATTAGGAAAAGATGTGTCAATGTAAGTTGGGTCTGTCATTGCTGTACAAGAAGGCGTAGTTGATGCAGAACAACTAGAAGCAATATTATTAAACACTTGACTTTTACTTAATATCATTTTGCCTTTCTCCCTATGTAACCACATATAAAGATTTGTTAATGCAGCAGAATCAAAAAATTCTCCAGTTTTAAAAATTATATTATATTGGTTTTCAATAGCTTTTAATATTAATCTTATTGTTATGGCTGGTTTTAAATCTTCTGGAAGAACCCCTCTTTTGGTATGGTTACCAGCATTATTTGCTATATTAACTGGATTGGTTGTGTTTGATGTATCATATATGTAAGACAATGAATGAGCTATTAAAGGATATATTATTGCATCGTTATAAACAACTCCATCTGCTGTAATATTTAAACCAAATTGTAATCCAGCTTTAACATTATTATTTTCATCATAAACAATAGAATGATTAAATTTATTTAACCATACTAAGTCACTAAGCTGGTCTTCATTTATAGCATTTTTAAAATTAGTTGTTTCTCCAAAAAAAGTAACCTTATACATTATAGGTTTGTTGTCTTTCATTACAACCTCATTAAGTTGTATTTCACCTTTTTTAAATTCAAAATGATTTAATTCAATTTTAGCAGTTGAAAATATTTGATTATTAAATCCGTTTACATCTGGATTAAACCAGTATTTAAAAAGTTTGTTATTAGTTTTTGATGCTGGTAAATTAAAGGTTTTACTATAATCAGTAAATAGCTTTTCAATATCTTTTACATCTTGTATAACTTGAGTTAATGTAATAAGTTCTTCCTCCATTAAATCAACTCTAACAAAATCTTGTGTAGCTACAGAGCCAACTATTTGAGGTTGTATGTATAGAATTACTTTTTGCATTTATCTAATATTGTTTACTATGCTAAATGACTTTTCAAAACTCATTGTGTAATTAATCATTTTATCATTTAAACCAGTTTTTTTAGTAAATGAACTTTCTTTTAAATTAACTGGATATAAAATATTTTGACTTCCAAGTGCAGTTCCAGAATCCTCAACAAGCCATACATACTCACTAACCATTAATTCTTGAAAACTTGTATTTATTAATTCATTTACAAAACCAGTATTTAAATTAATAGTTTCAGTTCCGTTTGAATTAAATGTTTTCTTTACGTGGTCTGTTGTACTATAAGTATTAAAAGTATTATCAATAGTACATTCTCCTTCCTTTACTGAATAAGAAACTTTATTAGCATAAAAAATACTTGCATTAAAATTTTCTCTTGTAGTGTTTAAACTTTCTGTTGATTTTTTAAAAAAGAATAAATCTTGTAAAACCCCCCATCTATTTATAAAAACTATTTTAAAAGGAGAATATTTACATTCATCTATTAACTCAACTTTTATTGTTCTAATAGTTTCATCTCCATAATTAATTTCTATTTCATCAATTTGTTGTGATGCTGTATTAAAAGATAAATATTTAATTTTAAGTTTTGAATCGGTACTATCTGGTGTATTTACACTTGATATTGTTACTCCATTAAGTTTATATGTAACTGAATTTACATTTTCAACATTAACTGGCAAATAAAGTAAATCACCTTTATTATGTTGTATATAATTTGATGTTATTAAAGCGTTTTGTTGTGTTGTATAATTAACACCTTCTTTAAATGTATTGTAACCTTCTTGAGCTAAATAAACTGTTGATGTGGCTGAACCTATAATAGTTCCAGAAGATGTTCTTGCTGATGTTGTAACAGTAACCCAAACAGATTGATTTTGTCCAGCTACAGTATATCCTCCAGTTGTATTACTATTAAATTTTTGTTCTATAAAATCATTTACAATTTCGCTAATATCAAATGAAACTGAGTTCTCTGCTCCTATTGGTTTTTTATTTAATGTAAAGTTTCCTAAATTTGCTGGGCAACTAAGAACACCTACAACTCCTTGTTTAATACTTATTACTATTTGAAAATAACTTAATGTTGATGCTGTTACTTCTGGTGTTCTTATAAAGTAAGGACTTCTTGTTCTTATTATTGTACTCATTCTATTTCTAAATTATCGTTTAAAAAACCATCTAACATATCATCCTCAAATAATGGTAATGCATCTTCAAATGGTTTTGTGAAAAACATACTTGCTCTAATTCCTTTTCTAAATATACTGTTTGCTATTATAAAACTTAATGACTTTCTTGTAATAAATCTTCCAGTTTTTTTATCTCTACCTTGTATGTTAGATTGTTTACTCCATTTTTCAAATACTTCTGCTGGTGGTCTTTTATTGGTGTACTTAAATGGACTTGCTGAACTTTCTGGATATGTAGATTTAGAACCTTTTACTCCTTGATCTAAAAATTCTCCATACTTTTCACTAAGAAAAGAAACCTTATTATCTTTTATTGTATATTCAATACTTTTAGATAATGCACCAGATTTATTATGCGAACCATACTTGCCACCTTTTTCAAGATTTTCTCTTGATTTTTTAACAACAAACTTTGCATATTTCTCTAATGCTTTTTTAAATTCACTCATTAGCAGTAAGTCATATCATCTTTAGTGCCAGCATCAAAAGTAACCGCCCATCCACAAAGCATATTATCAAAACGTTCTGTAAATGGTTCACAACTTGCTGGATTAATTAGTTCAAATTTATCTCTGTATAAATCACTTTTTTGTAATACTCTCATAACTCTTGTTGCTAATGCTAACTGAGTGTTTAATATATCTTGTCTATTGTCATTACCTCTATATAAATCTGTAACTTGTTCGTTGCTAATATCTACCAAGTCCATAAAAAATATAGTCATATTAAAAGTTACATAGTTGTTGTTTATTGTAGCATTATTTATCATTACGTGTGCTAATGGAAATAAAGATTGTTTTTTTAAATCTATATCTGCTATATCTCCAAATGTAATTTCGTGGTTAAATGGTTCTGCTGTAACAACTTCTTTTATTTTATCTATTATATTATAAAAACTATTCATATTGCTTTCATATAAGTTGGTGTGTGTTCTCCTAAATCTTGTTCAACAAATTCTTCTAAATTATCTATTGCATAATCAAAATCTAAATTTTCTTTTTGTATTAATATATCTAAACAAATCCAGTAATCGTATATTGCTTTTATTGGCTTTCTTACTGTAACACCTAAAAATGCTTCTTCAAATCCATCTACAAGGATTATGTGATTATTTTCATTTAATAAATCACGTTCTGTAAGTTCTTCTAATATATCATCTTTTGTCATCTTCTATTTGCTTTTAATATATGTTGTTCTAATTGGTATTTATCTTTTTCAAAGGCCAAGTGCATTAAACAGGTATGGAGTTTTGTTTTGGTGATTTCATCGTATTTAAGAATGTTTCCATTAGTGAGGCCATAGATGGATTGATACCAACCCCATTTTGCAGAGAATCCTGCAGATGCTGTGGTAGATCTACCTCCTCCTGAGTCGCTAAATAATTCAGTATATGATCCTGTAATTCGTTCCTTAAATTGTAAAAAAAAACAAGCGAACCAAATACTATATCTAATGTTGTGTTTGTCATATCGTATTTATCAGAGCTTTCATAGTCCTCAACTAAATACTTTTCTTTTTTACTAAATGTAATTGGTCTAAATAAAACACCTATTGCTTTGTGCATTAATTCCCAATCTGCAAGGTATGTATCTAAATCAACATATTCCCCAAAAGTCATATCATCTAGTTTAGG
>Ga0255044_10000153_pt1 | contig 13413 bp, 14 predicted proteins | sample BC1_12_21_MG_FD_183651 | JGI IMG/M metagenome (GOLD analysis project Ga0255044, IMG submission 183651) | Seawater microbial communities from Strait of Georgia, British Columbia, Canada - BC1_12_21 | ecosystem: Environmental > Aquatic > Marine > Strait | place: Canada: British Columbia... | reverse complement strand
TCCTGTTTCTTAACCTTGGCTTGAAGTGCTATTAATGCTTTCTTGTTTGCTGCGATCCATTGTTTTATCAATTTTACTGATGCCATTTTGTTATTCCTTTTATGGTTAATAGTTAAAATGTTATTCGGATGTTTGAATGGATACTTTAGCAGGAATAATTTGGGTTTGAAGTGTAACCGGTGTCACGAAAATTTTTGAATAAGAAATTCTAAACGTTTATTATAATTTGACAAATTCCGGTAAAAAACTTTAGGATGAGTTATTCATAGGTAAAAAGAACGGAATTTTTAAGGAATCGGAACATGGAACGGAAAAAACTGATTACCATACTGCAAGGACTTTTAGATACCCAGGAGAATCTTGATTTTTTACTGAAACTTACAGTAGAGGACTTGGAGAAAATAGTGGGAATTGTCAGAGAAAAAGTGCAGGAGTAATGTTGAACTTGGTATTTATTTTTCTTATCAGCAAAAACTTTAATGCTTACTTTTGTCCTTTTATTGATCAGGTCCCTTTCAATTTCAGATGCTTAGCTGAAAACCATACCCATGATTTTTGACTGCAAACTTCCATTCAGCTCCCAGTTTCCTTTGACAGCATAAACATTAACCTCTTTATCTTTCAGGATTGAAAGCATTTCCATGATTTCGAGCATACTTCTGCCAAGTCTGGAGAATTCTGGAACAATAAGCCTGTCTCCTTTACTCAGATCATCAATGATCTGTTTAATCTTTCTGGCTTTCCAGTTTTTCATGCCGCTGATCTTCTTTTCGACAAATTTTCTTTGCCAAAGTCTTTATTATTTGATGATATTTTCTGGAAATATCTACTTTTAATGTTTATCTTAACAATATATAATTTATTGTAAAATCATGAGAGACAACAAACCTTATAATAGAGGAACACAGTATGAATATAGTTTGCCGTAGATATTCAGTTTTATTGTTTATACTGTTAGCCCCGATTTTGTCCTTTTCTTTTTCGTCAGCTGATGACAGTGTTATTGTGGAAAAGAACCTTTTCAGTCCTGATAGAGAAAAATGGACAATGGAGCCTTATGATCGGGGCAGCAAGGAAGCGAAAGTAAAACAAGGTAAGATTGATGACATAATACTTTCAGGAACAATAGTCTCAGACAAAGTAAAATCTGCGGTACTGTCTGAAAGCGGCAAAAAGAAACAGGAGAAATCATCCTTTTATTTGGAGGGTGATTATATGAGTGGTTACCTTCTAAAAAAAATAAACGAAAAAAGTGTTGTATTGGAGGATGGACAGTCAGGAGAAGAGTATGTTATTTTTCTGAATGACGGGAAAAAAAACAGGACTGTTGTTAAAACCGAGATAAAAGATGATTCAAAACAAAGAAAAATTGATAAAGGCTTAAAAAAGCAAAGAGATGCTAAACAAAAGCAAGGTAGGGCTGGAAAGCCTGCTGATGAAAGTTCGAAAATAAAAAAAGGGCTGAGAAAAAGTCTTGATCGTCTGGAGAAGAATAAAAGCCGTGCTGCTTTGAAAAAGGCTGAAAATGATCAGGAAGCTGAAGAAGAAGAAGATGATGATGAAGGGGACGAAAATAAAACAGAATAATTATTCTGAAGATAAAATAATTCAACTTTTATTTTTTGTAAATGCAAGTCGTCAAATTACCTTCCGTACTCAACCAATCCTTATGTAAAAAATATATCGCTGTGAGTTCTTTTAAAAAACAGTGCGGCATGAAGTTTTTGGCCGATTAAAAGCGTCACTGCTTTTACTTGACCACCTTAATCATCCATTAATCGATTATTTCCAATACCGATCTTCTCTTCATTTTCTGGGAAGTAGCATTCATGATTGTCCTTATTGCAGTCGCTGTTTTTCCCTGCTTGCCGATGATTTTACCGATATCTTCCTTTACGACACTTAATTCGATAACCGAAGTTGTTTCACCTCTTACCTCTGTAACCTTTACCAAATCTGGCTGATCAACCAGTGATTTCGCAATATACGTGACTAAATCTTTCATTTCCATATCGTCTGCCTCGATTTGTTAAATTTCTTAAACTGTGAAGATAGTTGTACCACAAATAGTCTGACTGAAAAAGAGCTTGTTTGATTTAATTAACAGATTTTTGCCCTTAACAAATCAAAAATTAACAAAACCTATATCCAGTAAAATTATTCGAATTGTTGGTACGTATAGATGGCAGCAGTATCTGCTCCGTGGAACTGCTTGATAAATTAGTTGCCGTTGTCATTTTGATGGAGTATAATTAACAATTGCTCACAAAGAAGGAGATGTTTTGCACAACAAAAAATATTCTAATGAACCCCTCCACTCAAAAGATGCAGAAAATATGACATTTGGCTGTCGTCAAACCACGCCTGAAAATTGTGGGAAAAATTCCCTGCGAGACATTTGTGCTTTTGTCCGAGAAGATAACACCTGCCTTGCACCTCCACGGTCATGGAGAAGAAAATTTAAAGGATTAGAAAAATAATTGATTCTTTACCTGCCATTCACAGGTCCTAACTCCATATCTGTGTGAGCCCCTCGTCAAATCACCTTCCGTAATCAGACCAAATATCTACTTTTCATATAACTAAAAGTAATATTAACTTTTTCAGCCTACCTAGTTTTTCCCTTTTAAAACCCATCCAGTCTCCCAGATTCATATAGGTATATACCTTCAGATAGAAATAGATAGCTTTACATTATATACATTAAGAGAGGGTTTGATATTCATGAAAGTTAAGAATTTCAGTCCTTGAGCCTTATCAAAAAACTATGAAGTAAATTGTGTTTTGAAGCTTGCATAATAAGAAAAGAAGGCGTATATATGGTGTGAAATTCTTTCTTTGTTTTAAACCTGGTTTGTCCTAAACCTTTTAAAGACATACGGTTTTTAAACATATTATATTAGTAAATAAAGAAGACGATTATCTTGCCATGCTGACTGATTTTTTAGAAAAGAAGTCACATTGCCATTGTGAATTATGCGTATGGCGGAGTGTCTGGATTGGTAACATTAGAAGATCTGCTTGATACAGTCCTCAATGCTGAAATTGTTGATAAAACCGACAAAGACATTGACCTGCAGAAAGTTATTCTTCAACTGAACAAGAAACTTTAAGTTTTGATAGGAAAATTACATGAAAATAGCTGTTGTTTATAACAGACAGAGTGAAAAAGTAATCAATCTTTTTGGCCAGCCCAATCGGGAGAAATATGGTCAAGAGTCAATTCGAAGAATTATAAATGGGCTTAAAAAATATGCCCACCAGGTCATTTCCTTGGAAGCGGATAAGGACTTAATCACCAGGCTGGAGGAATTTATGCCTCGTGTCCTTAAAGGAGAGAGGCCGGGAATGGTTTTTAATCTTTCTTATGGTATTCAGGGACAGGCCCGATATACACATGTGCCTGGCATGCTGGAAATGATGGGGATTCCCTACGTGGGTTCAGGACCTCTTGCGCATTCTCTTGCGCTTGACAAGGTTGTTGCCAAAATGATTTTTGTACAAAACAATATTCCTACCCCGGCTTTTGCTGTGCTTAACTCGCCTGATTTTACTGCGCCAGATCTGACTTATCCTCTGATTGTTAAGCCGAAAAACGAGGCTGTCTCTATGGGGATAGAGATCGTTAATAATGATAAAGAACTTCGTAAGGCTGCGCAGTTTATTTTTGAAGCATTTGACAATCAACCAGTGCTTGTTGAGCAGTATATTGAAGGCCGGGAAATTAATGTCGGACTCATTGGTAACAACCCGCCAGAAGTGCTTCCACCCTGTGAAATACTGTTTGGTGACACCGGCCCTCAGATATACACCCTTGATGACAAAAAAAGATTATCCGGACGTGAAATCAAATGGCTCTGTCCTGCACCTATAGGAGAGGAATTAATTGCCAAGGCTCAGGAGATAGCTCAAAAGGCTTTTTCTGCTCTTGGATGTTATGATTGTGCTCGGGTAGATATGCGGATGGACAAAGACGGTAATTTATATGTTCTTGAAATCAACAGTCTTCCAAGTCTTGGGGAGCATGGTTCATATGTAATAGCTGCCCAGCATGAGGGGCTTGATTTTTCGGCACTTGTAAACAGAATGGTAGAAGCGGCCAGTGCCAGATACTTTGGGACCCCATCACCGCCGTCGATTAATATTCGTGAAAAAGATCCTGAAAAACTTTTATTCTCTTTTTTGACCCAACGACGTGATCGTATTGAAAGACGGCTGAAAGAATGGACTGCAACTTCAAGCAGAACAGGGGATCCTACTGGTAACAAAATGACAATTTCAAAAGTTGATACCTGCTTTCAAGAAATGAAAATGATTCCGGTTGAGGATTTTACAAATTCAACTTCTGCATGGATGTGGGAAACAAAGAAGGGGTTTACGGGAGGCACTCTTTTTATTGGTCATATAGATGTTCCTTTAGATCAGAATGTTCCTTATCAGTCGTTTCGACGTGATCCGGAGTGGCTATATGGAGAGGGAATCGGCATGTCACGTGCACCACTGGTTATGATAGAGTTTGTCCTGAGAGCACTGAGGTATAACCGAATGTTAAACCAGCTGCCGATTGGCATACTTTATTACCTTGACGAGGGCCGAGACTGCCGTTACAGCGAAGCGTTAATACGCCGTGCTGCTGAAAAAGCGTCTCGTGTTTTTGTCCTCAGACCAGGAAGTCCTCCGGATAATATCCGGATCCAGCGCAGAGGTCATTGCAAATATCATCTAAGTGTTGAAGGACCACCCCGTCGATTAGGGAAATTTAATAAATCGCCGGAGCCTCTTTTATGGATGAATGAGAAACTTGCAGAAGCCACAGCACTGTCCTCACGCAAAGAACGTATTTCTATTAATGCTGTTGATGTCAAGACCGAATCGTTCCACATGTCTTTACCACATCGGATTACAGCCACGCTGGTGATCTCTTATCTTGACCAAAAAACCGCTAATAAGGTTGAGGAAGAAATTAAAACTATATTCGGGAAAAAAGGGCTAAAATGGAGGTTGGAAAAGGTGTCCGACCGTACACCAATGAAAGAACGAAGAACAAACATTAAGCTATCCAAGGCTCTTCTGGAAGTTGCTAATAAATGGGAAATCCCCCTTGAACAGGAGTCTTCTCTTTTGCCTTCTGTCGGAGGATTGGTACCGTCTAACGTCCCGGTTGTTTGCGGTATTGGCCCTGTGGCTAGAGACCTTTATACACCCCATGAAGCGGTTAACCGGATTAGTTTAATGCAGAGAACATTATTGATGGCTGAGCTATTGGCACAGGACATAAAGATTGCTAAAGGAAAGAAAAATGAAAAGAAAAAATAGTATAGACACAACATTTATAGACCCTGAGAAAGTGATTATTCCGCAACCTCAGCGTGTTGCGGCATCAAAATCAGGCATGGTTTCTTCGGCACATTACCGTGCTACTGAAGCCGGAGCACAGATTCTGGCTGAAGGCGGTAATGCGATAGATGCCGCTGTGGCCACTGCTTTTGCGCTGGGCGTTTGCGAGCCACATGCTTCCGGACTTGGAGGACAGACCATGATGATGATACATTTATCGGATTCAGGCCGGACCTTTGCACTGGACGGATCTTCTCATGCTCCCAACCGTGCAGTTAAAGAGCTTTTCGATGGGAAAACTTCACGTTTTTCAGGACATGCCGCTACAACTGTTCCAGGCACACCTGCTGCCCTGGGATATGTGCTTAAAACCTATGGAACCTTGCCTCTTAAAAACGTGCTGGAACCATCGATACAACTCGCACGGGAAGGGTATCAAATTACAGCATTGCAGCAGAGACTTCAGCGTAGAGAAATAAAATCACTAAAAAAGGGTAATGCCGGAAGTTTTTTTCTAAATGGTGGTGAAAAAGCCTGTAAGGCCGGCACTATTTTTAAACAGCCGCTTCTGGCAGAGACCCTGCAGCAGATGGCTGATAAAGGAATCGATGATTTCTATGCAGGAGAGATCTCAGAATGTATTGTTAAGGATATGGAAAACAACAATGGCCTGATTCACCGGGATGATATGGCTCGGATTCCCCAGCCAATTGAACGTGAAGCAGTAAACTGTCGTTTTGGAAAAATGATGATTCACACCATGCCACCTCCGGGATCTGGCAGGACACTTATTGAAATACTGAATATTCTTAAAAAATTTCCGCATACCGATAGAAACCCTGACAGCCCGGAAGGAGCACTTTTGTTGGCGGAGATCATGCGGCGGTCACAACTTGACCGGCGAGACCGTCCTTTTGACCCGAATTTTTATCCGCAAGTACAGGATACCCGTATGTTGAGCAGTGATTATGCAAAATTGGTTGCTGAGCAGATTAAGAAAAGGATCAAAACATCTGGTGATACTACTCATCTTTCAGTAATGGATAAGGACGGAAATGTTGTTTCTCTGACACAGTCAATAGAAAGAGTATTTGGTGCCAAGATTGTCAATCCCGATCTTGGTTTTTTGTACAATAATTATATGAGTGCTTTTGATTATAAGGATGTTTCTCATCCTTATTATCTTCGCCCCAATGCGGTTCCCTGGGCCAGTGTCGCTCCAACCATAATTTTCCGTGCCAATAAGCCCTGGTTGGCAATCGGGTCACCGGGCAGTGAGCGGATAGTGACAACCATTGCCCAGGTACTCATTCGGCTTTTTAGACAATCTCCTTTTGATGCAGTTGCTGCTCCTCGCATGCACTGTTCTCTTGACGGAGAAGTTTCCCTTGAGGCAGCTGTTATGCGCAGTGATATACCGGCCTTTTTGGAAGAATATGGTTTTTCAATTGATGTTAGAGAGCCTATGTCTTTTTATTTGGGATGTGTTCAGATGGTCCAGTGGGAAAACGAAGAGTTTATTGGTGTGGCTGACCCTCGACGAGATGGTTCTGCAAAAGGAATATGAGCATGAAATTACCGTTTTTAATTTCCGTGCCCCATGCCGGGCTGACAGTGCCTTCGGAAGTAAAAAAAATCTGTCAGTTGACTAAAGAAGAAATTATAGAAGACGGCGATAAAGGAGCTGCAGACATATATTATCCGCTTAAAAACAAAGTCAAAGGATTTGTAACAACTGATGTTGCCCGTGCAATTGTTGATATGAACCGGGCTGAGGAGGACATAATAAAGGATGGGGTTATAAAAACACACACATGTTGGGATGTTCCGGTTTACAGGACTTTTCCGTCTGCAGAAATAATAGAAATATTATTTGAAAAATATTACAGACCCTACCATGCTAAACTTAGAAAAATTTCACAAAAAGTTATACTTGGAATCGATTGCCATACTATGGCAGCTGTTGGTCCGCCTGTTGGACCGGATTCCGACATGAGGCGCCCTCCAATTTGTATTAGCAATGCAGCTGGTACCTGTTCACAGGAATTGATGAGAAGTCTTATTAGTTGTTTGGAAGAATTTTTTAAAGTAAAGGTGTCTGTAAATGTTCCTTTTAAAGGTGGATATATAATTAAATCACATTCACATGAAATCCCTTGGGTACAGTTGGAATTTTCAAGGGCTGACTTTATGAGTAATAAAGAGAAAAGCAATCTGTTTTTTTCCTCGTTAATAAAATGGTACGAGATGCTAACCAAAAAAGAAATTAGGATGTTCTATTAAAACAGGATTCGTTTTAGGAAGGAACAATATGGCAATTTTAAAAGACCCAAAATCTACGGCCTTCGATATTACCGAAGGTATGATGATCTTAACATTCAACGACTTGATGGGCACGTCCTACTACAGCCTGAGAGAGTTATTACAAATATTAATTACATCAAAACAAAATATTCGGTATCCATCTAACGGTAATAATGGAAGTGATGTAACAGAAGAGACAGATTTTAAACTGCAGCGTATTGACCATGCACTTTCAGTTATGAATGATTATCTCAATGAAAATTACAGTTTATAATACAAAAACAGCTTTTCTCAGTACACAAACAGAAGCGGGTCACGATAGCTTTGTGAGATTTTCACAAGCAGTAGGCGGAAGGTATATAAAACATTTCAGAAATTATGATGAAGCGATAACTTGGTTGTTGGGGGGTAAAGATATTTTTACATAGATTAAATTATCTTTCTAAAAGCCGTTCAGGAATTAATTTTAGATAAAAAGAACGAGATTTTTAAGGAATGGGAACATGGAGCGAAAGAAACTGCTTACGATACTGCAAGGACTTTTAAATACTCAAGAAAATATGGATTTTTTACTGGAACTTAAGGTAGAAGATTTAGAAAAAATGGTGGGAATTGTCAGAGAAAGAGTTCAGGAGTAAAGTTAATGTTACTAATGATAATATGAACTTTTTTAGGTAAGGTAAAAGTTAACATTATTATCGCAACTGTTGACTTTTGACTATCCCTAAAAAGTTAAAGATACCTGAAGTAATGTTGACTTTTGAAGTTTTGGTCAATACAATTAAAAGGTAACTTTAATTTAGAGTAGTTAGTTGTAATTATAATAAAAAAGGCAATCCTCACAGGAGTATAAAAATGAATGAGGAAATTCGTCAAGAGTTATATCGCTTAAAGGGAATAACAAAATGTTCTAAGTATTATCGGTGTATTTTCGAACCAGGGAATAACTTATGTGAAGCTAAATATAATGAATCAGCAGATTTACTGAAATGCAATGACAATCAACGATTTTCATGTGAACACTCAATAAAAGTAAGTTTAATCTATAAGTGCAAATGCCAACTCAGAAAATTTTTATCAATAAACCTTGAGGAGGTATCTAAACTTAATTAACGAACCAATTAACCTTACGGCGTTCTTCCGATGCCCAGTCAACAGTTACACATAACCACGAGTACTCTTAACAAAACCCAAAGTCAAAATTTCGTGCCAAACTCTTGATTCTGTTTTCTCTGAAAATGATTCAAAGGTACTACTGGTAATATTAACTTTTCAGCCTCCAAAGAAATATATTCAATATTACCTATGATTATGTTAACAATTTAGCTTAGTAAAATATTCAACATTATTATCGCTACTGTTGACTTTTAGCCTCCCCTGAAATATTAACTTTTTCTGCTTGCCTAATTTTTATGCGCAAAATTTGCGCACTTTATTACAGGTGCGCAGATTTTACACACCCTTGCTGCTCATAACTGCCTGATATCCCTTCCATAATACTTGGCACAACGTTTGCAACTCATCTAAGTGTCAACACACACATCACAATCACTTAATTTTAAAAGGAGATAAAAATGAAAAAGAACCAGAAGAAATCAACCATAAAAAAACATCTGTGTATTACTCTGATAACCCTGCTTTTCCTTGCTGGGACATCCAGTGCTCAGGCACAGTGGGGTAAAGGATACTGCCGCACGGACTGGCCAGGCATCCAGCCGGGACTTAACATGACTCAGGATCAGACACAAGAATTTAACGATTTGCAAAGCAAACATTTAGAAGAATTCAGTTCTGTGCGTCAAGCCATCATTCAAAAGCAGCTTGAAACAGACCGTCTGTTTTTGGATGCCTCACCTGACGCTTCAAGGCTTACAGCACTTCAAAAGGAGATCGCAACGCTTCAGGTCAAAATGGGTGAAAAAAGTCTTTCCTACCAATTAAAAGCTCGAAAAATATTAACAGCCGATCAATTGACCCAGGTTCCGTCCGGCTGCAATTTTGGCTTCAACACAATGTCCTATGATCGTCCGGCAGGATACGGTTATGGCGACGGTCATGGATATGGAAGAGGTCATGGTCGTGGACACCGGCGTGGCTGCAGGTGGTAACTCTTTATTAAATTACTAACCATAACAGAGGGTAGAAATTTCTTTCTACCCTCTGATTTATGTGACATAATTACAAATTATGCAGACAATAAAGTTGTATGTCCTTCCATTTTTTCTAGCTCTTTTGATGTTGGTCGCTCTGGGAATCTGGGCCAACCACGAAATGAACTATGCCCGTCAACGGGCATTGAACCATATGAGTGAATCTTCCGTAGCTGTTCTTAAATCTCTCGAGGGCAGCATCCGCAGCCAGGTCTATCAGGGCAAATATGCCAGTTCCCGATTAAAAACTATTCTTGAAAACGTAGTTGAAAGTACTGGCGTAATATTTGTACAAGTTCGTTTTAAGAATATTACTGCCGTAAGTGCCGGAGAACACCCGTTGCTGCCAGACATAAAACCGGGAACCATGGGACATCAGTTTATTCCCGGCGTATTCACCCTTTGGGAATCCGTCCGTCTGGGAAAATGCATCATGCACGGAAAAGGCAGGGGCGGCCGTCACCACAATCATGGTCCCGGTTCAGGTATCGGGGATCTCAATTTTGGAGATCAAGAACAGACGCTGATCATCGGGATATCGGACAAGCCCTATCGCCAGACAATTCTTGAGTCCAAAAAACGGCTGAGATTCACTGGCTACTCCGGGGCTTTTGCTGTACTGGTCGTGCTGATGGCATGGTGTCTTGCAATGCGTAACCGCTCTCTAAAAGAATCTCTGACAACCTCCCGGACCAGAGCATCCCATCTTGAAGAACTGGGACTTTCCGCTGCAGGACTCGCCCATGAAACTAAAAATCCTCTGGGCATCATCAGAGGGCTTGCACAGCGAATTCGAAAAGGAAATATCAGCCCGGAAGAGGTTGAATCAATCAGTGAAAGCATCATGAACGAGGTTGATACCGCCAGTGACCGTCTGGGAAGATTTATGACCTATGCAAAATCCAGGACCCCCCAGATACAGCCCGTAAAGACCTCCGAATTTTTGGAACACATTGCAGGTCTTCTTCAGCCGGATTGTGATTCAGCGGGTATAAAACTAGAAATCCAGTCTGCACCCGCTTATATAATGGCAGATCCGGAAATGCTGCAACAGCTCCTGATAAATCTTCTGATTAACAGTTTACAGGCTTCACCTGCCGGATCTGAAATAGAAATGCGGGTTCAACTCGATGGAGACGGGGCCCTTCTCACAATTAGTGACCATGGCTCAGGTATCCCCGAGAACTTGAGCTCTGACATTTTTAAGCCCTATACAACCGGCCATTCAGACGGGCATGGTTTAGGCCTTGCTATTGTGAAACGTATTGTTGAAGATCACGGATGGAAAATAACGTTTGACTCCGTGTCCAGTTCCGGAACGACATTCACTATTTCAAAAATTACCGTTTCAAAAAAGGGACAGAAACATAATGGCACAGCTAATCTTAATAGTAGATGACGAAAAACGATTCCGTCAGCTTTATGCCGACACTCTTTCAGAAGCAGGGTATCGGGTAGAAACCGCACCATCAGCTGAAAAGGCATTGGAGCTTATGCTGAAAGAAAAACCGGCTATGGTGATCAGTGATGTCCGCATGCAGGGAATGAACGGGCTGGAACTTCTTACTAAAGTTCGTCAGCAATCTGAAGAACTTCCTTTTCTACTGGTTACGGCCTATTCCAGTATACGGGATGCGGTCAATGCGCTTAAGCTAGGTGCGGTGGATTATCTTGAAAAACCGGTTGACCTGGATGAGATGCTGATCGCAGTGGGTGAGGCACTGGGCAACACAGTAGAAATAACTCTGCCGAACCTTCCGGAAAACCAGCTGAAAGGAATAATTGCCAAAAGCCCTGCCATGCAGACACTGCTTCATGAGGCCTTTCGTGTAGCTTCAAGCGACGCAACAGTATTGCTGACTGGAGAAAGCGGAACGGGTAAAGATGTTGTGGCTAATTTCATACATCGCACCAGCCGGCGCAGCCAGTCGAAGATGGTGGCTGTCAACTGCAGCGCCATTCCCTCAACCTTATTGTCAGGCGAGCTTTTTGGCCATCAGAAAGGAGCCTTTACGGGCGCCAATTCAAATCGAAAAGGCTATTTTCGAGAGGCCGCAGCAGGCACGATTTTTCTGGATGAAATCGGCAACCTGCCGCTGGAATTACAGACCATCCTGCTGCGTGTGCTTGAATCTGGCCGTGTTGCACCCTTGGGAAGCTCCTGCGAAGAAGAAGTTGATTTTCGTCTAATCGCAGCAACCAACACCAACCTTGAAAAAGCAGTTAAAACAGGAACTTTTAGGGAAGATCTCTATTACCGTTTGAACGTTATTAGTTTTGAACTGCCCTCCTTGAGAGACAGGTTAGAAGAGGTTGAACCTCTGGCCCGTCTTTTCCTGCAAGAAAAAGGAAAAGGCCAGCGACTCTCCCCAGCAGCTTCGAGATTACTGAGCACCTACCACTGGCCCGGCAATATCCGTGAGCTTCATAATGCCATCGAACGCTCAGCCCTTCTTTCAGGATCAAACATCATACTTCCAGAGCACTTACCTCCGGCAATCCGCAAAATACAGGAAAATCCTTCTAAGAACACAGCAGACAAGTTTACCTCATTGCGCCAAAGTGAATTATCTGCCATTCAGCAAGCTCTTAGCCAAACTAATGGCAACCGGACTCGTGCAGCACAGATCCTTGGCATCAGTCGCCGGACACTGATTTATAAGATTAAACAGTACGGTCTATCATAAACCCGGAATAATACTTGTTGATCAACTTGACCTGCTCTCAAAAAACGGAATCATTTACAATTGGTAATTTTAAAGGACGTCATGGTGATACCTGTGAAAAGGCAAAACATTTAATGTTAATATAATCACAAGTAACCTTAACAAACTTCAAGTTCAACAGTTCGTGCCATACTCTTAATTCTTGCCAAGGTTCATATTACTTCTGGTACTATGAACTATTCTTGAAGTAGAATATTCAATAGTATTATCGCTACTGTTGACTTTTAATAGCTAATAAGGGAAAAGAGTAAATATATAAAACAAAATAAAGAGGAGGAAAACCATGGATCAAGGAATTAAAATCATGCCTTGTATGGACATGCAGAACGGTCGTGTTGTCAAGGGAGTCCATTTTGTGGACATACGAGACGCTGGTGATCCGGTCGAATGCGCACGAGCTTATTGTGAGACTGGCGCAGACGAACTGGCGCTTCTGGATATCACAGCTACGGTGGAAGGTAGAGCTACCATGCTCGACGTAGTTAAACGAGTTGCCGAAGTCACAACTGTGCCATTCACCGTTGGCGGAGGTATCTCTGATGTAAAATCGGCTGAGTTAGTGCTAACCGCAGGAGCAAACAAAGTATCGACCAGCAGTGCTGCTTTTCGGAAGCCTGAACTGATCGGAGAAATGGTTAAAGAGTTGGGTGCCGAGAAGGTAACGGTGGCCATTGATGTAGATCAGAATGCAGCCATGCCCTCAGGCTATGAAGTATATATTGATGGTGGACGGACAGCCACTGGCGCAGATGCGATTGAATGGGCAAAGCGCATTGACGGATACGGTGTTCCGGTTATTCTGCCGACAAGCAAAGCGGGTGACGGCGTGCAGACCGGTTATGATCTGCCGGTGATCAGAGCGATCAAAGAGGCTGTCTCGGCCGAAGTAGTGGCCT
>Ga0255044_10000149_pt1 | contig 13553 bp, 10 predicted proteins | sample BC1_12_21_MG_FD_183651 | JGI IMG/M metagenome (GOLD analysis project Ga0255044, IMG submission 183651) | Seawater microbial communities from Strait of Georgia, British Columbia, Canada - BC1_12_21 | ecosystem: Environmental > Aquatic > Marine > Strait | place: Canada: British Columbia... | reverse complement strand
TTCAGGCCGAGGCTCAACTGATCCAGGCCAGCAAGATGGCCACCCTGGGCGAGATGTCTGCCGGAATGGCCCATGAGTTGAACCAACCCTTGAATGCGATTCGTATTGGTAGTGACCTCCTAAAAAAGATGGTGGCTCGAGGACAGAGTCTCGATCCGGAGTTGGCAGGCAAGGTGTCAGGCGAAATCGGTGCCCAGGTGGAGCGTGCCGCCAACATTATCAATCATCTGAGGGAATTCGGACGTAAAAGTGACCTGGACGAACTGGAAAAGGTGAATATCAACAAGCCCATTAATGATGTCTTCACTGTGCTCGGGCAGCAACTCAAACTCAAACAAATTACGGTGAACCTGGACCTGGATGAAAACATTCCTCCCATTCTGGGGGTAAGAAACCGGTTGGAACAGGTATTTATCAATCTGGTCATGAATGCTAGAGACGCTATTGAAGAGAAGCGAGAGATGATTCATGGGGAAGCGCCGGAGGGTGTGTTGAGCATCCGCTCCTACCAGGAAGATGGCAAAGTGGTGGCTGTTGTCAGAGATAATGGCAACGGCATGCCCGAAAGTGTAAAGGAAAAGATTTTCGAACCATTTTTTACCACCAAAGAGATAACCAAGGGGACAGGGTTAGGGCTGTCTATCAGCTATGGAATTATCAAAGATTATGAGGGGACTATCGAGGTGGAGAGCATGGCAGGGAGTGGTACCATTTTCAAGATTAGCTTTCCTGCACTTGCTGCCGAGAAGGACCTGCAAAAGGAAAGTCCGGCATGAAAAAATTACTAGTGATCGATGATGAAGCGAGTACAAGGGACCTGTTGAAAATGTCCCTGGAAAGCGACGGATATACTGTTTTTGTGGCCGAGGACGGTCCCAAGGGACTGGAGATATTTGCCAGGGAGAATCCGCCCGTGGTTCTAACGGATATCAAGATGCCCGGCATGGATGGCATCGAGGTCCTCAGGAAGGTGAAAGAACAGAGCCCCGATACGGAGGTCATTGTCATCACCGGTCACGGGGAGATGAATCTGGCGATTCAGGCCCTCCACCTCGAGGCATCTGACTTTATTAACAAACCTATAAGTGACGAAGGTCTTGCCGTTGCCCTCAGACGTGCCGAGGAGAAGATCTGGTTGCGGGAAAAATTAAAAGAATACACTGAGGATCTGGAGAGGGTTATCCAGGAAACCAACAAGGAACTGGTAAAACGCCACGAGCTAGAGCACAACATCATTCAGACTTCGATGGATGGCATAATCGCCAATGACCGTCAGGGCAAGATCATCATTTTCAACGAGGGTGCCGAGCGCATATATGGATATACCCGGGAAGAGGCACTCTCAAAGATCCATGTGACCCAGCTCTACCCTGAAGGTCAGGCCAAACAGATTAAGAAAATGATCTACGGAGACGAATACGGGGGTCCCGGCCGGCTGATCAACTACTCGGTGGAGGTTCTCACCCAAACAGGTGAACTGGTCCCCATCCTGCTCTCCGCGACTATCATTGATGAGAAAGGCGAGGAGGTGGCAACGGTGGGCCACTTCAAGGATATGCGCGAGATCAAAAGGCTTGAGGATGAGCTGCTAACAAGCGAGCGCATGGCCACTGTGGGCCAGACCACAGCGGGAATAGCCCACGGAGTGAAGAACATTCTCCACGGTATGAAACTCGGAGCCTTCATGATAGACACGGGTTTTGACAAAGACAAACCCGAATCCCTTCGCAAAGGCTGGAACCTGGTGCGGAAGAATATCAATCGAGTATCTAAAATGACCAAAGAAATGCTGAGCTTGGCAAGTACCGCCCCGCCCGCTTTCGAGGTGTGTTCGTTGAATGACATCGTGGAAGAGGTCTGTGAGCTGTTGGCGGAGGAGATTAGTAGAAGGGGAATAAGCTTGGTCCTTGAGCTGGACCCCTCATTGCCCCAGGTGACCGTGGATCCAGATGGTATCCACACCTGCCTTCTGAATCTCGTCACCAACGCTATCGAGGCTTTTCCGGAAGACACCAGTGGGGGCCAGGTTACCGTGTCCAGCCGCGATGAAGGAGAGGCCGGGGTGCATTTGCAGGTCAGAGACAGTGGCGAAGGTATGAGTGAAGAACTCCTGGAACGGGTTCTTGAAAATCTGTTCACCACTAAGGGAGCGCGGGGAACAGGGTTGGGTCTTGCCATCACCCAAAAGATAGTGCACGAGCACGGGGGTGCCATTCAGGTAGAGTCCGAGCCCAAGAAGGGTTCTTGCTTCACCATTATTCTGCCAGAGTAGAGCAAGCCCGTATATTTCATGTTTCAATAGAAGCCTTTTTTCCATAGGGCCTCAGTCTTACCAGCAACACGGGCAGCACGGTAAAATTGGCAACCAGGGCGATCAGCATTGCGAAGGCTGTGAGGATGCCAAAATAGATGGTGGGGACGAATTTGGAAAGGACAAGAATAGAAAAACCTATGGTGATGGTGACCGTGGTGTAATACATGGCCCGGCCGATGCTGTCGTGCGAACGGCTAACCGCGGCTTGGTAGTCCCAGTCTACCTTCACTTCCTTGCCAAAGCGATGCACGTAGTGAATGGTGTCGTCCACGCCGATGCCGATGGCGATGGCCGCGATGGTGATGGTCATGAAGTCCAGGGGGATATCCAAACCGCCCATTAGGCCCAACACCAACGGCACGGCGACCAAGTTCGGCACGAGGGCTATTAGGGCTAGTTTCACCGAGCGAAAAAGCAGGATGAACATGAGGAAAATGGCCAGGAATACAGCCCCCAGGCTCAGAATCTGGGACCGGAACAGGCTCTGTAGCATATTGTTATAGAGCACCAATATGCCACTGAGATGCACCTGGTCGTCCGACAGTCCCAACTCCCGGGTCAGGTGGAGATGGATCCTCTCCAGTAGGTCCTGACGCTTGAGATTGAAATCCGATTCGTACACCCGCACTGAAAAGCGAAGCTGATTGCCATCCTCTGCCAGATAAGGAGTGATAAGGGCCTGTTTGATCTCATCGGGTAACCGCTTGTAGAGAAGGGCTAGAGTAAAATTATCCGGCAGTTCGCCGCCATTAACCTGTTTTAGCACCTCCATGGTAGTGGACAGGGAGAGGACCTTGCCGGTCTCAACGATCCCATCCAGATAGTCCTGGATAGCATCAACCTCATCCACCTTGAAGACGTTGAACCAGTAACTACTGCCGGTGATCCCCGCCTCGCCCTCGAAGTCGGTATCATCAAAGAGTTCGTCATCCTCTTCCTCATCAAAGGGTTCTTGTTCCTCCTCCAGAAACTCGGCAGGGGCATCGATCACCACGTCCAGAGGAGTGGTGCCGCCCAGTTCCCGGTCTATGAGATACATGCCCTGATAGATCTCCGTGGACTCGTGGAAGTGGTCGATGAAGCGGTTCTCCACCGTGAGTTTGGATATGCCTATTGCCCCGAGAACCACCGCCAGCATGGCTACTCCCAGCACCAGGTTGCCATGGCGCTCGATCAGGGGCGGGAAGAGAGCGGTTACGGCGGTGGTTAAATCCCTCGGTTTATGTGGTTCTCCGGGCTTGAGCAACATAATTGCCGCCGGGAACAGGGTGAAGGTGAATATCAAGGACACGGTGAGGCTGATGCCCATGATCCAGCCGAAATCGATCACCGGCCGGACGCCGCTCACTACCAGCGAGCCAAAGGCCACCATGGTGGTGATTACCATGTAAAAACAGGGGACGAACTTGCTGCGAACCGTCTCCCGCACCAGATAACGCTGCTCTCCATCGGGATTTTGCACATGCAACTCGCGGTAGCGGACGATGAGATGAATGGTAAGGGAGAGAACGAAGATCAACAACAGGGCGAGGAAATTGGATGACACCACGGTCAGACGCCACCCGGCCAGTCCCAGGAATCCCATGGTAACCACGGCCGTGGCAAGAGCGGTGAGCAGGGGCAGAATAACCCAGCGTGGCTGGCGGAAGGCAATGACTAGAAGCAGTGCCAGAACTGCAATCACCCCTAGGCCGAATACCCTGATATCGTGGCGGACAAAATCTGCCATGTCGGCCACAATCATGGGCTTGCCTCCGAGATGCAATTCGGCCCGATCCCGGTGCTGGTCCATTATGGCGCGGATCCGGGCGATATCCGCTTCTTCTTGCGCCATCAGCCCGGCTTTATAACGCTTGAACTCATTGGTCAAACGTGTAAGTTCCTGCGCCTCCTCCGACGTCAGCTCGGACTTAAGCCGTTTCTCGCGCAACTTGTCCCGGCCCTCGCGCAGGTGCTGATAGGTCGGGTCACGACGAAAAATCAACTGCATCGCTGTGGTATCGCCATGGGGGCCCATGAGGCGATTGCGATAAAGCGGGCTCTCGCGCAGTTCCCGTTCGGCCAGGGCGAGGTTCGTGTCCGGATCCGCCAATTTACGTACGCGTTGTTCCAGTTCCTCCAGCGACATTGGTGGACTATGAACCAAGGGCACGTCCAAGATGCTGATTACCGATTCAACCCGCTCGATGGAGTTCAGGCTATCGCGCAACTTGCGCAGATCGTCCAGGGTCTCCTTTTCGAACAATCTTCCCCTGGGAGTATAGGTAAGGATCAGATAGTCGTCGGATCCGTAGCGGGCCCGGATAGAGTGATAGTAGCGCAGGTCTTCGTCGTTTTCCAGGACCAGCGAATCAGCAGAGATGTCGATCTTTATGGCCGGAACGAACCAGCCGAAAAAGGCGGTGATCAGGAACACCAGGAGCAAGGTCGCGACCGGTTTGCCAAGTACCAGTCTGTCGTATAGCTGTAACGGCGATGTTTTCATGAATCCTCTTTCAAGGTGGTGAAAATAAAATGAATCTCAGTGATGAGGAAACGCTCTCGGACACAGTAGTATGTCATGGAGATTTCTTAGGTGTCAAGACTACCGAGCCCGGATATTATATATGCAGTTAATCTGTTTCCCATTGCCTGAACCACGAGCGCAGGACGCAATAAACGAGTAAGAGATAGCTGTCGACGGTTGAGATTGCATTTCTATCCCGGATAGTTCATGAACTGCTGTAGCGAGACCATGAAGATGGGCGTGCCACCGGGCAACTCGTCCCGCGGTACCGCGGGATTGGTTCCGAGGCGTACCTAAACGGTACGTCGCAGGGGCCGACACCCAAGGACGCCAGGAAGGACGGCCATATCCGTGGTCGCAGCAAGCAATTCATGAACTATCCGGGATATATCTGAATAAGGAAGGGATTAGTCTTTCTGGAGGGTCTTAATTTCGTCTGGAAGTATTTTGGGCATCCTCACAGTAAAACGTGATCCTTCACCCGGAGTTGAATCTACCTGCACAGATCCTTCATGTTGCTCAATAATCTTGTTTGAGATAAAGAGACCCAGGCCTGTGCCCTCGCTTCCCTTGGAGGAGTAGAAAAGAGTAAACATTTTTTTCCTGGTCTCTTCATCCATACCGATGCCGCTGTCGGAGACATCGAATATGATGTTATCCTTGTCTTGTCTTACCCCAAAGATGATTTTATGAGCTCTTTTGGAATTGTCTTCTAGGCAGGCGTCCAATGCATTTTCGAGAATGTTTGTCAGTGCTGACGCCAGCACCCCACCGTCCACCTCAAATTCTCCTGCGGCAGCATCGAAGTCACGAACAAATCCGATGTTATGGCCAAAGGCCTTGGGTTCAACGGTCAGGGCCACATCATTAGCGAAGGTCAGGACATCGGTTCGTTCCCATTGCAGATCTCTCTCCTTGGCATAATAGAGCAGGTCGAGAGACATATTTCTGATGCGGCTAACCATATGCCTTACAATTTCCCAACCTTCTTTGATGCGCTCCTGGTCTTCTTTTTCGAAACCCGATTCAACCCGGTACATGCCGCCGTCTAAACCTGTCAGCAGCCCTTTTATACCGTGAGAGATGGAACCTATCAAAAGACCCAATGATGATAAATGATCCTGCAACTGGCGGATCTGAGTTATATTGGTGGACATCTCCATCACATGGGTTACCTCTCCGGCAACATTCTTTATGGGCGCGGTCCAGATCAGAACATTGTACTGCTCGCCGGATTTGGCAGTTACCACCGTCTCTGCCTGCTGTGATTCTCCCTCTTCAAAAGTCTTCCAGACAGGACACTCGGGGTGTGGTTCACCGTCATGTGAATAAGCCTGTGAACAGAAAGAACCAAACTGCATACCGAAATCTTCGAGGAATTTCTTGTTGGCTGCCATCAGCTTTAGATCCCTATCCTGAACAGTGAAATAGCAAGGCGCCGCATCAAAGAGCAACTGGTACCTCTGTTGACAGGTGAGAAGATCTTCCTGAAGACGACTAACTTCTGTGAGGTCGGCTGCCATTTCGAGCACCAATTCCACTTTGCCGTCTCGATTTCTGATGGGAGCGGTGTGCACCATTACCGGAAGTTCACTACCGTTGAGATTCTTTACTCGCTCCTTCCTTCGCTGCCCTTTTCCAGTACTAAAGGTTTTGCCGACGGGACAGTTTTCCTGGCTTCCAGCACTACTCGCGTATATCTCCCAGCTGCCGTGTCCTATCTTGTTTCCCAAGCGCTCTTTGTAAAGCTGATTCGTTCCAACAACCTCGTAGTTACTGTTATGGATGGAAACGAAGCAAGGCATCTCGTTGAAGTATGTCAGCCCACTGTCGAGATCCTCCACTATGTTCTTCATGGCAGAGGACAAGCCCTCAACCACCTGTCCCACAGCAATCAGCCGCTCAGCTTCTACCAGTTTGGCTGACTTTTCCCGAACGAGATCTTCCAGGTGTTCTGTGTACTCCCTTAACTGCCGCCTCATGGAAATTCTTTCATTGGCTCGTTTGAGGGCGATTTCCAGAACTTCGTCCTTGATGGGTTTAGTGATGAAATCAGTCGCTTCATACTTGAGGCTTTCGATGGCAAGGTCCATGTCCCCGTGGCCGGTGATCATAATCACTTCGGTCTCAGGGTCTTCTTGCTTAATCTTACGAAGCAACTCGATGCCGTCCATTACCGGCATTCTGATGTCGGTGAGAACTATGGGGGGGGTAACTTCTGCGATAATTCGGAGGGCTTCCTCGCCATTTTCTGCCGTGTATACTTCGTAGCCAAGGTCGGACAGGGATATTTTCAGAACTACGCGAATATCTTCTTCGTCATCTACTATTAATATTCTGTCGGCCATGATGTCCCTTATCCACCTAGCCCGGATATTTCATGAATTGCTGTCGCGAGACCACGAAGATGGGCGTGCCACCTGGCAACCACAGGGTGTCGGTTCCGAGGCGTACCTGAACGGTACGTCGCAGGGGCCGACACCCGAGGACGCCAGGAAGGGCGGCCATATCCGTGATCGGAGCAAGTAATTCATAAAATATCCGGGCTAAGGAAAGATCCTCCATACTCCCTTTGGCTATTTGGCAGTGGCGAGTGGGTTTCAGCAAGTTACCCTAATGTTGCATACCTACATCGGTAAAAACCGCTGCGCTCGCGCTATTGCACACCATCTGCGGCTGTGCTCGCCTCGGACAGGACTTAACGTACGGTGAAGTACGCCTCATCCTGTCCTCTCCTGTGCGCAGCCACATCTGGCGCACTCTAGCGGGTTTTTCCTCGACATATGTATGCAACATTAGGGTTTAGTCAAAGGATCATTCGCCGATAGTGTCCTTTACTATCTTCAAGAGCTGGTCACGATCAAAAGGTTTTTCAACAACAGCTACGGCTTTTTTTACTGCAAGATGGGGCTTTGCCAACCCGCTGATAATAATCACCGGAATATGCTTAAGATCATCCATCTTGGTATATTTTCGGTAAAACTGCGGCCCCGTCACCTCCGGCATGTCAATATCGAGTGTTATTAAGTCCGGCTTTTCCTTCTGCAATACCTCAAACGCTTCAGGGGCGTTATGGGCGGCACAAGTCTCATAGCCGTTGTCATGGAACAAACCAACGAGGTAGTAAACAACATTGGGATCATCGTCCACGACCAGGATCTTTTTCGCCATAGGGCACCTCCACTTCAACTTTCAAGTTAATAGACGGTTTGGGCTCGATCAATCAGGATAGCTTACTCTGGCAAAGGTTTGCCCGCAAGGAGTTTTTGGACTATATTGAGCAATTTTTCAGCCTTGGGAGGCTTTTCCACGTAGGCCTCCGGAGCGGGCAGGGGATCCCGGAGCCCTATACTCATCATCTTTAAAGAATGAAGAAAAGTCTTGCTCTCAACCCCCGAAAGCATCACCACTGGGATATTTTTAAACTGGTTATCTGTCTTGAGCTGGCGGTACATGGAGACTCCGCCTTCCTCGGGCATCATCACATCCAGAATGATGAGGTCAGGCCGGTCCTCCTTTACCTTTCGAATACCTTCTTGTCCATCTTTGCTAGCTGTAGCATTGTAGCCGCTGGTCTCAAGCACGGTGGTTATGAAAATCCTCATATGCAGATCATCTTCAACCACCAGGATGTTTTTCTCTTTCAAGTCGGGGCTCCAAGGAAGCTGCAGATGCAACCAGTCACGAACTATATGGTATTAGCTGGCGGCCACTTTATCGGGACGATTTACGCTTGCCACCGGGCAGGCTGAACGGAGAACCACCTGCTCCACCGTGCTACCCAGCACTGCCTTTTCTGGATCTATTTCCCTGGTATGGTGAGCCATTACAACAAGATCTGCCTGCTTGTCGCGGGCATACTTTAGGATTTCAACATATGGTGTTCCCTCCCAAACCTCGATCTCGTAATTATCGAACCCCTCCATTTCGGGAAGATAAAGCTCCTCCATCTTTTTCCGTGCTTCTGTGACCTTCTCTTCAATATCTGCCTGGGTCCGAACTTTCCCAGGGTCCGTCGGACCAATGTCGCAGGCATGAAAGAGATAAAGCTTGCAACCGATCTGTTTTGCAGTTTGGAGGGCAAACTTGAAGGCTGACTGTGCCGCTTTGGAAAAATCGGTGCCGAATACGATATTAGAAAAATACCACCAGCAGGTCTGACATGGTCTGCTTACTATAAGGACGGGACACCGGGCTGCCTTGGCAACCTTTTGCATGGTATTACCAACCACAGTCCTGAAGCGGGTAGCACCCGTGTCCTCTTGCCTGGTGTGGGCGCCCATTACAATCAGGTCGATGTCTTTTTCACGCGCTGCCCTCAAGATCTCCCGGTGGGGTGCCCCCACAACGGCTTCCACCACACAGTTTTCAGCTTCTGCCAAGTTGTCGGCAAAGGTAGTCTTCATCTCTGCCGTTACCCGTTCAACCCAGTCGTCGTCATGCACCTCGGTCTCACCCGTTTTAAGATCTACTGCGAATTGGCTGAAACCGTGGGTGGGAAGGCCGAACACATGAAATACAGTGAGTTGTGAGTTGTACTTCTTGGCCAGATCGAAAGCCACATCGGCCGCATCTTTGCATATGGGCGAAGCCGTTGTGGCAAACAAAATCTTGTCAAACATAATGTCACCTCCTGAGGGCACACTCCGTTGGCGCGACATGAAAACTAAGTTCCCAGGCAATCCCTTCAATGAATTCGAACAAAGTGAACACAGTGTCAAACTCAAATATGTCCACCTTGTCTCCAAACACTATGTGTTTAAGTTTGCCAAGCTTGACCGGAATGTCCAGCAGACTGTCGAACTGGAGAGTCCTTATTTCACACGTTTTATCTCCACGAATACCCTGGAAAGAGTTGTATATTTCTAGCCGTGGCTGACCCGGAAAGCCGATCATCTCGACAGTTTTTCTAAGCTCAAGATGGTCTATATTTCCAGTCTTGCAGTTGTCATCTGGACATGCCAGGTACTGTTCCATATATGATGGGAAAAACACATTCAACTTTGCAAGTAAAGAATGCTTCTCGAGCATTCGAAAGAAGCTCCGCAGTATATAGTCATCATTAAGGTCCACCTGATAGCTGAGACACACCAGAGGGTCGGTGTCTACGGTTTTCCCGTCACTAAGGATCGAGCCATCTCTTTTCAAGGTAACGGTATTCATAAACCCCTTTTCAATCCGGATCGCCGCGATTTAACCCCCTTAATTTCTTTGTAGAACTATTGCGTCTATACGTCAAGCGCAAGGGGAGTTATCGGAAGGGGAGCCGGATGGTGCAAATACCGTATGTTGGAGCCTTTAGCGGAACGACGGCCAGCCTCAATACCGTGGAGAAGACTGTTCATAGGTAAAATCGAAAATCTTCTTTCCCCTGCTAATCTCTTAATCCTCCGCGGGTTTTAGATGTTCAGGTACTTCAACCATGCTCAGAAGAAGGGGTTTTAAGAATGTCCAACTAATGTCAATATGAAAAACTTCTTCCAGGTCCCTGATTGCATCCCAACAGTTGTGACAGGGGGCAATCACAATCTTTGCCTCGGTGGCCAGGATCTGGTCCCGCTTTATCTCAAGGCCTTTATCTCGCTGCGGTCGATACCTTCCTATACCGTTGAGGCCGCCGCCACCACCGCAACAGAAATTGTGTTCACGGCAGGGTGACATTTCCCTGAAATCCTCGGCAACATAGCTGATGATTTCTCTGGCAACGTCACCTAACCCTCCGTTTCTGATGTAATTGCAAGAATCCTGGTAGGTCACAGGTTCTTTGATCTTTTTGGCAGGATCTATCTTGAGTTTTCCAGTCCTCAGGGCTTCGGCAACCCATTCGACATAGTGGATGCATTCCACCGGGGGCTGTCCACTTTCATACCCGGCCCAGTAGGGTCCCTCCAGAACCGTAGCCCTGTACAGGTGTCCGCATTCGGTGGTAATCATCCGTTTGGGCTTCAACCTTTTCATGGATTCATAAACCGTCTCCACTTGCATCTTGCAGGCAGCCCAGTCCCCGGCAAACATGGAGAGGCTTGTTGCCTCCCAGCCCTCACTGGCAACGGTCCAATTTTCACCGGCAATATGAAAGAGTATGGCAGCCTCGGCAATATCTTCCGGATAGTGTTTCACTTCCCTGGCGTTAACGGTGTAAAGCAGGTCAGCACCCTCCACGTCTATGGGGATTTTTAATCCCGGCCAATCATCTTGCTGCTCTTCTTCCATCCACTTGCAGGTCTCAACCCAGTCTTCCTGGGTAACGTCCATCTGGGCCCGGAATATCCGGTGCATGCCGGAGCCGATCTTCAATTCCCAAGGTACAAAGCCCTGGGCAAAGCAAAGACCTCGCACATATCCGAACATAACCCCCATGTCAATGCCAAAGGGGCAGTACATGCCGCAGCGGTTGCAGCAAGTGCACTTGGACCAAGCGGTGTCCATAACGTACTGCATGAAATCATTGTCCACCTCACCTTTGCGCTTAACTATTTCCCCGAGAGTGGATTGTATCTTGTAGGCTGGAACCTGTTTGGGATCCTTGTCGTTGACGAGATAATATGGGCAGGCATCGGCGCACAGGCCGCAGTGAGCGCAGATCTCCAGCCAGGTGCGTATACGGGATTTGCAGGTATTCTGGATTGCTGTGGCCAGGGCCTCTTTATTCACATCCAGTTGATCCATTTCTTGGTAGTAAGTTACCCCACGCCGGTCACTCAAGAGGGCTTGGAGTTGTTCCATGGTATCTACTGGTGTCTTATTGCAAAGTGATCCTTCGGGCATCTTCTGTTCCTCCTAATAGCTCAAAGCTTGAGCAATGATTACCAGGCTAAACCCCTTCCTTTCATCCCGCCTCGTTTAATACCGTAATCCATGCCAAGTTGACCCCTTGACATGAAGAAAAGGACGATGTGGGACAGTTTGGTGAGAGGTATGGCTATCAGCATAATTTCAGCGCTGATGATGTGAGCGTAGAGCCAGAACGGGTAGCCTGCTACCTTCAGACTGGCAAGAAAGCCGGTGAAAAATGGTGCTACGGTGATGGCCAGAAGCAGATAGTCATAAGCTGAGGTAAGTATCCTGACCTCTGAGAAGGCAACACGTCGCAGCACCAAGAATAGGGCAGAGACAAGGACCCCGATTGTTAAAATGTCGGCAACAGGGCCGGGGAGTGTGGCCCAGCTTATTCCCCACCTTTCTCTAAGAATAATATTGTGGGCCAGCAGAAAAATAGGTGTAATCACGATACCAATGTGAAAGACGAAAAAGAGTATAGTCATGGCTGGCCTGGTCTTCCACCTTCGAGTGCCAAAGGGAAGGAGCCAGAAAAAAATCGACCTCAAAGCGCCCTTGACTCCGTGGGAAACGTGCTTGGTGTAGGCAACCCTATCCATTTGCCAACTGAGGCCCCTGACATACCAGACCACACGTACTATCAAGCCAATGAAGAAGATGAGAAATGACAGCCACAGAAGCGGACCTGTTAGAAACTGGTACATTTTACACCCCTCAACTCAGTTAAAACTTCAGCAATTTACTGGAATATTTCTACTACATGCCACTGCTGCAGGCTGGGGCAACAATTATAACGATTCAAGCAACCTCAGGAAAGATCAAGATCCTATTTTCGGTTCTTAATCCTCATCCCTTGCAGTGAGGAAGCTCCAGAATCCAGCCAGCGCAAACAGGGTTAATACTATCAGTATGTAAATGACAGCTTTCGTGTGCGTGAGAAAATCCTGTAACGTATAAAATACGGTGTCCATACTTTTTAAGCCCCCGTTCAACTATTGTTAATGCACATCATCGTATTCGGGATGCTCATACAAAATGGGCATCCTGCTCACAATAAATCTAAAGGCGATAAGACCTAGAGTAACCAGAAAAACTGAAATAGCGATTTCCATCCAGCTGGGAAAATAGCGGTCACTGGCGGGAAGGTGGTAGTTGAAAGCAACCAGTGACACGTTGAAGCGGTTCACTATCACAGCAAGTACAGCCCAGGCGGAGGTCCATCTGATCAGTTGAACCTTCTTCTCCCGAGCCCCAATGGCAAAGCCCAGGCAGGCAACGCCGAAAAATCCGAAAACCTCCACCAGATACCAGAGTCCGTAACCTGTACCGAGCAGTCGCCATTCATCGTCCGCTCCAATCCCCAGCAGTTGGATGGCAATATAACCCGCTATGACATAGGACGCGGCTTTGCCAAACCCTAAGGCTATGTCGTCTTTCTCTTTCAAGTGCGCTTCATCCATCTTGTCGGCGAAAAAGCGGTGGGAAAGCGTAGATTCGAAGATCACCATAGACAACCCGGCAATAATGCTCGAGACAAAAAAGTAGACGGGTATAAAGGATGAATACCAGAGCGGATGGACCTTGGAAGGGGCAATAAGGAAAAGTGCTCCCAGCGACGATTGGTGCAAGGTGGAGAGTATTATACCGAATACCACCAGAACCAAGGTAAATTTGACCGCGAGGTTCCGTGCTTTCTTCAATCCCAGCCATTCCAGCGCTGCCGGTGAGAATTCCAGAAAGAGAACAGTGAGATAGAGGGCGACACAAGCACCCACTTCGAACAGTACCGACGATGTTCCTGCCTGCACCACAAACGGATAAGGCAGGCGCCAGGGTCTGCCCACATCATAATGAAGGGCCAGGACCACAAGCGCGTAGCCCAAAAACCCGGTGAGCACAGCGGGACGTAAGGCAGAATGGTACTTTTTCATGCCAAAGATATAAACGGCCGCG
>Ga0255044_10000147_pt1 | contig 13622 bp, 10 predicted proteins | sample BC1_12_21_MG_FD_183651 | JGI IMG/M metagenome (GOLD analysis project Ga0255044, IMG submission 183651) | Seawater microbial communities from Strait of Georgia, British Columbia, Canada - BC1_12_21 | ecosystem: Environmental > Aquatic > Marine > Strait | place: Canada: British Columbia... | reverse complement strand
ACCCCGGTAATCACCAGTCCTATTTTCAGAAACGCCCTCCGCTCCATTTTCGTAACGGAAGTCAGATTTTCCGGGATCAATTTTTCAAGATCTATGTTTGTGAGTTTCATTAACCTCTACCCCTTAATTTATACTTAAAAAATAATAAATAATTTCTCGCTATGTTTCCTTAGGCATGCTCGTCTTCACGATCAACTTTACGCATGCGATGGTGGCGTTTGAGAGCATCATCTTGGCTTTCACCTTCTTTCATATAATGGATGCCGCCACAACCCTGGCAGATGAAGGCGCCGGGAGGCACAATGGCGTGTTTCTGAAACTTATGTGCATTTAGTACTTTTTCACCGCCAAGGTATAAAACGATTGCTATTAAAATCCCGGCAGTAACAACAGAAATCTCATGCAAAGAAGGCGTATACAAAAGAAGAGAGCTGTATTCTTCAACATGCAGGGCATGGAATACAGGTACAATCTGGCCGGCCAGCACCAGGTCATACCGCATGAAGAAAATACCCACCAACATGAATCCGGTGGCAATGAACATCAAATTAGTATTGATCCCCTTGGAACGAATCAGCAAAATAAACGGTATGACCAGACCGAATCCAAGTTCGGCAATCCAGAAGTTGGGTGCATAGGGCCCGGTCAAAAAAGCCTGAATTGCGATATATTTTTCCGGAGAGACAATACCACTGATAATCTTCCAGAATGTGAAGAAAAGGATAATTGCTATTAGTAGAATAGTAAGCTGGCAAACGGCCATGATTGCCCGCTCCATTCTTCTGGTGAGGACCGTACGATCAATTTTCCAGGCAAGGCAGGAAAAAAAGATAATAGCAGCACCACCTGACATCATGGCGGAAACAATAAAATAAATGGGCATATAGGGCCCGTACCAGAATTCCCTGCCATGAAGCATTCCAAAAACTGCCCCCAGGTTACTATGGGCGGCAACCCCGAAAAGCACACCAAAGAGTCCTGCCAACCGGGACATGGAGTGGTTCTGGTCAAGCAGGAAAAAGTACTCAACTATCAGGGCGAGAAGATAAAGGCCATACAATGTTCCCATCCACCACATGTTAGATGTGAAGTTGGGTGACAAGAGATTGTAGATGGCCATTCTATGGGGATTTTCAATATCAAAGAAGATAATGATAAAGCCTCCGAGCATGAAAGCAATGGAAAGAAAAACGGCCCGCTTGGCAATAGGCATGTATGGTTCATAGCCAAAGACGTGGCCGATGGAAGAGACCAGACAGAGGCCGGTGGAGGTAACAACACAGAATATATAACCCGAGATCAGAACACCCCAGGGAATCTGGCGCGTTACTCCGTACACATTATGATACCCGGTATACGTGCCATGCAACCCCACAGCCAGACCGGCAATGGTTACCAATCCAAGAAATGCGAAAACGTTAAAATAAATTCCAGAGGAAAAGAGCGACTTGAACCCCATATACCCCCATCTCTCGGCAGTTTCCTTCTTTATCTTCCCTAACATCTTAGTACTCCTTGTGTTTCTGCTGCTTCAAATTATTAATCAACTAATCTTCAAAACGAAAATGTATAGCCCAACCCAAATATAAGTAAATATTCTATTCATAACTGGAACTGGATTATAAAAAAATATGTACCAGATGGATATAAATCAGAAAAATAAAATCTGACAAACTACCACATTGCATCCATACCCTGTACAACAGATATCTTCAAGCTGAACAGGGAGATATTAACCGGAAAGCCGTTATACCACAGTCAAATAAACAGGTCAATATCATTTAAAATGCTCATTTCTCTAAGATGATTGTCAATAAATTTCAACTATAAAATAAGCTTACAAATTACAGATAGAGGTAAACCATTGAAAAGATAATCGAGATGACGAGAGTCAACCCGATGCCCAGTGCTGTAAATCCAAAAACATGGGAGATGACAAAAAACCAGCGTGGTACCGGCGGCACTATGACCTCATCAAGCTTACCGCTGGCAACAAGTTCGGCATACTCCCTGGGCCGTTCATGCTTCAATTCGTCCAAAGGCATGGTGCCGGTAAAAATCACCGGATCCATTGGAAATTTTTCAGGCCGCAAGTGGGTATTGAAAAAATGGACGGTAAAAATAAATCCGGATGCAAGAAGCGCCTCATCACTATGAATAATTGTTGCAATGTTAAGCCAATAACCGGGGATAACCAAAGTAAACGTTTCAGGAAACCAGAGACAGAGGCCTGTGCCGCCAATAACAGCAACACCCCAGAAGACCGCCATAAAGTCAAATTTTTCCCAATAGGTCCAACGCCCATATTGCGGCTGCGGCCCAAGGCCGAAGAACCATCTGAAAGTCTGAACAAGTTCCTTGGCATCGTTCAGATTGGGGATCATGCTGTCTTTATACAAGATAAACTGCAGCAGTGATTTGCCTGATTTTCTCCAATTCTGGTACATAAGGATGAAAGTTAAGCCGAAGTAAATGAAAGTAACAACAGCCATTAACCTGTGTAGTGCGCCTAACACCTCAAAACTGCCAAGAAGCTCAGCAATAATTTCAGCCCATCTTTCCGAAGCAAACTTGAGCGCCATCCCTGTTACTGCAAGGGTCAAAAAGCTGATGATGACCAGAAAATGCAGAAATCTGGGAAAAACTGTAAATCGTTGAACATATTTTACTTGTGGATTTTCCATAATGAATCTTCCTTCTCAAGAACTCTCGGCTTTACCGACATCTTTGTTTATATTCAAATTATCTTTAAAACTGATTTATTGTTATCACGACTTCTCATCATCATCCTTCTTCAAAATAGCCTGACGACTATGCTGACGACGCTTCTTGAAACGTTCCCTGAAGGAGCGTGGTATCCAGAAAAGCGTATGGATTCCAAAGAAAGCAAACGTACCGACCAACAGGCCAGTCATGGCCCAGAATGTATAAAACAGATATGGATATTTATCCCTGTCATGATGGGTGGCATGGGTCAGATAGCCGGTGAATTTCCTGTTGGAGCCAGGATGACATTTCTTACAGGTTTTCACCACATGGCGCCTGTTCAGGCGGGACCCGCTATAGTATGCCGGTAGAATATCATGGGCCCCATGACAGTCAGAACACTTGGCAGTCTTCTCACCACCTGAAAGCATAGAGGCCTTGCCATGATAGGTGTCAAAATAGGTATCAGTTTCATGCTCATGGCAGGTACCGCATTCATCAAGAATCAACCCACGGAAGCCCGCAGTATCATGACGGCTGATGGTATGTGATGTATGGCAGTCATTACAGACTGGAAGTTTTTTATCAGTTTTTGAAACCAGTGGGCTATGAATCGAGGAACTAAACTTTTCAGCAATACCAAGATGGCACTGAGCACATGCAGAAATGATATTTTTAGGGTTCACGCTTGATTCCGGATTTGATGCCGGCAGCATACTGTGCGCCGTATGACAGTTGGTACAGGTGGCTGAAACCATAAGCCCTGACTGCGACAACCCCCGACCGTGGATACTCATCTGGTAGTGCTTAACGATATCATGCTGGGTCCCAGTATAAAGCAGGGCTGCCTTCTCACCCTCCCTGTGGCATCGTCCACACAGATCCGGAATATTACGGGCAAATATTGGGGACTCATAATTGGACTTGGGCATAATTCCATGGGTGCCATGACATTCGGTACAGACCGGGGCATTCTTATTATTTTTCGCTGCCAGCATGCCATGGGTACTTTTATTATAAGTGTCCACCACCTGCGCATGACAGATAGAACAATCAACTTTTCCTGAATCCTGGCAGACCGGATTGTTTTTATGATCCATATTAACGTGGCATTTGGCACAGGCAATACGTTTTTCCTTATGGATTGAGTGTTCAAAATTATCTACATCAACATACAGACTTCGCTCATCACCATTGGCCATTATCTTTTTGAGATCCGGATTGCCATGACATTTCAGACAGAACAAGTCATTTAAGCTATCCTCATACAAAACTCTTCTGGCTTTATGAGGTCCATGACACTCAACACACGCTGGAATCAAATGCGGTTCTTTTTCCCACAATTCACCGCGGATAATTTTCGTATGAGCATCCTCGATATTGGCGTGGCATTTCATGCAGGTTTTAACCACATTCTGGCGGCTGATTGTAGAGTTCGGATCAGTGTGCGGTAAAACATTATGGGAAGTATGACAACTGGAACAGACTGCTGTTACTGTCAGCCCCTTTCGCAACAGTCCCTCACCGTGGATGGACATGGAATAATTTTCCAGAACATTATGCTTTGATATATCATGTGTTTTGGTCATTCCCGTTCCCTCACGGTGACAACCGCCACATGTGAAGGGAATATTCATTATAAAGGTTCTTGATTTCCTGTTGTCGTGTGAAAGAATGTCATGCTTGCCGTGACAATCTGAACAGTAAGGAGCATAAGGATCGTTGGCTTCCAGAGCCTGACCGTGAAGGCTGTTAGCATAAATTTCACCAACCTCATCATGGCAGTTTGCGCAGTCCACACGTGCCAATGGAAAGGGATGTTCATCCCCCTCAACCTCTGCATCTTCATGGCAGGAGACGCATCCATTCTCACCGTGCAAAGAGTTTAAAAATACCTGCTCATCAACGTAGAGGGAATATTCCTCCCCGTCCTTCTCAGCAACAATATCCTCTTCACTGTGACAATCCAGACAGTCATCATCGGTCACGGCCAGCACCGTGACCGGTGTTAATACCAAGAATAATGCAATAATCAGGAAAAATCCCCCCAGACCAATTCGTCTTAAATCTGCTTGTATCATTATTCGCTGTATCCTGTTCTAATTAATTATTTTGGTAAAATCGTTTTTATTAAATCCACTGGCACCGGAATCAATGTAGTGTTTTTATCCGACACCCCTATTTCCCTTATCGTCTGCAAATACCGAAGCTGAATCGCCGCCGGATGCTCGGCAATCAAGGCTGCCGCTTCACACAATTTTGTCGCTGACTGCAATTCACCGTCAGCATTGATAATTGAAGCACGCCGTTCCCTCTCTGCCTCAGCCTGTTTTGCCATAGCCCGCTGCATACTATCGGGGAGATCTATCTCCTTGACCTCAACCCTGCTGATCTTCACTCCCCATGGCTCGGTTTCATGATCAAGTATCTCCTGCATTTTCAAGTTGATTGCATCACGTTCTGACAACATGTGATCCAACTCATCCTGACCGCAAATACTTCGAAGCGTGGTTTGGGCAAGTTGAGAGGTGGCCATTTCGTAATCTTCAACCTCAATGATAGCTTTGACAGGATCTACAACTTTGAAATAAACAACCGCACTGACCCGTACTGAAACGTTGTCCTTGGTAATGATGTCCTGGGCCGGCACATCCAAAGTTACTGTACGCAAATCAACGCGTACCAGTCTGTCGATAAGAGGAATTCTGATAAGAAGACCAGGACCTTTTGGATCGCGCACCTTACCCATCCGGAAAAAAATGCCGCGTTCATATTGAGTAATCATCTTTACCGATGCAAATAACAACATCAGGAAAAGCGGAATTATAAAAATTGCAACGTATAACATCTTTATCCCCCCCTCAGATATTTTTTAACGCTTCCTTCACTCTGCTTTTTTACTAAAGACACAAACCTGAAAAATATAGCAACTCCATACTCCACAACACTTCTGAGACATAATGCCACACTTCTGTGGCAGAAAGAATATACGGTTTTTTTTTTAAATTGCAAGCAAAAAGACATTTTTATGAATGGCAATTCAATCATTTTTTTCTGTTAAAAAATGACTGCACCCCCATGAAAACGCAGTACCAATTTCTGCTTAAACTTGATTATTCATTTTACTGCCCCTTAAAATAAAGTAGCATTAACATGCTGAATTAATTACAATTTATACCACTAGACCCCACAGGACAGAAAAAGCACCAGCATCTATAAGGTAAAAATTTACAAAGAGGATAAACTTTCCTAACATCTTTTACTTTAATTATGAAGTATTTTTAGGTAATTTATACTGAATAATGATTCAATTTTGGTTGACTTTTCCCCCCTTCCTGGTCTATTCATTGCATAAATTTTCATAATGAATGAATTGTCATCTTGCATAAAAATGAATGACCTTTACTCTCAAGACAGTTTTTACCAAGGTCCGGATATCTCAATCCCTGGGGAGACGCCTTAAGTGGACCTGACTTTTATATTCCATATCTTTTCAACCATCGGTTTTGGTCTGGCTTTGCTCCTGGCCTTCCGCATTCAAAAAAACCTGCTGGGCCACCCCTCGAGAATATTCCTTACCCTGTTCCTTCTTATTTATTTCCTGGTGGGGGTATCAAATGTCCTTAAAGAAGGTGGTGTAACCAACTATTTTGACCGTTTTGAATATTTTGCTGAGATGCTCTTTCCCCCGGCTTTTCTTTTTTTCATATTCCCCATCTTCTCCCTTTATATCTTTTCCATCTACATGAGACAGGATTTTGAAAAAAGGATGGAAATTGAGGATTCACTCATAGAAAGCGAAAAGAAGTTCCGTAATCTTTCTGAAGAAATGGCAGATGGGGTAGCGGTTTCAATTGATGGGAAAATCAAATGGGCCAATAAGTCCTTTCCGGATATTTTCGGCTTTGCGTATGATGAATTACTTGGCATGAAGATTGAGTCCTTGATGCAATCGGTAAAAGCTCCAGATAAAAATGCACTCCAACGCAACAATTCTGCCCCTGATAATGGCAATGAAACCCGTTACGAAACAGTCGGATTTCTTAAAGATGGCACCAGGATTGCTATCGAGGCATCCGAAAAACCAATTACCTTTGACGACAAACCTGCACTACAGATCATTGCCCGTAATATAACTGAAAGAATGCTGGCCCAGGAAGAAATTAACCGGGCAAAAATGGAGTGGGAGCAGACTTTTAATACAGTTCCTGACATGATCACTATCCTTGACAGCAGAAACAGGATTCTGCGCGTCAATGAAAGTATGGCCGATCACCTCAACTCTACTCCGGAAGATCTCATTGGTGAAAATTTTCATCTGCTCGTACATGGCACTGAGACCCCTGATGAACTAACTTCTCCGGATTCCATTGCTGCATATTGCGAAGGGAATTCCATTGAAATCTACGAAGAGCGCCCCAATCATCATTACCTTGTCAGCATCACTCCGCTTAATGATGACAAGGGTAACTACATCGGTTCTGTCAGGGTGGCTCATAATATTACAGAACTGAAACAGACACAAAATGAACTTGAATCAATCAGGGCTTTTCTCCAGTCAGTCATTGACGGTGTCACTGAATCCATCATGGTAATTGACAGAAATTACCACATACGCCTCATAAACAAGACAGCAAGCGAACTGCATGCCATTGCCCTTCCCCTGACGGATGCCCATCTCTGTTACAAGATATCTCATCATTCAAACGAACCATGCCACGGAGAAGAACATCCCTGCCCCTTGAAAAAAGTTATTGAATCTAAAGGACCTGTGACCCTCATCCATCGACACAAGCGTGCCGACGGAACCGAATATGCTGTTGAGCTCAGTGCTTCTCCAATTTTTGGAAGTGACGGTAAGATTAGCGGCATTATCGAAGTGGGGAGGGACATCACAGAAAAATTACGCCTTGCAGAAGAAGAAAAGGAATTTCGGGCACGTCTATTCCAACAGCAGAAAGACCAATCCATAGCTCTCATTGCAAAAGGCATAGCCCATGATTTTAACAATCTCCTGGGCACAGTTGTCGGCAATGTAGATCTTTTACAAATGGGGTCAGCACCAAAAGAGGAAGAATGCGGAATCGTGGAGGCAATAGGCAGTGCAGCACATCGTATGAGTGACCTAACCACCCAGCTTTTGGCCTACGCCAAGGGAGGAACCTACAAACTGGAAGAGCTTGTTCTGAACTCCATCATCTTACAAACCCTGAAAATTGTTCATATTGGAGCAGCATCAAAAATAAAAACAGTGCATCATCTGGAAAAAACCCTCTGGCCTGTGGTTGCTGATCCCGGCCAGATGAAACAGATGCTGGTAAATATTTTTACCAATGCTTTTGAAGCCATGGAAGAGGAAGGCGGCACATTGACTGTAAATTCTTCCAATATAAACAAAAAAACAGATTGGCAATGTGCATTCTGTAATGTTCATCCTGCAGGCAAGTATATAGCCATAGACATATCAAATACAGGACCAGGCATCCCTGAAGATATCTCCAAACAAATCTTTGACCCATTCTACACAACAAGGGCACTGGGACGTGGCCTCGGCCTGTCAGCAGTAGCTGGCATAGTGCAGAACCATGGAGGTTGTGTATCATTGAAGAGCAGTTCCGAGGGAACGACTTTTCACATATTGCTCCCCATGGCTCAAGAGAATGGTAATAGCCCTGGAAAAGAAATTTTAACTAAAGCTAAAATGACTATAGACCTGCATCGAGCTAATTAAAATTTGCCTCTGACCGGTTTCAGCTTAGTAGTTCTCCCCAAATAACTCCATTTAACCATTTAAAAAATCAATATTATAAAACTGATGCATCGATGAATAAATTGCTTGTACATCCAAACCGTACTGAACGCATACACTCAAATTGAATTAAGGGATTTTAAAAATAAAAAGGCAGAGTCACTAGAGACCCTGCCTTTTTCGCCTGAGACTTTTACTGTATTCATATTTAACGTTTTTCAACCTGCATTTTAGAATTACTCATCCCCTACCCTTTAAAATCTTGATCAGGGTGCAGCTTCTTCCGATGGAGGAGGCTCATGATATTCTTCGTAGCCCGTGAACATGGCCTTGAGATGTGCCAGGGGTGTATGCCCCAGGGTTGAAAGATAAAAATGCACAAATATAAATGCGGTAAAGAAGAAAAAGAGCAGGACATGAATTGTAGACACAATTTTTACCCCACCGAGTAAATCGATATAATTTTCAAAACCTTTCACTCTCCAGAGAAAAAGTCCTGTTATCATCTGGGCCGGCAGAAAAACAAACATGATACCCACATAGGCTTTTTTCTGCAGGGCATTAAACTTATTATCCGGTGTCATGGTATGAGGGTTGGGGTCTCCCTTGAATATGCCTGAACCATAATATTTTAACTGTTTGATGGCATCAGGCACAAAGGTGCGCGGATTAGGAAAATACAGTTTTATTTTCATGGTGCCAAAATAGTAGGAAACCCATAAGCCGTAAGCAGCAATCACTACAAAGCCGACATAATTATGCACCTGAATAGCTTCTTCAAGAGAAAAGAGATCAATCATTTCTGCAAAACGAATTTGGATACCGGTCAATATTAATATAATAAAACCAACCGCATTAACCCAGTGCCAAACCCTGACAGGTGCAGGATGAATGTACATCAATTTATCATTTTCCATGACCAGTCCCCTTATATTGAAAATTCATCTTTTTTCTCTTTTCTTCTTCTCCGTGCCGGTGCTGTTGCAATCCGAACAAGGAGATGGCCTGTAACCACACTCAACCCTCCAACAATGAGAGCTAAACCAATCTTGTCTAAAAGCCTTACTCGTGTGCCGCCAATTGCATAGAAATGATTCACATAGTAGCTTTCAAGCACCCTGCGTTCAACCCTATGGTGCTCACGGGTTCCATCATCCTTATTCAAACAAATATAGACCTCACTAAAGAAAGCTGACTCCGGGTTATGGCACTGCTCACACTCTCTGTTTGCCTCTCCCCTGTTGATGTGATGCACCGTGGGCACCATTTCCACCACCAACTCTCCATGAAAGGTCCCACGAATGTCTTTCTGGCGCAGGAGAAGTACAAGGGTTTCCAACTCATCTAAACTTATAATGTCGTCTTTATCTAAATCAATTTTAGCCATGAAGCCTTCATAGTCTGTCCCCATTGCTTTCAGGAGATCATCTCCACTGAGAAACGTCTTGGATATGAGATCATAAAACCGAAGGGCTATATAGCGTGGAGAATCCGGGGCATGACAGACGGCACATTCAACAAAGGCAAAATGAGTCTGCTTCTGCGGCAGCCAATCATGAGAATTGTCAGGATTGTGACACCTGAGACAAAAGGCATTCTCCCTTTCAAAAACTGAGTCTGCTTCCAGGTGGGACACGAAATGGTACCCGTGACAGGCATAGCACGGTATGGTTATTCCTTTGCCGCCTGCCTTCTTATGCACACTGTCCAGGTATGCATCCCCTTCCTCTTCATGACATCCGTCACAGTTCACCATGGCGAGAGAAACAGGATGGGGCACGTCATTATCATAATTAAGTTCTTCAACATCTGCATGACAGTCAACACAGGTGATGCCGTTGACATTGTGGACTGAAAACTTGAACCTGTTATAATCGATAAACAGGTTTTCCTTCATACCTTCGGATTCACTACGCTCAAGAGAATCATCGCTGTGGCATTCCATACAATCATCATTTTCAATGGCATGCCCTTGACTTGGCAATAGGATGAGGCAGGAGCTCATAAATAATATAAAAACACCAACCATAAAACAGGTCTTTTTTTTCATGGTGCCGAAGGCCTCCTGTAGAATTTAAATATTATGCACGTTTAACTTACTGATAACATGAAAAAATATTTTTCCAGGTGTGGCAATTTGCCACACTCCAATGAATGACGATTCATTGGTATCTATATAGAAATATTATTTTTTGCAAGGTTTATTTACAGAAACTATTAATAGTGACTAATCTAAATTCAACAAATATTTTATGGAAGAGGAGAACAAATTACTTTCCGTTTATGATTTTAAATTGTATCTAGGAACTAATTTTTTTTATTAATTCTTCATAACATTTAGATCCGTAATTTATATGCCAACAAAAGAAAAACCTGAAATTCCCCTGCATACTAAATGGGGCATAAGAGTCACCACCGTTATCATCCTGCTGATCATAGTAATGATCATTAAAAACTGTATAGGATCATTTATGTACGGAGTTTCGACAGAACAGGAGCTACAGAATCAATATTATGGAATTGGATACTCACACGGTATACAGAAAGCGCAGGGAATGGAAAAACAGGCAGAACCTGAAACTAAAAATCTTCTTTTAAGAAAACTGTACCGCAAAGGCTACAGAGATGGTTGGGACAGTGTCCAACCGTCAAAAAAAGCACAAACTTTTCCTGAACCGGACACAAAAGATCAGTAACATGGAAAGACAACTATAGCGGAGTGTTTTTTTATGCGTCTGACAACTAATAAAGACGGAAGAGTTTTCCCACAAATCTCTCACCCAGCAGGAAACCAAATGCAACCAGGCCAAATGCCCCTATAACAACAATGAGTTCGGGACCAGTCGGGAAATAATGGAGATACTGAGGCAATTCATTCCAACCGGAAAACTTTGGCACTATCTGTCCACTGTAAACCAGATCAAACCTCTGGACATAAGCACCCAGCAGAGCCATGGAAGAAGCCAATGTCATGGCCCAGATGGACTTTGTTCTGGTTATCAATAAGAGCGCCAGCGGAGCAATAAGGCCTACAATAATTTCAAACCCCCAGAAGTTGACTGCCAGGGGGCCATTAATTAATGCCTGGGCAGCAACAATTCCCGGATCAGGGATATCACTGAAATACATGGTATAAAACCGGGCAACGGTAACGACCAGTACGATAGCTATCATGAGAGCCATTAGTGTCGCTGCAGTCTCAAGTGCTTTTTGTGCTTCCCCGATTATTCTCTTTTTTCTTATAACATAGGCAAGAACTGTAAAAATAATTATTGCAGCAGTTCCGGATAATACTGCTGATGCCAGAAATAAAATGAGAAGCTGAACCCCAAACCAGATGGGCGGGTCTGAAGCCAGGGTAAACAGGCCACCGAGGTTATTGTTTGCCCCGACTGCTGCCACTGCAGCAATAATCCCAAAGCTTAAAGCTGCTCCTTTACTGCCTGAGATAAGAAAAGCAAAACGCAGAAACAGACAGCCTGACATAATGCCATACAGGGTGGATAGCCACCATATATTCGATGTAAGACTCGGCGAGACCGCATTATAATAGATAAGCAGCCATGGATTTTCCACACTGAAAGCCAGAAGCATGAAAGCCGTGACGGTTGTAACTATGGCAAGATACACTGAACGGCTCCCCAAAGGCCTCAAGGGAGTCACTCCGTAGGCATGGCTGATGGCTGCTATCAAACACAATCCAGTGGAAGTAATGGCAAAGAAAGCAAATGATGCGGTCAATATCCCCCAGGGCACTTCCCGGGAGATGCCATACGCAATCTGATGCCCTGTCATTGTCGCATAGGAACCAGCTGTAAGCCCTGCTATGGTTATGAGGGAAAAAAGGTGTGTAAGCCACTTTATTCTGTTACTTGCCAGGTACCCTTCTTCCAAATGATCAAGATTTGCAGCCATATTTTTCTCAAGAAAGTTTTAACATCGTTTTACTTCTTTCCCAGTTCATACTCTTCAAGGTGCTTGTGCCCTTGAATACTCAGTTCTTTCCAGAAATCTTTATACCTGTTTGCTGCCTACTTTATTCCCAGTTCATATTCTTCCAGGTGTTTATGCCCCTGAACGCCGATGTGACACCAGGTGCACTTCGTGTTAACTGAAAATGCAGTCGTACCATCATGACACTTACCGCAGTACTTTCCCTGGTTAAAGGCCGCCATGGTAAAATCTTCCTTTTCTTCAACTTCACCTGCTTTTTTAGCAAATAAATCAGGGTGGCAGCTCTGGCAGTCAAACTTTTTCCCAAGGTGGAATTTATGTTCAAAAATAACAGCCCGAACCGGTTTTATAAAAACAATTGGCCCACCACCATACTCCTGTGCTCCAGTAAAACTGACGTAGCCTGAAGAAGCCACCAGCAGTATAAAGATAAAGGAAATTTTATAGAACCTATTCATTATAATAACCCGTTTATAACCCGACAATCTCTGCCACCATTTATTCCTACAAATAAAACACATTGGGCTTGGAGTTTGACTCAGGCCTTAAAACCTTTATTTCCTGCTCCGGCTTATGGAGCAAGTTGTAAATTTCACTTTTCTGGTCGGACAAATCACCGAAAAACAATACCCCGGCAGGACATGCCTCTACACAGGCAGTACTTGTTTCACCATTCTGCAGCCGCCTGCTAAAACAAAAATCACACTTATCCACTGACTCTGTATCCCTGTTATAGTAACGGGCATTATAGGGACACGCCGTCATGCAGGCCTTGCATCCAATACATAATGACCCGTTCATCATTACTATACCATTCTTCTTATCCTTAAATGTTGCCCTGGTAGGACAGACTCGAACGCATGGAGGCCTATTGCACTGATTGCAAAGAACTGGAAGAAACTCCCGTATCATTTTGCTGGCCGCAATACCAGTCTTTTTTCGTCCTAAAATGGTAATCCTATAACCATAGGAAGGAACATTATTTGTCTGTTTGCATGCTTCAAGACAACGCTCACAGTCTATACATCTATCATTATATATAAGCATGGCATAATGGGGCTCATAGGAATAGGTCCCAACTACACCTGCCCCTAACAATTCGGCTTTAGCCCTCTTCACTGGCACAAGAGAGAGCATGGATCCTCCCGCAAGGACACCGGTTATCTTAAGGCCGAGGCTTAAGAATCGCCTCCGCTCCTCAAGGGAGACCTTC
>Ga0255044_10000143_pt1 | contig 13853 bp, 15 predicted proteins | sample BC1_12_21_MG_FD_183651 | JGI IMG/M metagenome (GOLD analysis project Ga0255044, IMG submission 183651) | Seawater microbial communities from Strait of Georgia, British Columbia, Canada - BC1_12_21 | ecosystem: Environmental > Aquatic > Marine > Strait | place: Canada: British Columbia... | reverse complement strand
AGACTTTAAAGATACCCCTTTAATTGACAAAGGTAAAATGGAAGCACTTCAGTTAGGAATAGATTGGAAAAATTTATTCAGCGTTGAATTGGTTTTAGTTTCGCCGTTATCAAGGACCTTGGATACTGCAAAGTATATATTTAAAGATCATCCTAATGTCCCAGTGATAGCATTAGACGAATTGATGGAGCATCCGCAAGCAGAGGAACTGTGCAATCAAAGATTTGATAAAACCGAATTGGTTAATAGGTATCCAAATATTGATTTTTCCCATATTTCAGATAATCCAAAAATATATTGGAGTGATAAATTAGTTCATAAAAAAGAGCTTGTAAATCTAGACAATAGGATTAATATATTCAAAGAGTTTGTTAGAAAAAGACCTGAAAAAACAATAGCTATTGTTTCTCATAGCTCATTATTAGGTCATATGATGCATAACAAAATAGGAGATGAAAATAATGAATTAAAACATTGTTCTCCATACGAATATTCATTAATATAGGTCAAAAAATTGACCTTAAAAAATACAGTAGTAGTTAAGCATACAACTTCACATCACAATGGTACCCACATTTAATCTACCACAAGAACTTATAAACCACATCTTCGAATTTTGCATCGATAAAAAATTAAATTGGGATAAATTAATTCAACAATATTTAAAAGGAGGCTTCAATCGAACAAATTTGAGACTGGATCAATACCTTAAAAAAGAACATTGGTGTGCTAAAAAGTTCTGGATGTCAAAGAGGCCTGAAATTTCAGGACAATTTACCCAATGGAATTCCGTAACTAAAAAAAGAGAACAATGTTTATATTCTTTTCCATATGGAGGATGGAATATTAAATTTAAAGGAGCGACAGTTATATTTAAAACTCAATATGGTCAACGGATTAAATCCTCAGCCAAAAACCCTGTTTCCGTCTGGCTCAAAAATATAAAAAAATTTGAATCTGTACATCATGAATTAGCAAAAAAAATGTATTTGTTCAACACTCCTTCTCCTATAAAGGTCAAAGGAGTGTCAAAATTTTATGTGGATTTGCGTGCTAAAAATAAAAAAAGAAGAAAAAAAGAAAAATTTAAAGAAAGAGCTTCCTTATTTATGGAAGAGCGACGACAATTAAAACTAGACAAATGCAAATTTAAAAAAAACCAAGAAGTGTTATTATCATTTATAATGTCATCTGGAAAACTCAAATTCTATAAAGGGTCGATTCGTAATATTTATTTTCATCGACATCGTGACGATCGATTTAGATTTATATTTCCAGCACCAAAAGGACCGGAAGAGCGATTTGATTCTTTAAAAGTAGATAATTATATTGGTGAAGTAAAAATTGTCATCAGATTTGAAGATGGCGAATATCGAGATTACTCAAGTGAACGATTGAGACAACGTATCGAGACAAGCGCCAAAGAAAAATATGAGCAGGAAAATACAAAAAAGTTAGCGAGTTCTGAACATGAAAATATTGAATTGGTCGATGAAGATGATAATTCGTATTTATGCAAAAAAATGGTCATCGACAATATTAAGTATTTTATTATGCCAGAATTCGAGTCGTTAAAAGTTCAAATGCAAAACATGGATATAGAAGAGGGTTTGATTTTATTAAATATTCAAGGAGACCTTGCTGGTATATATAATAAAACTACTGACAACATAATTGAAGCGGAATGGGAAGATTAGAATTTAGAACAATTTTATAATATCGTAAGAATATTATTTATTGAATTTGTTTATGATTAATATTAATATATTTATTGGTCCCTATTAAATCTACTTTATTTTTTGTACCCTGCGTTGACATTATATTTGAAATATTTACTGAATTCAAAGTAATGCTTGATGATCCGGTATATAATATACCAGACGAATTACTACCCGTTTTACTTTGTTTAACTGGTATTATGGGCGTGAATATACTATTTCCAACATCAATTCCTTTATTATCAATATTAGTAATATTGATATTATCACCTGTAATATTATCCCCAGCAGATATAAATAACCCTATATTGCCTTTCATGTGGTGCCCCATACTATCACCCCCTCCAACATAATAATATTTATCAAGCACAGTTTCAAGATTTGATTTATTCTCAGCCCAATTTAATACTTCTTTTGTAATATTTGTAGTACCTTTGGGCAAAAATCCTTTTTCTAGAACCGCTTTTATCAAAATTAATTGAGCGTCACTTAAACTAGTTTCTTTATATTTTTCATTTTTTTGGAGATTAGTTATTTGAAAAATATCTCCAATTGGCCCAGCCTGCATTTTTCCTCCATAGGCATGTTCTGTTGTAGGATTCGAGTTTATACCCACGATTTCAACTGGATGAGAACAAACATTGTCAATGTTTATATTATCTAAATGAATATTTTTATTACCAACCATTTCATTTGTTCGCTCTTTGAAGAAATTATTAATTACAACACCTTTAACATTTAAAACTATACCATATACATTTCCATCATATCCCATATTTTGATTTTTGAAATAATTATCAGGTACTGTTTTTGTAAGTTTAAATTGTTTATATGTGTCTTCAAGATCATTTTCTAATGAAGTACAAATTTCAACGGTTGTTTTGCCGTTAAATGTGAGTGTTGGATATTTTTCTTTTAAAACATTTAAGAATGTTCTTATAAAACGAGCCTGTGAATAGGTTGAAAGAACAGGGATATCTTTTTTAGTTTTAATTGCATATATATCACTTAAAATACCTAATGTTGTACCATTTAAAGCTATTGCAGCGACTTCGTAATCACTGATATGTATATTATATATTATAACTCCATTTGCAATATTACCGTGTATTCCATGGTGAGAAGATAATCCTAATTTACTTTTTGGAATGATTTTATTATTTAATGAAGTGAAACCTCTACCATAAATGAGTACATTTTTAGCAGCTTTATAAGGGGTACCACCTTGAAAATTACCGGGACCTTGTTTTGTAATAAACGGTGCATTTGCTAATTCTATATTTGCATAGAATCGTTGTTGAAAATTATGTTTTTCTGATTGCAATAATGAAAAACCATTCATATCTATAATAACATCGTCCGTTTCAACGGTAATAGCTGCAAAAAATCCTAAATGATAAGGACCTTTCATGTTTGTTGGATATAACCCCGAAATAATATCTTTATGTTTTGGTAAAAAATCATTATTTTCGTTTGGATTAAATATTATATCCTCCATTAAGACATATATACCAGGAACTCTAATTCTTACAGTACCATTTTCAAAATCGTTTTGTCTCAAAGGAATTATACTTTTTGGAGTATTACTAAGGGGGTAATGCAAGAAGTTTTCTTGAGTTTTAACATATGAATAATTTTGAAATTTATCTAAAAGATTTTTTTGCGATGAATTGCAATTATTATACAAAGATTGTCTAAATTTTGGCAAATTGTAAAATAGTTGAGGAGCCACTGTTTCAATAGACTTTTTATAATATTGACTTCCTCTAGGTATTCCTCTAGACCAACATCCTTTAACTCGACAGTTTTTACAGTTCATGGTATATATATACCATGAAAGTTTATAAATACAAAGATTGGTTTGTGATACATGATTTTAAAGTTAAAACAGGTATTTCTCTTATTTTTTCTATTAATGATATGTTTTCACTGATAGTGGCAGCCTTTTCAAGTTCTTGAATGATGTTATTAATTTTCAATATAGCTTTTACAAAATCACCCAAACTTATATCATATGTTTTAGCTTGATTTATAATAGACATACAACTCACACTATCATTTGCATCACACCATTTATACGCAAGTTCAACCATATTATAATGCATTTCATAATTATCAACGATTCCAAGTTTTTGTTCTATTAAAATATCAAAGTATTTATTATATGTTTTTTTGACTGTAGTAATAGCTTCCCTTACCTTTGCATTGATATTTATACACGCGATCGCGTGTACTGTCATCTCGTCTGATAAATGCATGTTAGTAAAACAACTCAAAACTGCAATTATTTCTTTTGTATCTAAATCATTTAGTGTACCGTTTTCAATAATCTCAGCAAAAGGCAAAGGTGCCAATTCTTGTAACGTAACGGCAATTTTACCCTTTTCAGTGAGAGATAATATATCCTCTTTCGTTTTATAAACAAATTGCGTATCAATTAACATTTTGATTTGAATATTAATTTCATCATCAATAAATGATTCAATGCTTTGAAGGCGTTTTTTAAAATAAACCGAATCCTTTTCAAGTTGAACAGTGTCAAGATATTTTTGATAATCTTCTTTTATAAATTTTGTAGTCCCTTCTAAATTTGAAATTTCTCTCAATCGCTTTTTCTTCTTTTTACCCGAAAGCATTTCTATGTGTTGATTAAGAGTATATAATTGTTTCAAAATATCAATATCGGTTCTATAGAATGGTTTTTTTTCCTGTTTGATTTTTAGATTTGAAAGGTTATTTAAAACCTCTTTTTTCTGATTTTCAATATCCTCATTCATCATACTTTTCCCAATAAATTCCTTGAAATCCATATTTCCAACTGAAATAAGTCTCAATAGTAGATTTGAATGTATTACAAATCTTGATTCCATACTTTGAGGGTCTCCAGTGAGCATATGACACATTTCAGTAGATGTTAGCGGGTCTCTATTACACAGATTTAATAGTATTAGTACCAACCCTTTATCATCAATTCCGCGCCTGCCAGCTCTACCAGCCATTTGAATATATTCCCATGGTAGTATGGTTCTAAAATTTTTACCATCAAATTTTTGCACACTTGTAAATACACTGGCTTTAGCAGGCATATTGATTCCCATTGCAAATGTTTCTGTAGCCAAAAGGACTTTAATATATTTTTTTCCGAATAACATTTCAATCATTTCTCTGAACTCTTTTAATATACCAGCATGATGAATGGCAATTCCTTTTCTTAAAAGTCCTATGATAAATCTATATTCTGGAAGAAGCAGGTATTCTTTGTAATTGGTTAATTTTTTCCTTAGCATACTTTCACATTCCTTTTCGATAATAGAAGGTATTTTAGAATCCTCTTCAAATAATGGTATTTGAATTTTAGAAGCCATTTGATTTACCTTTTTACGTGAAAATATGAAAATAATAGCTGGTAAAGCGTTTCGCTCTTTTAGCAGTTTTATAGCTTGGTTTAAAACAAAAGTTTGATTCACTCGGATTCTTTTGAGATCTAAATAATTAAGAGTTTTTTGCAACGAATGGTAATTCTTTTCCATATACTGTCCGTCCGCTGTTTTTAATGTAACAAATTTGTTAAAGTTATCTTCATGTTTAATTTTATCACTACTTTTCATTGTTTTGAAATTGGATTCGGGCATTGTAAGCAATGCCGTATGTGTCAGAGGAACGACTCTCTTTTTTGTAGGACAAACCCATACTTCTGGACCACCTCTACCTTCAATAAGTTTGCAAAACCTTTCGGGTTTAGCCAATGTCGCTGTTAACAAACATAATTGAATATGATTAGGTAACATCATCAGTGTTTCTTCCCATACTATACCTCGTCCTTTATCGACTATAAAATGTGCCTCATCCATAATAACGGCCCCAAGTTCATTTTCAATATCCATTTCGAATGTTAATATATCTGTTTTAATATTGGATTTGTCATTCGATAATGCTCCAGAATCATTAAATAGTTGTTGTTGAAATAGAGTATTTCGAAGTATTTCTTGTGTCATAAGAAGTACTTGTGCTTCCGGGTTAAATTTATTATCACCGGTTAACAAACCGAAGCTTATATCAGGAAACAACAGTGTTAAATCATGATACTTTTGATTAGTAAGTGCTTTTAAAGGAGAAGTATAAATTACGCGTTTACCTTTTGAAGTAAAATGTTTAATAGTAAATTCTGCCGGCAATGTTTTCCCACTACCTGTATGTGCGGATACTAAAACATGTTTATTATTTAGGAGTCCTGCTATAGCATTTTTTTGAAATGGAGATAAATCAAAAGGCCAAAGTTTTAGAATATCGTTATCAATATGATGATCGCATATTTCTGAATCTAGTATTTTCATCGTGTATATATTTTAATTTGCGTTAAATTTAAGTTTATTCAATTTAACAAAAAAGAATCTAATTATATATTATAATGCCAAGAACTAAAAGAGCAGGAAGAAAAAGTAAAAGGCGCGGTAGGCGTGGAATAATTAAACTTGCCTCAGGACTCGGGTCTCGCAGTGTTCGTGATGTGGGAAGAGGTGTAGGAAAAGTTGTAGGATATGTTCCAGTTGTTGGAAGACCTGGTAGAAAAGCTATTAATGTTGGTAGTAGAATGGCCGGTGATGCGGTTACTTTAGTAGGAAATACTACAAATCGTGCAGCTGGTATTTTGACTACACCATTTAAAAGACTTTTCGGTATGAAAAAAAGAACACGTAAACGTACTCGCAAGCGTATGAGACGCCGGCGCAAAAAGAGCAGAAGTCGTATGCGCAAGAGAAGTCGTAGTCGTATGCGCAAGAGCAGAAGTCGTAAACGCAAGAGAAGTCGTAGTCGTATGCGCAAGAGAAGTCGTAGTCGTATGCGCAAGAGAAGTCGTAGTCGTATGCGCAAGAGAAGTCGTAGTCGTAAACGCAAGAGAAGTCGTAGTCGTAAACGCAAGAGCAGAAGTCGAAGACGCACTCGCAGACGCACTCGCAGACGCGTTAAACGTAGACGTAAGAAGAGCAGAAGTCGAAGACGCAAATAAAAAGTGTATTTTTTATTATAAATAAATTTTATTAAATAATAATATTTATTCATCTCCGATTTCGGTACTAAAGTTAGAACCTCTTGTCTGTTTATTACCGCGTCCGAAGCCTGTAGCGGTTAGCCAGGTTATCATTGCAACGGCCGCACCGCTCCATAGTGTAATATAGTGTTTTGTAAGTTCTGACTGGGCAACATTGAGGAAATGACACATTGGGGAGCCCATGGATATCATTGTGTGAAAGAAGCCGAACATTGTAAATGGAGCGCAAAATTTGACATATGTGTTAACCGCTATCCAATGGAATAACACCGTCAATAAAACAAAACCGGAAAAGTATCCGATTGTTTTAGCAATTTTTCGAAAGTCGATATTCATGATTAGCGAGTAAGTATGGGTTATAATGCATATATTCTATTATTGAATTTTTAATTCAATTTTTTGATTTTAAATGTGTACTTAAAATCAACAACAGTAATATCCTCTATAAGGCTTATCCCTTTTTTCAGATACTATTTTAATATTGGTTGCATGGTATTTAATATCATCAGGAAGTTTTTCACCAACTTTTTCAAACATGTGCAATACATTTTCTCCAGATTTTGCCGAGGTTTTAAAATACATTATATCTTCCTTATAAACATATTCGTATACTTCTTTATCTTCGACTTTTCTTAGATGCTCGAGATCTATTTTATTTCCAGCTAAAATAATAATACAATTTTTGCGACCATTTTCTTTAATTTCTCGAATCCAGTTTTGCGCACCTTTGAATGAATCTGGTTGTGTAATATCAAATACTACAATCGCAGCCATAGCTCCTCTATAATACATGGGAGCCAGGCTTCTATAACGTTCCTGTCCCGCCGTGTCCCATATTTCAAAACGTATTTTACATGTGTCCGTATTCAAAGTTTTGGTCATAAATGCTGCGCCTATGGTAGGCTCTTGAAACTCCAAAAAACTATCGTTGACAAATCTGCTAGCCAAACATGATTTTCCAACAGATGTATCACCTAAAAGTACAACTTTGTAATTTCCTTGTTTTATACTCATATATATATGTGACACACATATTATTATATATTTTATCATTAGTATTTAATCTTAAATATCTTTCAAATACAATTTAAAGAGTAAACGTATAAATAGTTTATAATAATGAGCAACGATAGTAACGTAACAGCTTCCTCTCAGGATTTTGACGAATCTACCAGTTACACGGGTAGAGTTAAGTGGTTTAATAATAAGGCCGGGTACGGTTTTATTACAGTCTGTCGATCTAGCGAAGGTGACAGGGTAGGAGATGATGTATTTGTTCACCATTCTGGAGTGAAAGTCGCATCTGAACAGTACAAGTATCTTGTGCAAGGAGAATATGTTGATTTTACGCTTCGCAAGTCGGATAGTGGAGCGCATCCTTTTCAGGCATCAGATTTGACAGGCGTCGCTGGTGGCAAACTAATGTGCGAAACTCGGCTGGAAGTTCGCCAGGCAAGGGAAGATGAAGATGATGGCGAACAGAGAGATGGTCGTCAAAGGCGACCAAGGCGTCAACATGCCAGTCGCGATGAAGGAAGTCGAGGACGCAGACAGCGTGTCAGGCTTCAAGGAAGTGGTCCTCGAGAGGGAGAGACATGGAAGTTGACTGGATCAAGTTCTGGCGGAAGGAGTCGTCGGCAAAATTCTAAAGTCAATAACGATGAACAATAAATCTAATAATTGTATATTTTAATCAAAAAAATACAATTTCAAAATTTTTTAACACACGAATATTCAAAAACTTATATATTAGTTATAGATAACAAATTTCTTTAAAATTGATTTAAAGCATACTCCATTAAAGTAGGTATAAACAATGGAAAATACATCGAACACTGTAGTGCAATCAACCGATACAAAACCTGAATCAACAGGAGATTCTGCTCTTGTCAAAGGTCTTTTAGATCCAGAAATTAAAGGCGAATTTTCTGGAGTGCTGACAACATTATCAGCATTTAGACAGCAGATAACTATGTTGCAAAACCAGGTTAGAGGTTTAGAAAAACATGTGAATAAGAAAATGAAGAATCTGCAACGAGAAGCAAAGAAGAATAAAAACAAAGGCAATAGAAAGCCGTCTGGATTTGCAGTACCCACTAAAATTACTGACCAGCTCTGTGAATTTATGAACAAGGAAAAGGGTACAATGGTAGCGCGTACGGAAGTAACGCAATATATTATTGAGTATATTCGTCAAAATCAACTACAAAAAGATGGTAATAGAAAATTTATTACACCAGATGTTAAACTAGCAACACTATTGGATGTAAAAGATAATGATGAGGTTACTTATTTTAATATTCAGAGATATATGAACAAGCATTTTGTGAAAGAAAAGGCATAAACTAAATATAATAATCTATTATAAAATTTTTATTCTAGATTATTTTCAAATGCTAATATAAGTAATGCTTGATAGCAATCTTGATCCTAGTGTTTGGATTTTAGGAAGATCCAATGAACATATACCATCTGTATCTTTTACTCCGGAAAGCATGACAAGTAGAATTGTTTATTATATTGTTTTTTTCTTATTATGGTATTTAATAACTAATCGCTACGCCGATACAAAACATAGGGTAGAGATTTTTTCAGGATTTATTTTTGGAATGGTTTTATTAATATTATTAGATTATATAAATAATAATTCAGAACAACTTGTTATAGATAAAAATACAGGAGCCTTTACTTATATTAATTCAAGAGCTTTTTATATAGCAATGGATGATAAATATTTCAAATTTGATAAAACAAATTCTATTTTGATGAAAAAATCAAGATTTAATAAATTAATAAAAGAAAAAAAACTAAATGCAATTTCATATTACGATTATATCAATAAACAATATTTAAAAGCCGGGACTCCAAAATTGGGAATCCCATGGTCGGCAACATCTCTTTCAAACATTCAATTATTGGGGGCAGCATATATGATTATTTCACTTATTACCCTCGGTATGATTTCTGGATCTATAAGTAGTAGGTTGTCGAAAGCTATTATGCCTTATATTATAGTGGCTACTTTATTTTCAGTGGGATCATTAACTTATTGGATTTATACAGTTGATGTAGATGGAATCTTAAAAATAGAGACATTTAAACTTAAATCTATGGTTATAGCAATTTCATTTTCAATAACGGCTTGTTTGATATTTTTAACTGAGACAAATTAATTATAATTTGATATAATATATGGAAAAATCATTATATCAAAAACAACAACAAAATGTTATGGAATATATTCCATATGGGTCTTTTTTGTATCATGTTTTACAAGGATTGCCTCTGATTTTATGGTTAATTTTTTTATATAATTTTAAATCCATTCCCAATTCAATAACAACTTTATTAGGAAAACAAGATAATTCACATATTATATTTTATACAACAGCTATCTTACCTTTTATTATATATTTTTATAATTTATTCGTAGCAATCAATGCTTCTAATCCTATAGATAAGGTTGCAAACGCTACGTCTGCATCTATGCCCGATGGGTGGGATTATTGTTTTGCGAGTAAAGTAAGTAATGAAAATATTAATAAAGGTATTTTAGGATTTTTGGATCAACACTGTATTCAGAATAATGAAACTCTTTTTCGCAGAAAAATTATTGACATGTTAAACAGATACCATTATTTGAATTATATACTTTTATTGCTAATTATAACATTTAAATGGCACGCCGAATATATTAAAGTAAAATTCACCAAAATACAGTGTCTTGTTATAGGGTTTTCGATATTATTAGGAGTTTTAGCAACGATTATAACATTGTTTTCATCATATTTAATACGCGGAATGTGGATAGTTCAAACAGTATCTATAATGTTAACAATGAATATTTCTTGTTTTATTTTGACTATAATTTCTTTCCTTAAAGACTTTATTTAATTATATACCTATTTAAAAACAAATTAGAGTACTAATCAAATATGAATAAATCAAAAAATCAAGATACCATAGCCAGCCGTGTTAAAGATCGCAGTAGAATTAAAGATCGACCAGGAAGAGTTGGTGGCGAAGAGCATCGAAAACTCGTTCTTCAACGTAAAAGAGAGCACGACCTTAAAAAAAGAAGATCCAGTAGAAATATAGAGTGCTGACGTCCAAAAAATAAAAATAAATAAATTATTATTTATTTACAATATGAAGCTGACATTTTAAATTAAGTAAATGAAAAGCTGATTGTAAATGAATAATAAAACCAATTTAATTATAAAATATAATTATAATTAAATGAGCACATTAACAGCAGATGATTTAATAAAAGAAATTTCTATCGATTGGAGAGAAATTTACAAAATGGAGCGAGAAATATTGAAACGTAAAAAACAAATAAAAGAGTCAGAGAAAAAACTATTCAAACTTTGTGATCATAAATGGGAATATGATACATCTTGTGGACCATATGAAAGAATAAAATATCAATGTACTAAATGTGGTTTATGGAAAAATCCTTACATGTATAATTAGACAATTGCTTTATATTTTTGTATTTTTGTCCCGGGAAACAATGTTCCTATTATAAAGTCTTCACCGTTTTCTAAATACATCTCTGGAACTTCAACAATCATTGGATTATTTTTGAATATAAAAATTAGAACAAGAACAACAATTGCGGATAGTGTAATATTTATTTTGGGTTTTCCACTATTTTCAGATTCATCAAAAACATTAGTAAGCAGATTAATATCTTTCAGATTCTCTCCAGTTTTAAATTTTATAAAGTAATTGATTACCCTAATTCCAAATTGTAAAAGCGCCCAGAAAATTATAATATAACTATCCAAAAGTTGTATACCCGTATACCTTTGAATAAAGTAATTTATGACAAATATTTGCATAAATCCACATAAAATTAGTAATGAACTCAAAAACCCCCCTTCAATTGCATCGGTATTAATTATATTTTTATCTAATAATTTTGATTTTCTAAGTTGCCTTTTACTATAATTAGCAGCGGACGATAACAGTGGTTTAATTGAAATTACAGCGGTTTGTATTCCAAATGTCGCTATAAACATAAAAAATAACGTATATGTAGATTTTAACAATCCATGAGGAGATACCATTCCAATTATGACACTTGCTAAAATTAATAAACCATATGTAAATATAGAATTGCTTTTGCCAACCTCTTCTTTTTTAGTCATATATACATGATTAATAAATAATTATGGAGAGAAACTAAGTATTTTTTGAATTAAAACTTCAGGAAGTCCAGATCCTTGAAAGATAATAATCCATATGTTTCTATTTCTAATCCGTCTATTTCGTTTTATAATTGCATCAGGCAATTCATATTGCAATGAAATTTTTCGTAATACGTTTTTAATACCAATAACATATACTTCATAATCTCCATCAATTGTCTTTATAAAACCACTGACAGCCAGTCTTCCTGCGTTTATATAGAAAAAGGGTATTTTTTTTCTGATTAAATCCATTTCGTTCATTATATTTCTATTTCTATTTGACCATTTATAAATTTGCATTTTGTACATTAATCTAGCTTGTAATTCAGTCAGTTCTTTTTTTATCATATCTATTGTTAAAGAAGAAATAAAAATTTAATATTATAATTATTATTTTTGTCACTTTGGATTTCTTAATAGGTCGTTTCGGCTTGATCACTCTCATCATCATCGCTTTGTCCATCTGAAACGTCATTATCCAATGTATAATTATACGCTTGTTCCGCGAAATTTATCCACCATGTACTTATAGCATCTCTTTTCAATCGAAATTCGTTTGCCCCACATCTTGTTAAATCATCACTACAAAGATTTGTATACACTGTACTTTCAAGCCACTTGTTTCCACCATCAACCTTATCGCGATGTTTTAGATGTCTATGAATGCTCATCAAAGTACCCCATCTATTAATAAATTCTCCTGTATTTTGATCAGGGTTGTCATATAAATCTGTTATCATGGTTCCCAAATATGTTCTTGTTCCAAAAAATACCTTTTTACAAGATTCATTTTTGTATTTGGGGAATTTTTGAAAATTTAATTTAATTGCTGCAAATACTAGCGTAAGGAATTTAGTTACTCGTTCAATGTCATCTTGAGTGAAATTTTCATTCAAGATATCCATATGTCTGGTATAACTTTTATTTGCATAAGATGGACCTTTCCAACACGCAGATATCAAAGCGATTGCTTCGGCAAGTGGTTTTCTAGCTTTATCACCTGAACGACTATCGATTACATTTAAATTTGCAAACTCGGCGAATTGAGTTCTGAAACATTCACTGCTATTTATAAATCTAAGCGTATTGTTTACAAGAGGTGAACCACTAATCCCATTTTGTTCATCTGCTCTCCATACAAAATATCGATCGCTATCGCTAAGTTTGATACCGTCCTGTAAAAGACTAAAGTTTTCCAGAAGTTGGCGATGATAAATTTTATTTGGTATCCTAGAATGTGCCTTTTTTTGCAGACACACAATAAGTTTATATGAATTAAATCTCTCTTTTACGGATTCATAGTCGCCAAATTTTGTTGAAAACTCTCCATTTTTAAATCGTACAAAGGCGTCAATTCTTGTTTGACCATCTTCAATATTATAAAAGTTTGCATGACCGATTTCATCACCTAGTTGATAAAATTCTGCCCACTCGCTAATAATTATACAACCTATATTCCAACCCATTAAAATACTTTCACAGAGAAGACGACACCAGGCCGTGCTTTGCTGTAATGCTCTTTGATATGAAGGTTTCCTATATGTGGTGGTGGCCTTTTCAAAAGAGGGACCGTCATAACTTTCTAAAATATCTCTTATATTAAGAGAATATGGCGCTGATTTAATGATGGGATTGTTTAATTGCATTGGGGTTGTCATTTTGGTTGTCATTTCGGGTTTCTAAAGTGATTGGGTATTTGCATATACTTTATGCAATTTAAGTTTATTCAATTTTTTATCCACGGCGAGGGTCTAAGGGAGGTACATTACCTCCCTGCAATAGAGGAGGAGTGTTTATGGAGGATTGTAGAATGGAGGATTGTAGACAGGAGAAGAGGTATTTTTGAGAAAATTGAAGTATTTTTTTGGCAATATGAGAGAGATATTA
>Ga0255044_10000142_pt1 | contig 13902 bp, 13 predicted proteins | sample BC1_12_21_MG_FD_183651 | JGI IMG/M metagenome (GOLD analysis project Ga0255044, IMG submission 183651) | Seawater microbial communities from Strait of Georgia, British Columbia, Canada - BC1_12_21 | ecosystem: Environmental > Aquatic > Marine > Strait | place: Canada: British Columbia... | reverse complement strand
CCCGCCTACGCCGCCCGTGCCGCCCGCGCCGCCCGCGCCGCCTACGCCGCCGGCGCCGCCTTGGCCACCCAGGCCGCCGGTGCCGCCTCCGCCGCCGGTGCCGCCCTCGCCGGAGCCACCCGCGCCCCCGGCACCGCCCTGAAGCTCGTCACAAACTTCCTGGGTTTCACACGATCCCTGGGTAAATGGGCTCCCCACGTGGCAACAGATCAACGTGCCGTTGCATTCGTCGGGTTGAAAGCAGCTCGTCCCCTCGCCGCCAGTGCAAGCGGCCACCAAAACAACGCAAATCAAAGCAAGGCGGACCAAATGGGAAGTGATATTTCGCATGGGCGCGGCGAGCATAGCTCAGAGCCTTGGGGGAGGCCACGCTTCCGGCTCGATCGAAAGCCGCCCCCCGCTACACTGCCGCCCCCATGCCGAAGCCCGAAGATCATGCTGAAGCGCCGCGCGCAGGCCGATGTGCGATCGTAGGACGCCCCAACGTCGGGAAGTCCACGCTGCTCAACGCGCTCCTCGGGCAGAAACTCGTGATCGCGACACCGAGGCCAGGCACGACGCGGTCTTGCGTCTTGGGGGTGTACGCGTCCGACGATCCGCCCACGCAGGTGGCCTTTGTAGACACGCCTGGGCTAGAGCGGCCCAAGGGGGCGCTCGGCCGCGTGTTGATCGACAGCGCCAAACAGGGGCTGGTCGATTGCGACGTGGTCGTGTTCGTGACGGAGGCGCCAAAGGCCAGCGCGCCGCCGCAGGTCCACGAAAAGGACGCCACGGTCCTGCAAACGTTGGAAGCCTCGAAGCTCCCGGTAATCCTCGCGATCAACAAGGTCGACCGCCTCAAAGCCAAAGAGCGGCTCTTTGCTTTCATCGAGGCGCATCAGAAACAGCGGGCATTCGACGCGGTCGTGCCGATCTCCGCAACCCGCGGCACCAACCTCGACGCGTTGCTCGGCGAGATCCGCGGGAAGCTGCCAGAAGGCCTGCTCTACGACGCGGATTTCCTGACCGATCGGCCGGAACGCTTCTTCGTGAGCGAGCTGGTTCGCGAAGCGGCCATGCTCAACACGCGCCAAGAGGTCCCGTACGGCATCGCGTGCGAGCTCGACAGCTATGGTGAAGAAAACGGCATTCTTCGTATCGAGGGCACCCTCATCATCGAGAAGCCGAGCCACAAAGCCATCGTGATCGGACGCCAAGGCGAGACGATTAAGAAAATCAGCACCGAGGCCCGGGAGCAGATCGAGGCCTTCTTGCAGCGGAAGGTGTATCTGCGCCTATGGGTAAAGGTGGTTCCCGGATGGACCCGTGACCCGATCAAGGCGCGGCAGCTTGCGATCAAGGAGGGTCAAGCATGAGCCGGCGGCGTCGCGCTCACGCCCGTCGGCCGGCAGGCTCGATCGTCAATCGGCCGCTGGTTGCCATCGTCGGACGGCCCAACGTCGGCAAGAGCACCCTGTTCAACCGTTTGGCCGGGCAGCACATTGCCATCGTGGAGGACATCCCGGGCGTGACTCGCGATCGCCACTACGCCGACGCGTTCGCCCTAGGTCGCGAGTTCGTGCTGATCGACACGGGTGGCTTCGATCCGGACAGCGACGATCCGATGAAGGCGGGCATCGCTAGCCAGGTCCGGTTGGCGCTCGAAGAATGCGATGTCGTCGTGTGCGTGGTCGATGCAACCGTCGACCCATTGCCCGCCGACCGCGAAGCCGTGGCACTCTTGCGCGACGCAGGGAAGCCGGTGATCTTCGTGGCGAACAAGGCGGACTCGAAGCCGAAGGAACACCATGCGGTGTCGTACTACGAGCTTGGCATCAGCTCGATCATGCCGATCTCTGCGCTTCACGGACGAGGCATCGGCGATTTGGAAGAAGCGATCGCCGATCGGCTACCCGAAGTCGTCGAGGTCGCCGAGCCTGAGCTCGACGTCCCGAGGGTGGCGATCATCGGGAGACCGAACGCAGGGAAGTCTTCGTTGGTGAATCAGCTTTGCGGCGAAGACCGGCAACTGGTCGACGATCGCCCAGGAACCACCGTCGACAGCGTCGACACCTTAATCGAACGCGACGGGAAGAGACTGATTCTGATCGACACGGCCGGCATTCGACGCAAGCGGAGCGTGAAGAAGCGCGGCGTCGAAGGCCTGAGCGTGCTCCAGGCCATTCGCTCGATCGAGCGCAGCCACGTCGTCGTGCTCATGATCGACGCTGAGGCCGGCGTCGGCGAGCAGGACGCGAAGATCGCTGGGCTGGCGGACGACCGAGGCCGCGCGCTGGTCATCGCGCTCAACAAGACCGATCTCCTGACCCGCGAGGCCCAAAAGAAGGCGATGGATCGAACTCGCGAGATCCTGGCCTTCGTGCCCTGGGCGCCCATGGTGACCGTGAGCGCGCTGCAGGGACGGGGCGTCACAGCCTTGCTCGGGCGTGTGGAAGATGCGGTGGCGGAGCATCGAAAACGGATAGGCACCGCCGAGCTCAATCGCTTCTTCGAAGAAGTGCTCGAGAAGCACCCGCCACCGACGATGCACCATCGCGCGATCAGGTTGTATTACATCACGCAGGCGACCATTGGCCCGCCCACGTTCGTGATCATGACCAACGATCCGAACGGCGTGCACTTCAGTTACCAGCGCTACGTGGTCAATCAGATTCGCAAGCGCTTCGGCTTCCGGGGAACGCCCATGCGGGTTCGTTACCGCGGCAAGAAGAAGCGCGACAAGAAGTAGCTACGCTCGTACCGTTCGAAGCGCGCGGCAGCAACTCTCGTCCGCGCTCTACCAACTGGGCGTTGGTGAGCCCGTGAATTGGCTGTTTGGTCATGCGAACGCGTTACTCTTGCACCAGAAGGAAGTGCGCCGTCGCGACAGCAGCGGGACGCTCCGGGTCATCCTGATACGCGAAGACGCGAACGTTGGCGACCCGCCGACCGTGGCGCGTGAACTCTGCCCGGGCGAACACATCCTCGGGTCGCGCACCCCGGAGGTACTCAACGGTGATGTTGATCGTCTTAGGCACTGCGGTCGTCTCTCCGTGCCACAGAAGCTTGAAGATCGCCGTCGACTCCATCAGAGCGCCGAGCGTGCCGCCGTGCAACGCCGGGACCGATGCATTACCAACGAGGTGGTCCGAGTAGCGCATTCGGCCGATCACGTCGCCGTCGACCAGCTCCGCAGTGATGCCCATGAACCGGGTATAGGGGATGGCTTCTTGGATGGCCGTGAAGTCGCCGGTCTCGCGAACGGCTGTGACTGCATCGCGTAACTTCATACGGACTCTCCGTCCTCGCCCTGACCGCCTTGGTCACGGAGTCCTTCGTCGCCAAAGACGACGAAAGTGCCAGAAGACGTCGCAATGGGGCTCGCCTTGTCACCATGGTGCGCGGCCGCACGGACGAAGGCAACGTGCCGGGTGACCTTGTAGCAGTGCGCGTCGCAAATGACTTCCTGATGGGGCAACGCGGGACGCACGTAGTCGATTCGGAGGTCGAGGGTCGCAACGCGACGGGGTGCAGCGAGCGACATGATGACGGCGCCGCCACATGTGGCGTCGATCAAGCTGGTGATGCAGCCGCCATGAAGCACGCCCGTCTCCGGATTACCGACGAGATCCTCGCGATACGGAAGCGCAAGGGACAAGTGCTCAGGCCTGTAGTCGACCACATGAAGGTTCAACGCCTGGTTGTGGGGGACCGCGCCGACATAGCGCCCTTCCAAGCGCCGCCTGATTTCATCCTTCTCCGGAAGAAACGGGTCGGACATCGTTAAACAACGGGCGGGGGTGGTGGCGTCGCCTGTTCGCCTAGCCAACTGTCGGACGAAACGAACTCGACCCCCTCCACATTCTGGGAGGCGAGTAGATCGGGGTGATCGGTCAGCACCCTGCCCACCCCGGCGGCTTTGGCGAGCGCGACGAGGGCCTTGTCCCAGTCTTCGATGAAGAATTCGTCGGTTTCAACGACATCCACGAGACCCCGAATGGTCGCCATCTGCTGTTCGACGGCGCCGTCTTTGAACTCGGGGATCGCATGGAGCATCGACTCGACTCGCTCCATGACCCAGCCCGACGCTTTCGGCCTGCCGGGACCCCCAAATGCGCGCCGCACCGCGTGCTCGGGTGGAGAGCCAAGCGACACCGAAGCGTTGACGTAGATGTCGGGTGCCAGAACGACGTCCATGCGCTAACTCTAACACGTACCAGACGTACGTGACATCGTTCTAAATGGTGTGAGCCTTCGATCATGCAGGCAGTGTGGATTCCAAAGTACGGTAAGCCGGATGTCTTCGAAGTCCGCGAAGGCAAAGACCTCACTCCTGGCCCGGGGGAAGTCAGGATTCGCGTTCGTGCGTCGGGGATCAACTTCGCCGATATCATGGCCCGGCAGGGGCTTTATCCAGACGCACCGCCGCTCCCCATGGTCGTCGGATATGAGGTGTCCGGCATCATCGACGCGATCGGTGACGGCGTTGCGGGTAGGAGCGAGGGACAGCGAGTCTTAGCGATGACGCGGTTCGGCGGATACGCCGATACGGTCTGCGTCGATGCAGAGCAAACCTACGTGATGCCGGAGCAGATGACGTTCGAGGAAGGTGCGGCGCTTCCGGTCACTTATCTGACCGCCTACCACATGCTGTTCAACGTGTTCCGGGTGAGAGCCGGCGACCACGTTCTGATTCACCAAGCCGCGGGGGGCGTGGGGACCGCCGCGAGTCAGCTTTGTCGATCGGTCGGTGGCGTCGTGGCTTACGGTACGGCGTCGCAGAGCAAGCACGACTACGTACGGGAGAACGGTTGCGACCACCCGATCGACTATCACTCGGTCGACTACGTCCGAGAGGTTCGAAGGCTGACCGACGGCCATGGCGTCGACCTCGTGCTCGATGCGCTCGGGGGCGGCGACTGGAAAAAGGGCTACTCGCTGCTTCGTCCAGGCGGATTACTCGTGCTCTTCGGCTGGGCGAACATGGCCAAGCAGGGCAAGCGGCGAATGACACACGTGCTGGGCCAGCTCGCACACGTCCCCTTTTGGACGCCGAAGTCCCTAATGAACGAAAATCGGGGGGTTGCCGGCGTCAACATGGGGCATCTCTGGGATGAGCGGGAATTGACCCATGGAGCGTTCACCGCGCTGTTGACGCTCTATGAGCAGGGTCTCATCAAACCGCACGTCGATCGTTCCTTTCCGCTTGAGCAGGCCGCCGAGGCACATGGGTACATCGAGGCTGGCCAAAACGTCGGGAAGGTCCTACTGACGCCCTAGTGATGCCCGTACGCGTTTGTTTCGTTTGCCTCGGGAACATCTGCCGGTCGCCAACCGCCGAAGGGACCATGCGCCAGTTGCTCGAAGAAGAGCAGCTCACGGCTCAGATCGAGATCGCCAGCGCGGGAACGGGGGACTGGCACGTAGGCGAGCCCCCAGACCGTCGCGCAAGGGCCGCCGGGAAACGCCGGGGCATCGATATCAGGGGGCGCGCGCGGCGAGTCGTTGCGAAAGACTTCGAGTACTTTGACTACGTGATCGCGATGGACCGTTCGAACGAAAGGGACCTGTTGCGGCTCGCGCCCGGCGCGGCCGCTGACGCCAAGGTCGTGCTTTTCCGCAGCTACGATCCCGACTCGCCTCGCGACGCTGACGTGCCGGACCCGTACTACGGCGAAGGCGACGGCTTCGAAAGGGTGCTCGATATCTGCGAAGCGGCATGCCGCGGGCTTCTTCGACACATTCGAGAGCATCACCCGGTATGAGTCCGGAGTTGCGTGATGCCCTAGAGCAACGCCTGGGCACGCAGGTACTCGGCGCAAAGCGACTTGGCGGTGGAGACATCAACGACGCATTCGAGGTTGCGCTTCGTGGTCGCGCGAGCATCTTCGTCAAAACGCATCCCGATCCGCCCCGCGGCATGTTCGAGGCGGAGGCGCGTGGGCTTCGCTGGCTGGACGAGGCAAGAGCGATTCGCGCGCCACGAGTCGTCGCCGTGTCGGACGAGCGGCCCGCGTACCTGGCGCTCGAGCTGCTGAAGCCCGCGAAGCGCCGGCCGGATTTCGATGAAGCGTTGGGCCGTTCTTTGGCCGCCCTGCATGCGTTTGGCGCACCGTCGTTCGGGCTCGATCACGACAACTTCATCGGGCGCCTGCCGCAATCCAACGCCAGGGTGGACGATTGGGCGTCATTCTATTGGTCATCTCGGCTGGAGCCGCAGCTGCGGCTCGCGACCGACCGCGGCTTGATCGACGGCACAACGGGTTCGCGCTTCAACACGCTGCGCCGCGTCCTTCGCGAGCGCCTCGGGCCCGAAGAGCCTCCGTCACGCCTCCATGGCGACCTCTGGGGCGGAAACCTGCACGTCGATGAAACGGGACGACCGTGTTTGATCGATCCCGCGGCCTACGGCGGACACCGCGAGATCGATCTCGCGATGATGCGGCTGTTTGGCGGGTTCGGCGAGCGCGTGTTTGCCGCATATGACGCCACCTGGCCGCTAGCGCCGGGCGCCGACGACCGGGTCTCTCTCTACCAGCTCTACCCGTTGATGGTGCACGTCAACTTGTTCGGTGGCTCATACGTCGGGTCGGTGAAGCGCGCGCTCTCAGCCTGTGTGTAAGACGCCATGCGGTATGCCAGCGCTTCTTGACACGCGCGAATCGGAGGCCCAGATACTCCTGTGGGCAACTCCAAAGCAGACGCGGGCCAGAGTCGTGAGCGCCGCGCGGTGCTCTTGGTCGACCACGGCAGCCGGCACGCTCGAGCGAACGCGCTGCTCGATGAAGTCGCCACTCTCGTCAAGCAACGACTCGGCGCCGAAAGCATCGTGGAGGGGGCGCACATGGAGATCGCAGAGCCGACGATCGCCCAGGGGGTTGCCCGTTGCGTCGAGCAGGGAGCGACCACGGTCGTCGCACACCCATTCATGCTCGCGCCGGGCCGACATGTAACGGAAGACCTGCCTCGGTTGATCGCAGAGGCCGCTGGCGCTCACGAAGGTGTGGTATTCGCGCTGGCCGCCCCACTGGGCAGCCACGCGGGCGTCATCGATGCGGTGATCGAGCGGTGCCAAGCGGCGCTTCCAGAGGGCGACCCCCGCAAACGCTAGGGAATCAGGACGATTTTGCCCGTGGTTTTGCGGGCGCCGAGCGCGGCGAGCGCAACCTCGGCGTCCACAAGCGGATAGGTCGCCGATACTACCGGCGCGATTTTGCGGGCGGCGTAGAGTCGCGAGATGGCTTCCTGTGCGTCCTGAAGGACCTGCGGATTCTTCTCGAAGTACAGGCCCCAATGCAGCCCGACCAATGAGAAGTTCTTCACGAGCACGCGGTTCATCTTGGCAGATGGAATGTGTCCGCTCGCGAAACCAATGATGAGGATCCGTCCTTCAAACGCGACGCACTTCGTCGACAGGTCGAACGTATCCCCTCCGACGGGATCGTATATGACGTCGGCCCCGCGGCCATCGGTCAGCTCCTTGACGCGCTCCACCCAATCCTCGTCACGGTAATTGAGCGCCACATCCGCACCGTTTTGCTTCACGAGATCGAGCTTGTCGGGAGTGCCAGCAGTGCCGACGACACGCGCCCCGAGCGCAGCACCGATCTGAACGGCTGCGAGTCCAACGCCGCCGGCTGCGGCGTGTACCAACAGCGTCTCCCCCTGTCGCAGGTTCGCCCGGTGCACGAGACCGACGTACGACGTCTGGTAGACGACACCCAACGCCGCGGCCTCCTCGAAGGTCATTTGCGAAGGCATGGAGAAGACGCGCTCTTGTGGTGCCACGACGGTCGAGGCGAAGCCGCCGTACGCCAGCAACGCGCTTACGCGGTCGCCAACCGCGAACCGTTCGACCCCTTCGCCGACCTCACGGACCGTGCCCGCAACCTCCGCGCCGGGCGAGAACGGGAGCTCCGGACGGACCTGGTACTTGCCCTGCGTGATCAGGATGTCGAAGAAATTGCAGCCCGTGGCGCTGACATCGATGACGACCTGCCCCGGATCGGCGGAAACCGCTTCCAGCTCCTCGCGCCGGAGGGAGCCCGGACCTCCGAGCTGGTGCACGACCATCCTGTACATGAGCGCGCAGTTTGCCTGCAAAAACGAGCCACGACTAGCGAGTCGGGCCAAAAACGCCGCCGCCCTGGTATAACCGAGCTATGGCTGGGCAAAGGCGAAAGCACTCGCTCCCGGCGGGCGTCCTTCCGGACGGCCCGCGCGAGGGTGCCGAGGACGGCGGGTCCCGCGTCCGTGCCAAGGCGCCCGCGCCGCTCGCGGAGAGCTCGCGCACTCACGATGCACCCACCGAGACTCCGGCCGAACGCGCGCACTCCCTCGTCCACCAACTCGTCACGCTCGGCCCCAACGAGATCGCGCCGGTCGTGAGGCTCCTCCTCCCGCTCGGCAACTTCGCGCTCGAGGAGATCGCCAAGAACTTCCCCGGGCCGCTGTGGCGCCCTTCCCTCGCCACCGATTCACGCCTCCCGCGGCCGGAGGAGATCTCAGCGAGCGCGGCCGCGCTTGCCACGTTCGCAAACGAGTCGATCCCGTACCTCGCACGCTTGATGCGTGACTCGAGCCCGAACGTCCGCTACTACGCCGCCGTCATCTGCGGGGCATACGCGAACACGAGGCTCATCGAGCCGCTCATGCAGGTCTCGCTGGACGAGGACCGGGAGTGTCGCCGCGTCGCTCTTCACCTCCTGAGCGCATACCAGCACGAGCCGGTGTACCGAAGCGCGTTGGCCGAGCTCCGCCGGTGCGCATCCGACCTCACCCTGCCGCTCCCCGTACGGCGCCGCGCGATCTCGGCCCTCACTCAGTTGCGAGACGAGTCGTCTGCGCCGCTGTTCGTGGACTTGCTAGCCGACGCCGACCGCGGCATCGCGACCGCGTGCCGTGTGGGCCTCAGGGTACTCACTGCGCATGATTTCGGGTTTTCTCGTGACGCTTGGCTCCGGTGGCTATCGGAGCGCGGCCAAAACATCCGCATTCAATGGCTCATCGAGGGGCTCGGCGACAGCCGGGCCAACATTCGCCTCCTGGCGTCGCGGGAGCTCTGGCATCTGACGCGCTTTCTGCAGCCGCTGTCGGAGACCGCGGCGCGCGACGAGTTCCTGGCCACTCAGCGGAATTACGAACGCTGGTGGACGAAACAGCCCTCGGAGTAGTTACACCACCCCGGCCTCGCGCAACGACGCGCGCAAGGGTTCAACCCCTTCGAAGAGCACCGAACGAATCCCCGCCTGCCGTGCGGCTTCGCAGTTGCCAACACGATCGTCGACGAACACGAAGTGCTCAGCAGGCGCGCCGAGCTTGCTCAACACGTGGGTGTACGCCGCCGGGTCCGGCTTTCTCCGCCCGGTGATGCACGAGACGAACGTCCAATCGAGAAACCGCGACAGACTGAGGCGTTCTTCGATGAGCCGATACCAGATCGGATAGTTCGAGAACGCATGCATGGTGCACCCCTCCCCGCGAAGCTCAACGAGAAGCTCCTCGAGGCCCGGCAGCCACCGATACGCCGAGTAAATCGTGCTGACGAAACCCCGGCGATCGAAGTCACGGCGATCGGCAAAGAAGCTCTCGAGGAAATCCTCTTCGGAGCGGCGGCCGAGCTCGAACTCCACCCACGCGCTCGGATGCGTCGCGTCGAGCATGGCTTCGAACGTCATCCCGAAGAACTCCGGCATTTCGACGAAAAACGGATCGTGTACCAGAGTTCCCATGACGTCCCAAAGCACAATCGAACGCATCGCCTCAACCCACCGCGCGTTGTTCCAGTCCGTGGCGCCGGAGCTTGTCGAGGAACGTGGTGCGCTTCAGCCCCAGCATCCGTGCGGCCTCGCTCTTGTTGCCCCCGGATCGAAGAAGAGCCCGTTCGAGCAAACGGCGCTCCACCTCGAGATAGGTCCCGCCCAACGATTCTCCTTCGTCAGCCCCCGGCCACGCGAGTGGAGGAAGGTCACGGAGCGCGATCGTCTTGGTGGACGCTTCCGCGACGGCAAGCTCGATCACCAGCTCGAGCTCCGCAACGTCGCCAGGCCAATTATGGGCGACTAGTGCCCCCATGGCCTGTTGTTCGATGCCTACGGGCTCGCGCGCCAAGACCCGACAAGCCCGGTCGATGGCGAGCAGTGCGAGCGAGGGCACATCTTCGCGTCGATCGCGCAACGGCGGAATCGTCAGACCGGGCCGGGAGAAACAATTCGCAAGGTCGGGGTCGAGCGCGCCGCGCCGTCGCAGCTCGCTCAGCGGTGCACGGGACGTCGCGATCATTCGGGGTCGAGGACCGTCGTCGTCATCCGATTCTACGTTCTGCGCGGTGAGCGCAGCCGCGAGACGCACCTGCGCGGGTTTGGACAACGCCGGCAAGTCGCGCAACAGCAACGTCCCACCCGTAGCGGACCGAAACCAACCCTTGCGGCGCTCGTCCTCCGAGCCGAAGAGCAGGCCCATGACTTGCTCGGGCGGTGCCGCGGAGCAATCCGCCACCACGAACGGCGCTTCCCAACGTGGCCCGCGGTCGTGAATGAAGCGGGACACCGGCAACACCGGAGAGCCCGCAGGCGCGACGAGCAAGACAGGGTCGGTCACCGGAGCAAGCTCGATCGCGCGTGTCTGCACACGCCTCATCGACTGGCTGTAGGCAACGTGCAGGGTCTGGTCCTCGGCCAGCCCGCGCCCTAGGACGTCGCACTGCCCTCGGAGCTGTTCGATCTCTCCTTCGAGCGCCCTGACCCGGTCCTCGGCGTCACGCCTCGACGCGGACAGCCGATGAATGTGCGTGTCCGCACGGCGCTGCGCGAGTGCTGACGCGAGCGCGCCTCCGAGCGAATCCCCCAAACGGCCGAGCTCCTCGAGCTCGATGCGCGAGAGCGACTCCGACCGACCGAGCAACGGCACGAACAACAATCCCTCGATGTGCTCCAGGTGCACGCACGGGAGCACGCACCCGACCGCTCGGCTCTCCATCGTATCCACCGCCTCCCGAACGGAGGGCTCACGAACGACCCGCGCGCGAAGGCTGGCGAGGTCCAGAATGCTATGGCGATCGTCGGCGAACAGAACCCGTATGATGGCCGGGGGGGCGTCCGCCGACCTGATATTCATCCGGTCACCAACATCCAAGCGGAGCCGAAGCGGCGGCTGCAGCGTGTAGAGCTCAGGCAAGCCGTTGGCGCTGCCCAGCGCCCTGTTCAGCGGGACGAGGATCCCCAAACCGATGTCTTCTAGTGAGGCGCCGCCAACCAAGTTGTGCCTCGCAGCTTCAGCACCGTCCGCGAGTCGGCCCGACGTGCTCCAGACCGCGCGGTTCGAGAGCCTCCGCGCGAACGAGAACGTGACCCACCAAAGAACTCCCGACCCCAGGGCGAGGGTCCCGAGCTGCCAGCGTTCCAGAGGAGCGTCCGGCACGAACGCGAAGGTCGCGACGAAGCACACCGCGCATGCGGCGACTGCCGGCACGCCAACACGCCGCAACGACCGCCATCGCGGATCGACCCACGCAAGATGTCCGAGCCAAAGCAGCGAGGCGACCGTAAATTCAACCGCGGTCGCCAACATCCCACCGAACGGACCGAACCACGAGTACGCGAGCCCGACGGCGAGGCTGACGAGCGCGATGCCAGACAGAGCACCTTCGACGACGTGACCTCGCCCAACGAGCACGATCTGGTGAAGCGCACCGATCGCCAGGATGCCTCCGACCACCACTACCCCAAAGGTCGACGCGGGAAGAAGACCCTCTTGCGCCAACGCGGCGCCCAAGAGCGCTGCCGAGGCAAACCCTCCCAGAACCCCCGATCGAACTAGCGGCCTCGTTTCACGCGACAGAGCGAGATCGAACATCACGAGGGCCGCGACCAGCCATGCAAGGCCATGGGCGCGGTCGAGGAGAGGCGAAGCGGTCCGCGCCGAGGCGATCGCAACGGCGAGGCTCACCCCCATGAGCGCCAGCCGCGAAGCACCTCGCCTGCTCGGCCTCGCTCCGAGCACGGCGAGCGGCGTTAGCGAAAGCGCTAATGAAAGCAGCGCCACCAGCCACTCGGGCGATGCCGCGGTGTTCGAAGAGGCCCGTGCCGCCAGAACGTAAAGAACGGACGCAGGACCCAGTATTGTCAGCAGCCTCGGGATTCGCACGTTTCGAGCTCGTTGATTCGACGAGGCCGAAGTCTATCACCGGCCATGCGCATGACCAGAACCGTTGGGCTCGGGTTGCACGAACATTCGAAAACCGACCCGCTGCCACCAAACCCGATACTTTTGGTGTGCGGCCTCGCGCTCTTTCTTCGAGAGCCCGGGGTCGTAGCCGAAGTATTCTTGCGTGAGGTGCTTTAGCTCGTCGCTGGCGCGCCGTCGAAGCCGCTCGTCCGAATGCATGAGCGCGCCGATTAGCCATTCGACCCGATGCTGGCCGCTATGCTTGTCGAACCACGCCGTCCACTTCTTCTTGTGGGTACCGAAGTCTTGGCAGCTCAAGCGCACCAGACTCGCGTGGGCGGCGCGGATCACCTCGACCTCCGGGCTTTCGAGCAATGAGACGAAGAATTCGAACGAATCCGCGTCGCGCAGCCTCCCGAGCGCTTCGATTGAGGTCACTTGGGGCTGGAGCCTCCTGCCATCCCGCGCTGAGGCCCGAAGGCGCTCGATCAGCTGCAAGAATTCGACCTCGCACGCATACAGGACGCTCAACGCGCGGTAGGCGCCGCTACGAGCGCCGGGGTCCGGGTCGAACAGGCGGCGGCCGACGGGCTGCACGAGGTCAGGATGGACGAACTCCGATGCTAGAACGGTGGCATAGTAACGGGTATCGGCGTCCTCGTCGTCGAGGAGCGGGATCAGGTACGGAACCGAGCGCTGCCCAAAGGCGACGAGCGTTCTTGCGACCGGCGACACATCCCTGCCCGCGGGGATCCGCGCGTGGGGCTCGTTGCGATCAAACCACAACCTGCCGGGAAACTCACGAGCCAGGGCGGGCAGCGCCACCTCGCCGACTGCCAGCAACGGGAGGATCACCATTTCGTCCTCGGGTCCGGCGTCGCGGAGCGCCGCAACCAGCTGCTCGACGTCATCGCCGACGTCGACGATGACACTTGGAAGCGAGCCGTCGGGCGCTGCGGGCGGAGGCGCAGGAGCCCACCTTCGTCCGGCAGGTTCGATTTCGGCGTTGGGCGGCGCGGAGATCGGCGCATGCGGACCAAGGGACACGACGTCGTGGGTCATCGCGCTTCCGTCGTTGTCCCGCCTTGGGTCCGGGGGAACCGAGCGTCTGTGACGAATCGAAGGCGGCGGGGGCGCAGGTTGCCACGTCGTTGCCGGCTCGTGGTGCTTGGGCGGTGCCGAATTACCCCTCCCCACAGGCGAATGCGAAGCCTTCCGCCGCGCCGATGGCCTCCCCAAGACTTCTGGAGGCCGTGGAGGCAGGCTATATCGGGTCGCGTTCAGAAAGCCCGCTTGGGGCTCCGAGCGCTTGCGTTGAGGGGTGGCCGGATCGGAGTCTCGAAACGTGCCGGCGGGAACCGAAGAGCCGATCTGGGGCAGCACCGCCGGCGGGGGCTCCGTATCGGCGATGCCAACTGGCGCCGGAATCGAGGAGTCGATGCGCGGATACGAGCCGGAGATCTCCTTCTTCGGCGGGAGCGAGCTGCGTTTCCCGACCCCTTGGAAGGGCGCGACGTAGGGAATGGCGCCGGCGTCCGCTCCCTCGAGCCGGGCGTTGAGGTGACGCATTCGGGCGGTCATCTCGATGTCATAGTGGCGAGCCAATCCCGCCTCGACCCGCACCGAACAAACGACGCGCTGCACGGGGTCGATCCCGAGCTCGAAGGATATCTCCCGGAGGGTCGCGTCCGGGAGGGGGCGGTCGACGGCAAGCACGACGGCATCTTCGGTGCGCGCCACCGGAATCAACCTGTGCCG
>Ga0255044_10000141_pt1 | contig 13949 bp, 7 predicted proteins | sample BC1_12_21_MG_FD_183651 | JGI IMG/M metagenome (GOLD analysis project Ga0255044, IMG submission 183651) | Seawater microbial communities from Strait of Georgia, British Columbia, Canada - BC1_12_21 | ecosystem: Environmental > Aquatic > Marine > Strait | place: Canada: British Columbia... | reverse complement strand
GGCATAAGTGGCGGCAACAGATATCCGGTCATAATACATGTGGGCGTGTGCATTATAACGGCGAGTTTGCATCTGGCAGACAACTTCATTTCCAATTTCTTCTCTTATTGCCATTAGGTCTGGGTGACTTGTTTCTTTCATTCAACTCCCCTTGCGTTGAAAAGGTCATAGACGTTGACTTCGATGCCGAAATTAGATAGCTCTTCTCTTATTATTTTTTCTACTTTGTCCCATTTCCCACCAGCTAGGCCACAACCTATCAAATAGGGCAAATGGATTGATGCCTCATAATAGCCACAGGCTTTTTTGACATATCTAAAGCCATCTCTTAAAGAATTATAGCGAATGGGATTTTTGCCATTATGGCGACCGACACCATGTTGACCGATTATATTAGCAACTACGATTTCATCTTCAACAAAAACCATTTGAACTTTACCAAGCTCAAACCTATCTTTAATATTAATGCCTGTTAAATGCCAATTTTGATACTTAGACTTAACCCTAGGCCACTTGGAATAAAGAGCCTTGGCGACTCCTGCTCCCATCACGCCAAGGTCATTGACAACATGGCAAATTATCTTCCTCCCACTGCCAATAGGCTCTCTGACATCATGTCCACTTAAATATTTAATCTCCATGTCTAATCTCCTTTTTTTAATTTTAGGTGGATTTCTTAGAAAAGCAAGGGAAAAGCAAGAAAAAGGCCGAGAAGGTTAAACTTTCTCGGCCAAAACAAGTTTATTTTATATTTAAAATTAGTCGTTTATGAAACCACTAGTTCCTGGTTTTGCACCCTGAGCATGGCCATCTATGAACAAAATATTCATCCAGGCATTGCCAGGGTGATTGCCGCTCTGGTCGTAGGCCAGGGAGTTGACGGTAGGGTCGTCGTTGTCGTTCTTCAGACCGGAACCGATGTAACGGTAGTTGGAAACGTCAGCGGTTGTACGGAGGTTGGTCTGGCTGGGACATCCGTAGACCTTACCGTCAGACAGGTAACCGTTCTGGTTCAGGAGGTTGAAGTTCGTACCGTTGGCGGTATCGTTCGGGAAGAAACCGTCGAACTCGCCGGAGTACATGAGGAGTGCCAGCCCTATCTGCTTAAGGTTACCGGCACAGTTAATGCGACGGGCTTTCTCGCGAGCCTTGCTGAGCGCAGGAAGTAGCATTCCCGCGAGAATGGCAATGATTGCAATTACCACTAGAAGCTCAATCAATGTGAACCGTTTCTTGCGATTTTGAAGTTTCTTGCGATTTTGAATCATGACTGTTTGTGCTGCTTGTGTTGCTTGTGTTGCTTGTGTTGCTTGTGTTGTTTGTGTTTTTCCCATTTTTTTCTCCTTTTTTTGATGGGTTAATTTTTGAGCCAAATAAAAATACTTCACTCAAAAACTATTGTAGTATTATTTTTTATAAAAATCAACATTTTTTTTACTTTTCAAAAAACGAATCATTCAATTAACAGGTCTGATTCTTCGTCTAAAAGATTTTTCAGTTTGTTTTTTGGGGATTCAAAGTCGATCTTGAAACTAGGAAGATAGCGATAATAAACCTCAAGTTGAAGGCACCTTTGCTTTCACAGTGTCCATTTCCCCTATTTTTTCAAAAAAGATAATATATTAATATCCCTAGATGAGTTTTCACTCCTGTTGTTCTCGCCATAAGACATCTTAAAAACAATTGGGTCTTCAACACTAAATCCAATAGATTCCGCAAAAACAGAAACATCATTAGGAAAATCTATTTTCCCAATCTTTTCTAAATACAAAAACATTCTGCCACCTGACTTAAGGCAGCTAAAAGAGTTGTTAATGAATGGAATCACAAAATCCTTAGTCCATATTTCATAATTTGTTTCATATGCTACACCATCGTATCTTTCTACATCCAAAAAAGGAGGTGAAGTTAAAATACAATCATAGTCATTGAATTCTTTCATCTTTTTTAAGCAATCGTCATTATGAATTTCAATTGAAATGTCGTTTGTTATTTGGTTTATAAAGTCTTTTGTTTTTATTAAACCATTGTAAGTTTTTTCAGATAAATCAATTCCTGTATATGTTTTTACCAAGTTACTACAAGAGCACCCAAGAAGCCTACCAGAGAATCCTGCGCAAGGGTCTAGTACAGAAATAGAAGACTGAAAATGCTCTTGCAATATAGACATTGTTACCTTAGGTGGAAAATTATTTATTCTACTAGAGTTTTTATCATTTCTACATATAGTTCTAATTGTACTGTCAGAAACTTGTTTGTTTAGTGCTAATGATTTTTTAATAGCTTCTCTAAAAAGATCGTCATCGTTAAATAAATCATAAGCAGACATCTTATTTTTTCTGGAGCAATTAAAAATTTGAGGATGAAAACATGTTGCGAATTGTGTACCATATCCATCCCATAAATATGCCCCTGCCCTTTTTTTTATTGACGACTTTGCTAATGTGTCGTACCCCTTCTTGAAGTATTCAAAAGTGCAATCGTAAAAAGGGAATCCATTTTTTCTATATGTATCAAAAACGCCATCAATCTCATTAGTGGGAATAACATCATCGCTAGAATGTTTTAACAGTTTATTACGTAAATCTTTTGCTTGTTGATTTGTGAACCTAGAGCGACTTTCATGTTCCACCATCCCTCTAGTAATCCAATACCTAGATTTCCATAATTCTTCTTGATTTTTGACTATATCACTAAGTTTTAAGAGATCGCTTTCTTGCTCTCTAATCTTATTCATCTCTTCTTTTCTTTCTATTAGTGATTCTTTTAAAGATAACAGTTTGTCAAACTTTCTCTTCATATATAAATTTGCATCTTTATACAACCAATCCATAAATTTAATCACCTGTTGATTACCTGCTAGTTGAACGGTTCTAATATTGTTTTTTCTTTCTGGATTTCTGCACAATATAGTAGTATGTATGTTTAGCTTCTTCTTTATATAATCTTTTATGTAATTGCAAAAATCTTCTGTCCCTACAATAGTAACAACTCCGTTAAGGATACTCCCAAGAGCATTATCTTTTTTAACATGTGAGTAACTGATGCATCCGTCACCATCAAAGTAACCCCTAATGAAATGCCGCACTAGTTCTTTTTTCAATATTGGAACTTTTATTTTAAAAGTCTTTGTCTGGACGCAACCCATCTTTGCTAACGACTTAGATAGGTGAGAACTACACCAATCTATTCGATAAGATTGTATGCCGTTACTTTCGACATATCTAATTGGCTTAGATGATCCAATCTCACGGTTTAGCATCTCCAATGTCTCTTTGTCTTTTTCTGCACATGATAGCTCTACGCAATTTCTTTTCTCATTGTTATATCCGTCTGCAACAAGAAAGCCCAGGAAGTACGCCTTGTTCTGCGAATCGATTTTATCAAAGTAGTTCTCGTTTAATGTATACTTCCTAGAGGCCTCACTGTAAGTTCTTCTAGGTATATTTCTGCGTTTCAACAATCCATATATTGCCGTGGGGCTAACTGTAAATGTCTTACTAATTGATTGGGCACTTTCACCATTAATGTACCTGTTTATGACTTCATCTTTCTCTTCTGCGCTTAACCTTGACTTAGACATTCTTCTTTACCTATTTTGAAATGTTATTGCCTTTTTTTGAAAAATCAAATTCTTTTCAAAACAAATTCTCATTTCAATTTGTTCTTGATTCTCTCTGCTTGTTCCTCAGAAAACAATAGAAATCGACCATTTGGACTTCTACTATGCTCGACCTTTCCAGTCTTGCACCAGCTCTGTACTCTCCATTTTTCTCTATCGTTATTTGCAATTTCTGACAAACGGTATAGTTTTAACCACTCTGGTACATCAAATTTGTGATCATAATCTGGGAATGGCGACTTCCAGCCAATGAAATTGAAAAAATTGCGAATTGAGCCCCCGTAAATGACTATGTCGTTTTTCCAACGATCTCTACCGCATTCTATTCCATATTTGTTCAATTTTGGAACAAGAATGCCATCTATCTCATATTCACTAAATGAACAAGTAGCGAAGCGAACAAAATAAGCATTATTTTTTTTAATTTTTGTTAAACTTCCGTCCCCCAAATACCACAACATAACTGACATTGGCGTGATTCTGACATCTTCAGGGACCACCTTCGACTCGTTTTTTCCTGAGTACCATCTTTTAGCTTGTTTAACTATGTCTGGATGAGTCTTTGTTTTAGAATACCAAATAGGGTTGGGGTGTTTCTTGTCTATCTTTTGGTAGCTCCCTGGGTCATCGGGGCTATACACGGAAAGTCCTGACATGCCATATTTAGCCCATTCTCTTGAAGAACTACCTAGAGCATATCTAGATCCTTGAAACTCTTTACTCTTTTTAAAATTTATCCCTCCATCACCAAGCATAAGCCCATCTACCCATCCCACCGTCTCTTCTGTTTCTAATTTAGTGTCGATATCAAGAGTAGACATGGCTCTTGAGACGCTAATGGACTTATTCCTGACATTTATTTTGTGCTTAACCAAAGACTTATAAATAGTCCCTCTACTAATATATTGCCCGAATATGTTTAAACTTTCTTTTTCGATATCTACGGTTGACATATTGTCTAATAAATAGCACTTCGATAATTTCTCAATGTCTTGTGTGGTATTTATTTTTGGGTCTACCGGCATAATTGAATTCCTAATTTGCAGCTTCTTATTTTTTTAATGTTATTGCCAACTGCAGTGACCTCTTGAAATGTTATCGCCAACTGTAATGTTATACATTATTTTTTTAAAAAGTCAAAGCTCTTTTAAAAACAAAAAAAGCCCCTGTAGCCCCTGTAGCCCCTGTAGGCGTCAAGACAAAAAAAAGCCCCTTGAAGCGAACTTCAAGGGGCAAATCACTATCTTTAGATAAAGATATTGTTATTATAACGGCTTATGCACCAGCGGTAACAGTTACCTTGGCAACAGCATAAGTGTTAATGATTACAATACCGATTTCTTCAAATATGACCCAACCTAACCTCAATTTCTTGGGATCATCTGCAGGTAGAACGGTGATATCCTGACGGATCGGGAATGCACCGACATACTCAGCAGGAGCCAAGAGAAATACGGTATCGGTAGGCATCTTAGATGAAACGTGAATATCAGCAGTGAAGAGGTGACCAAAGAGACCAGTGGTCAAAACTTCCTTCTGAGTTGCTTCATCATAGACGGTCTTACCAAAACCGCGAACATCGGCGTAGCGCAATGCGTGCATGACGATCTTGCCGACGGTAAGGTCGTGCTGTTCAATCGTGGCGAAAGCCTGATTGAGAGCATTTAGGGTTAGAGCACCACCAGTGGATACTACGGTATGAGCAGCATCAACAGCAGCAGCAATAGCGTTGAAGATGTTCAAGTCTTCTTCCTTCTGGATTGCTTCCTTAGCCTTAATCTGAGCACGGTCAACGATGTAGAATCTACGAGCCTTGATTTCACTCAAACGAATGGTAGGATTGGTAGCAATTTCGAAGGTTGGGACGAGAATTTCTTCGCCTTCGGTAATGCCGTCTGGCACAGCGCCACGACGTGGAATGACCTGAGCGGTTTGACGAACGTCCTTTTCGTAGCGAGCATAAGCTCCCTGAGGTAGTTCATCAACCATGAGTAGCTTACGGCCAACTGCCTGATACTCAAGTGCTCTACGAATTGGCTCAACCATTGCCTGAGCTAGGGCGACACGACCCTCAGGGGTTTCTAGGGCCTGAGCGATTAGTGCTTCTCTTTCTGCGTTTACAGATCTTTTATTAATCATTTTAATCTCCTTATTAGTTTTTTATAGGGGGTAATAGCCTATAAAATGAACTTTAAGCCTCTTAGATAAGAAGCTTGAACTCAACGTATGTGTTAGAGTTTTCGCCAGATAGGGCTTGGTCACCGTTGATATCGATGCCTGGGACACCAGATGGGTAGGTACCAGCAGCCTGTGTAAGACGAGCAACCGGGAAAACACCTGCGGTAGTGGCATCATCACCAGCCTGGTCGACAGTGTCAAGAACACCATCAGCGGCATAAAGCAAATCGCCAACAGTAGCGGATGCTACATTGGAACTGAACTGGTCAGTAGCGAATTCACCACCGGAATGGTAAACAGTCATCTTACCAGAAGCCTTAGTTTCGTCAAAGTAATCAGAAACTCTGTTTTGCCAGCCAGCGGATACACCCGGCATAGCAGCAGCACTAGAGGACTTAGTGTCCCCAGCAATACCATAAGCGTCAGCATATGAAGCACCTTGGAGTACGACTTCACCAGAAGCGTTAAGGGCAACAATCTGACCTTCCTTAATAGTTTCACCAGAAGCAACATCCCTTTCGGCAGCTACAACATGGAATTTTTCTACAAGAGCCATTTTAACTTTCTCCTTAATTTAATTTAAGTTAATTTGTTTTATTTGGTTTTTTAACATCTTATTATACATTAATTTGTCTTTGATAATTTTTTTATTTTTTCGTCTTAATTTTCAATAATGCAACAATGTGAATATACATTTCCAAACTATCACTTTCTTTATTCTATAAAAAAATAAAAAATCCTTCTTTTTTTTAAAAAATTTTTAAAAAAAATAAAAAAGCCCGACTTGAATAATCAAGTCGGGCTTAGTGTTTAGCTATATAAGCTAGTTTTAGCGTTGATTTTCATCAACTAGCTTACCGTTTAGGAGGTGTGATCCAATTGTGAATGCACCTTCCAGTTTCCCTTGGAATGTTTGTTCCTGCTCAGCAAGTGGCTTTGACTCCAAGACAATTGCTGGTACGCCATTTCCAGCTGTCTTGACGTGTTGCTGTGCGTTAGAAGCAGTCTTAATTGGGAACATATCATCTGCAACAGAAGCGATCTTATCTACTTCGAATACAGCCAGTGCGTTAACAACATTGTCAAAAGTAGACTTGTCAGATGCGATTCTACCATTTGAGGCTAACCAAGCGGTAGTTCTAACAGCTTCATCTTTTCTTGCTTGAGCAATTTTCTCGATTTGCTGTTGTCTTTTTTCTGCTGCAACATTAGTGAGGTACTGGTCATTGATAGGGCCACCTAGATTTGATTTTTCATCACCCATGTATGAATTATCAATTGGTACATCGACCTTTTCTAGATTGGCAGCCTCTTCGTTACCCATAGTTGCATTACCCCTAGGTACATCTGGTGAATTGACAGCAACATCAATGTTCTCTTTGCCTTCGTTACCGATTGTGGCATTGCCTCTTGGTACACCTGCGTCAACATTTTGTTCAACAGTTGAGACCTCTTTCAGCTTCTTGGCGATAACGGTACCCTTAATATCATTATTGATACCTGGCATGCCCTTTTGAGTTTCCTTTTCGCCGCCGATATAGGAACTGTCGACGGGTACGTTTGGAAGCCCTTCAGTTAGCGCCTGTTCGCCGCCAATAGTAGCATTACCTCTTGGGACATTTGGCTTAGCCATATTGACATCAATATTGTCAGCCCCTTCATTTCTGATAGTGGCGGTACCTCTTGGTACACCTGCATCTACATGTCCTTCGATATCTTCTACTAGCTTGGGTTGCCCTGCTAGTTTGATATTGGAATCCCCAGACCTTCTTACTTGTGAAGAGTTCATAGCTAGTGCCTCCCTTATTTCTTCTTCTTCATTTATGACGTTATCAACATCGACGACCTCAGGGGTATCTTCAAATGAGACCTCTTCTTTCACTTGATAGTGAAGGTCTTCATCTTCATTTAACTCTCTGCTTACGTTAACATCAATATTGTCTCCAGTTATTTCAACGATAACTTTTTCTTCATCAACCATTTCATCTGCCTCATCAACTATTTCAACATCATCTACGATAACATCATCTAGTGGGTCAGCAATTTCTTCAGCATCAGCGATTTCTTGAGCTTTTCTCTCTAGATATCTCTTTCTATCTGCTTCAACTTCTTGCAATGTGTTTAAATCTTCTACGCTTAGATTGATCTTGCCATCATTTGCGTCTTCATAGAAAGCATGGGTATAGATGTTATCATCTACTTTGGATGCAAACTTTTTCTTGATACAGTTGCAGATAGAATTAGCTTCAACAATGCTGTGACCTTTTTTCTTGTGGTCTTTGACGCATTGATCCATTGGGTCTTCCTGCATAGAGGCTTCAGCTAGCTTGTTCATTTGTCTAACTTTCGTGAAGCCTAGCTTCTTTAGCTCCTTACAAACGCATTCTGCCATTGGCTTGCCCTTGCATGGTCCAAATTGTGCTACTGTGTTGCCGCCGTATGTTCTAGCAATTCTTTCCATGCAGTTTGACATGGGGAATTGATCGCTTTTTGCGCTAGCAGTTTTAAGAACGTTCATGACCTTTACTTTTGAGGCAAACTTTCTAGCTTCCTCTTTGCAACTTTCGCAGTTCTTTCTTCCAGTTAGATCCCAAGAAACTGTTAGTAACCCGTTAGATGGGCTTTTGCTACTTACAACAATTTCTTTCTTAAACTTCGTTCCGCATTCATCACATAGGCAGCTAGTCTTTCCACTGCCAGATGCGAGTATTTCACAGTGTTTGTTGCCACACGCTGGGCAAACTTCACCGTTCTTTTCTCTGTTTTGCGCGATTCTAATGATAGATCTCTTGTTGAGCTTGGTTTGTGCTGCAACTGGTAGAGCTGGCATTTCTTCTGGCGCTTCAGGTGATTCAACACCTCCCATGCCTTCCTCACCAACACTTTTGGTTGGTTCAGTGATTGTGAACTCAACTGTCTTCTTAACGAGAGCTTCATACTTTGCTCCGCAACCATTACATGAACCTGAGATTTCCCCCTTCTCACCCTTAGTTACATCTACATCAGCAGATCCACATTCTGGGCAGATACTCCAAGGCATCTGTTGCTCACCTACGGTTGGGATTTCGCCCTCTTCACCGAGATCACCTTCAAGTCCTGGCTCGTCAGCGGTAAATGTTTCTAGTGCTTGGTCGCCGCCAATTGGTGCAGCATCCATACCTGGGTCACCAGGTGCAGCTACGCCACCAGGAGTCCCAGGTACGCCACCACCCATTGGGGATTGAGCTTTTCTAGTCATTCTTCTTCTAGACGCTTCTCTAGTCATTCTTCTTCTTCTAGACGCGAGGGCGGGCTCTTCAAGTCCACCTGTATCTTCGCCACCTTCAAGGCCTTCTTCAAGGCCTTCTTGAAGGCCGCCTTCAAGGCCGCCTTCAAGGTTTTCACCGGAAAGGTCGCCTTCTGGCACTAAGCTTTCTTCCGTGGGCATTGTTTCTTGCCCAATAGGAATTTCTACAGACTGTTCACCTTCGCCAGTTTGTACCGCGATCTGAATAACATCGCCATCAATTGTTACATTAGTTATTGAAGCTAATTTCATAGACTCGGTAGCTAAAGCATTTTTTGCGAATCTAACGATATCGCTCCTAAATGAATTAGCTTCTTTTCTAGTGCCTATTTCATTAAAATCAGTTTCAATTACAATATCCGCACCACCAAGTGCTTCTGGGTTTAGAATTCCATCTTCTTCCTTGCCATAATTTCCAAGAGAAGCTAGTATCTGCCTTCTTTCTCTCTCTCGCGCCACTGTGCCATTATTAGCACCTTCATCATCGTCAGCATCATCATAGTAATCATCATAATCATCATAATCATCATCATCATCATCATCATCATCATCATCATCATCATCATAATCAGCATCATCATCATTGACAACAGGGGCAACAACTAATGCCTCTCTAAGCAGATCTTTGTTATTTGATGTTTTAGTTTTACTTGACTGTTGTGAAAGTTTCTGATCAATCTTATTGCTAATCGCATTTTCAGACTGCTGATTGTCTGAAATGACATCAATAGCATCAATAACAACATCATTGTCGATTGTTGCATAGCTAGCCAAGACTCTTAGTTTATTAATGACAGATTCTTTGATTTCGTCTTGTGTCGCAGAAGCAATCTTGATTCCCTTAGCGCTCCAATAAGAAGACTTCTCGGAGAAAGAGTTGTAATCAGAGGCACTGGGCTTCTGAGATATTTCAGAAGCCAACTTAACTCTATCTCTAGTGCTTCCTACTAAAGAGCCAGCAATTTTCTTTAGCTCTTTTGGTGTAGCACCTGTTTCAATAGCTGTTTGCGCTAACACATCAACTACATGAGCCATATGTTCTTTCGCAGTCTTGACGTTGAGCGTTTTACCACTAGCTTGTCGAGCCCATGCAGCATCAACATCTTCCAGTTGTTTTTCAGTAACTACACTAGGTTCATTCCCAGTTCTGTAATCACTATCTAGTTGCTTTTGTGTAATAGTGTGAGCATCTACACCACTTCTGTCTGAAACGCCACCATTGTTATTTTCTAATTGTTTTTCTGTGATTACATTTCTTTCTTCGCCCTGCCTTGGGTTAAGGCTAACATTTCCTTCAAATTGTTTTTCAGTAACTACATCAACTTCTCCTGTTCTGGGGTAATTGTTGTTACCATCTAACTGTTTTTGTGTGATTACGTGCTGTTCATCCCCAGTGCGACCATGATACAACTCGGAACCATTGGAACCGAGTTGCTTTTCAGTAATCACGTCTGGAGTTGAAAGAACGGTATTAGCACCTGCCTCTCTAGTATTCTTACTCATTCTGTCTACTCCTTTTATTATTTGGTTTTTAGCAAATAAGTTTAAAAAATTATTAGCCGCCGTTTTTGGCGACTGAATAATGGCTTTTTTATCATTGTTTGAAAGATCATCGTAAGTCCAAATTTGTATGTCATTTGAATTTTGATCTTCAGCAACAATTATAAAAGAGTCATCCCTATTTTTAACTGAAACCTTAAGATTGTCCATCTTTAGTGATGGCATTTCTTTTATATACTCAAAAAAGTCTTGTTTTTCCTGCCAAGAGCTAGATAAAACTTTAATCGCTTTAGTTTTTTGCTTATTTTTGCTGGCGACGGTTCTTCTTTTTCCCATATTCCTGTCTCCCATTTTACATATGTTTTTAGACAAAGAAGCAACCTTTTCTAATAAAGCACTTCTTTCGGGGTAATTTTGACTTTGAACAGTTCTAACGAGAGATGATCTATCGAGTACAGATTCATCTTCAAAGGCTTCAACAATTCTGTTTTTAAAGTTGCTTGCAGGCCTAATTGGTGCAGTTATTGGCATATTAGGCCCAGATGGCTGGCCTGCGGATGTGCCTGTGGTAGTTCCAACTTCCATAGCTTGTTGTGATGTTGCTGGGCTAGGCGTGATACCCTGTGGCGCTTCGGGTGTCTCTAGGCCACCGCTTTCAAGCCCCTCTTCAAGCCCCTCTTCAAGCCCCTCTTCAAGCCCCTCTTCAAGCCCCTCTTCAAGCCCCTCTTCATCTTCTGCCAGGAAATCTTCATCACCTTCTTCATCAATTGTTCCTGGTACATCGCTTTGAATGCTTCCATATCCTGCGCCAGTTAATTCTTCTTGGAATGTTTGTAGTGACTCAATTATGCCAACTAAATCACTTGCGAATTCAACTTCAACTTGCTGTCTGTTTTTAATTAGATTAATGGCAATATTTTCTAGTGTCTCTAATGCCTGGTTAATTTGATCTAATTCTTCCTGACTGGCTTTTTTATCCATAGCCGAGGTCTTCATCATTCTTAGGTTATTTTCAATATTTGCTATTTTCCCTAAATAATCATCATTTTTTATAATTCCCTGTATATGGCAACTCGGGCAAGCAGGGTCAACTACTCCAGATAGTTCAATGAATTTTATTCCATAATTATGCTCGAAGACTAGTTCGTCTTTATGTTCTTTAACTTCACCTGTGCTAACATTTCTTGCTTTTCCACTAAACTTTCTACTTTTTCTATTTTGTATGTGGCTACAATAGTCTTCTGTTCTTTCCGCCTTATTACCACAAATTGAACAAGTACTATATTCGACTGCTGCCCCCATAGAAACTCCAGTCATATACCCTTGTTCAATACCTCTGCAAATGTGTGGGTATGCATCTCTATCTACAAATGCAATAGTATATACTGAACTTTCTTTTTCATCCCATTCGGCAAAAATTATCTTACCTTTTGCCTTTTCAATGTCTTGGTTTTCATGATTAGTAAAGAAAGGTACGCCTTCGAAACTTTTGTAAGATTTCAATAGTTCTTCTTTTGAAAATGAATCACCATTGCTGTTTGGTTCGTCAGCTTTTATTGCTTTCGCTCTAAAGAAAAGTGCATTTGGATGTTTTTTTATTTCCGCCTTAACAATTTTTTCTTTTTCTGACCCTGGTTCTACTAAAATCCTTCCAGAGGCAGTTTTTATCATACTCTCGCCTTCATTTCCAGTTATCTGCTGAACCACACAAGGCTCTGTAATAGCAATTTTAATTAACATAATTTATCCCTTATCTTTTTATTTTAAAAACTTTTTAGCTAATCTTAAGAGTTCTGAAGAATTTTTGTATTTTCCTTCATTATCTAATTCCCTAGACATTTTTATTAAACTTTTAACGATGTTGTTTTTCGCCTCTCTGCCAGCAGTGAATTCTGAAAAATCATCAAAAGGATTGTGTCCGCCCCCTTGGTCTAATGGAGAGGACTTTTCATGTGTGCTAACGTCTGGAGGGGCTTCTCCTGGAGAGGCTTCCTCTAGAGAGTCTTCTTCTAGGGAGGGCTTTTCATGTGTACTAGCGCTTTGTTGCGGAGAGGTTCCTGACATTTCCTCCAAGAACATTTTATAAAGAGTTTGCTTCGTGCTCATGTTTGAAGGCGATGTCATATGATTTTTGTCATCAACAGTGATCGGTTGAAATCCCGTAATTTTTCCCATTATGATATTAAAGTTTTTATGGTTAAGTAGTTTATTTTCGTCATTACCATTAGTAGGGTAATCTTTTACCATTTTTACTATTTCATCAAATCTATCTTCATCACTTTCGCTTAAACTCCCTGGGTCCCAATCTTGTATATCTTGAACTTCTTGTATGTGTCTTTTTATTATCTTTATTATATTCTTGCCTATCTTTCTCTGTACATTCTCGTTCATTTCTTCAGTCTCTTCTGATAATTCAAATTCTTCGTCTAAAAACGCCTCTGAGTCTTCTTCCTTGATTATTCCTTCGAGACCAGATTGGGATCTATACATCTCAACGTTTATGTGATCAATTATTGGCTCAACATTTTGTAAAATGCCCTGCATCCTTTGATCATTACGATATTTTCTGTATCGAAAAAGTTCGTCTTTCTCTAGTCTTTCGTGCAGTTTTTGCAAATAAGCTGCGTTATATTGATAATCGCTAAGAGCGCTAGCGTTAGGAAGTCTTGAAAATATTCTAGATCCGTGATTAGATTCCGATTGTCTACGATATTCACTCATTGATACTAATCTCGCCTTAGTCACAGGATCCCGACTAATTTCTGTGCTAGATTCTTGAGACATAATAAAGAACTTTTCTCTTAACTTATTTAGGCACCCAGTTAGTGAGCTATGATATCCATACTGAACAAATTGTTCCGTATCACTATCATACCTTACGTTAGTAGATGTTTGTTCTCCATCATCACCTTGTTTACTCTTCGCTTTCGAGTTAGTCATTAATAATAGGTCGCGTGTATTATTTACTAGATCGTCTAGGGCTACGGGAGTTGCTTCTATTTCTTCTGAGCTGGACGAATCTACTCTTTCGATACACATTAATAATAAATTATCCAAGTCATCCGGTTGGATTAAGTCATGACCATTTTGAAATAAAATATTTGCGATTTTATTTTTTTCCTCTTTGAAAAAACTAGGTAATTTATTACTTTTAATATTTCCTTTCACAACTACTTCAATTATTTCTGATATAATCTTCTCTTCCAAAAATTGAAATACTAGAAATTGACAGTTTTCATCATTAAATGGTGGGTTGCCTGTTCTTTTTTTCTGATCTAGTTCGAGTTCGCTATAATCTTCTCCTCCACATTTATTTAAGTAATCTACAATATAATTAACCGATTTTTGACTAAAATGCTCAAG
>Ga0255044_10000134_pt1 | contig 14125 bp, 19 predicted proteins | sample BC1_12_21_MG_FD_183651 | JGI IMG/M metagenome (GOLD analysis project Ga0255044, IMG submission 183651) | Seawater microbial communities from Strait of Georgia, British Columbia, Canada - BC1_12_21 | ecosystem: Environmental > Aquatic > Marine > Strait | place: Canada: British Columbia... | reverse complement strand
GGCCGGATCAAACAGGAGATTACCTTCATACATTCTTAACAATGCATGTGCCACCTGATCACTGGATAGGTTCTTGGTACCTTTCTTTTCTTTTTGTGGGGCATCAACACGTTCAACTCTTGTCTGTCTAGGTGTTTCAGGTGGATTGAAAAGTAGATTGCCCATGTTTTCGATTAAATTTTCTAAGTCTTTTTCAGCCATTTCTAGCTGTTCGTCACCGACATTCATCACACGATGTTCTTGATTAGGGTACCAACCAGCTTCTTTTGCATGATGAAAGAGAGTACCTGCACCGATACCGCCATTTTTGCTGAAGGATTTCCATCGACGTTGGCATTCACCTTCCTTATATTTATCAGATTGTTTAGACCATTCCTCCCAATGTTCTAGTAATGAATCATCAACAGAGTGAAGTGATTGTCCAATTGTAATCCATATGTCGTAGTCATCTGTAGCTTCTGGGTTCAGTGCCCACATTGCATCAACAGCTTCTTGGATGGTACGTTCCAAGCCAATCTTGCTAGTGAAAGCAAAGTTGCCACCAAAAGTACGGATGTTTTCTTCTTGTGGTGCACCCTGCTTAATATTTTTCATCTTGATTTTACCCAGTATCCAACTAGGTAATTCAGGCAGAGTGGTAGCAAAAGAGAAATCCTCTCCAGCTTTAGTGCGATAGCCATCGGTTTGTGGGTGGACACCCATCAAAACTCCCTGGTGACGTTTCCAAAGAATCTCTAACTTTTCACCGGTACCTTCAGCATGCCAACAGTATTTATTTCTAATGAAGTACTTCCAATTGTCTTTTGATAATTTATATAGTTTTCTTTCGCGGCCTTCACGACCGGAAAGAATAGTCAGTGTTTTAGGTAAAGCATCTTCGACAGAAAAGCCTGACTCTTCTTTGATGACATCGTAAACGGTAGGTCCATCGACATCAACCCAAACCAAACCATAGGGCTGGTTATAACAAGGGCCAGCTATCAGACCAACAGCTTGGCAGTCTCCCTTTTCAATTTCAATTTGAATCTCTTCGATTGTTTGTGGTTTGTTTTGCCAGCCAGGTAAATATGGATTTTTGTTACTGCTTACGGGAGTTAAAGGCCAATCACAAGGGATTAGGTCAAGATTTATTTCACCTGGGTTTACTACTTGTTCCGTCATTTTGCTCATGAGTTGACTCGTACTCTAAATGTTTTTTCACTTGTTGTCTCGTTTTTAGCTATTTCATAAGCATGTAAATGGGCACAAGAAGGTAGTACAAAGCAATCACCGTCCATGCCTGTAAGCATGGCCTGAGAGATTGATGCTACCCACTGCCCCGTATGGATTTGAATTTCCACGGGTCTTTGGTTTTTTTTGTTTCTTTATCCTATAGGAAGTTCATCAAACCTACTTCATCCTAATTTGGAAAAAATTAGGAGTTTATTTGGAATAGAATGAAAAAACTAAGACGGCAAATAGAATGGTATTAGGTCAGCCAGCACCAGGCGCAGGAATGGTATCAGCTACCGGTAGTGCTAATACTTCTCCTAGAAGAGAATATGGTATTAAAGGATCTTTTGATCGAGTTGGTTTAGACGAACGCCTAGCGGATACAAGGTCACTTGTTGATGCAATGCTTACAAACACTAGTGATAAAACACTAGAAGAAAGACTTGAGATTGGTAGAGCGAATACTAAAGCAAGGTTAGAAGATTTAAATGAAATGTATGCATCGCCCATGGCTTTAGAAGCTGAGCGCGATCGCCTTAATCCTAGGTTTAATCCTTATGATGCAAATCGTCGTAGTCGGCAAATGTCCGATTATGGAAGCATGGTACAGGAAAATAGAGATGCTTATACCAAATTAATAGCTTCTCAACGCCCTAGTCTCTCTAGTCTTGGTGCACGCTATGGAGCAACGGCTAAATTTGGCCACAAACCATATGAACAAGCAAAGGCAGCAGGCTATTCAGACGATGAAATCTTGTCTTATTTGAATAAGAATCCTGCTACCCGTGGCAATGATTTGTATCAAGAACTGCTGAGTGGCAACGTTGATTTCAATAATATTACAAGCAATGCAGACCGTGGACCACAAGGTTTTCAGAATATTATAAATTCAATTATGTAATTCAGATCAGGTCTCGGTCGTAAACTTCGTCTCGATCGGGGCTTGTATAGTATTCATTTACTACTTTCAACCACTTGTCTTGTGAAGAGTTGAGATGGTTGCGCGTGATCTTAAATAATTGTGTACCGTCTGGAGTGGAGACAAGGATAGCAGCTTGTTGAACTTTCATGTTAAGAGTTTGTTCAATTCCAAGAGCATAAGCACCGAGCTGCAAGCACGTCTTATTGAACTTCATGTATCCACCAAGACGGTTCCTCCATTCCAGAGAACCCTTCTCCAAATCTTTAGGCCACCATCGGCAATAGGGTTTAGCACTGGTCTTTAAATCTGCTAAGGTTAGTTTCCCATTGGCAACGCCAATGATATCAGGCGACCCCACCCATGAATACCCATCGTTATCCCTTCCCCAGACGCGCCCCACTTCATCTGAAGATAAACAGTACTGATGCTGGTCGTAGAGTGGTGTTTCGGCCCAAAGGACCTCAGAAAATTGGTCGAGCATGGGTTCCATCCCGGTCCAAAAATCTGAATACTCTGGAGGAACGTGCACGTCTTCTTTCTTCAGGTACATTTCCATACATGAGTGAATGGCAGTGCCGCGTTCTGCTGCAGCTTCTTTAATTCCGGGATTGTTTTTGCTCCACATCTCCAATTTTTTCTTATTGGCTTCTGATGCAGTCTCTGAAATAATGGTGGTTACTGATGGAGTTGGCTTCGTCCCGAAAGGATTATGGTAATGACGTTTGCCGTTGAGAACAATCCGTGCATCTTTGTCATTTACTTCGTCAAAGATCTCAGGATTTTGCTGGTAAATTTCGTAAGGAGTAAGCAATTTGCTTTTATCTGACATCTGTCGATAAACTATTGCTCTAATTGTAAACTACTTTTGTCTTAATTGTGTTGCTATGATCAAAACAAAAATGAACAAGCTAGATCTGATTGCAGTACCAGTCATGGTGCAAGGGGAAAAACTTCTGAAGCACTATGAATCTATTGATGTTCCTCTAAAACGTTATTACATTCTCGACAATTCAGAAGGCAAAGACTCTAGTGTCGATGAAGCCATCGATCAAATCTGTGATAACCATAAAGAAAACATTGATGAGATTGCTATTGTTTCCAACAACCAGAACTCTGGTTACCCTGGAGCAGTGAATCAAATCATACGTGACAATACTGATTGTGCACACTGGTTAGTAAGTGGTTTTGATTGGTGGGCAGCCCCAAAGCAGTATAAAAAAGTACTAGAAAAACTTCCATCACTACAAAACGGAGCCTTCCTTGGCACAGGTGGCGACTCAATGTGTGGTTTTCTCTTCACTAAAAAACTAATTAGAGCAGTGGGATACCTAGACGAAAACTTTTTCCCTGGTTATTTTGAGGACAATGACTACAAACGTCGCATTCAAGTAGCCAATATTCAAGTACCAACCGTTCAGCTAGACGCTGAACATGAACGATCTAGTACATTAAATAGTTCAGAACAGTTTAAGAAACGAAACCAATTTACTTTTCAACAGAATTTCAGTTACTATGTGAATAAATGGGGTGGTAAACCCAATGAAGAAACCTATGTCCGACCTTTCAATCAACCCGTTGGACTTGACTACTGGAAGTTTGACCCAGAACGAAGAGAAAAAAGTCGTTGGTGAAAAGATTCTATTGAATTTAGGGCTGCAACCTCTAGTCAATAACCTTTGTCTAGGAGAAAAAGCAGCCTTAGCGGCTAAGCAGTATCCTATTTGTGCAACAATCAATGATGATCTAGAGATTAAACTAAACTACGAGGTACCTACTGATGAGTTATTTGGTAATTATTTGTATTTTAGTGGTATTAGTGCGCCTTACATAAACCACTGTCGCTTACTGTGGCATTCAGTTAAGCATCTTAACCACGATGTTGTTTTAGATATTGGTGGGAATGATGGGACTTTGCTGCAAGCTATTCAATCACAAACCGAAGAAAAGCTAAAGCGATATAATGTTGATGCTAGTCGTACTTTCCAAGCAATCAACGAAAGCAAAGGCATTACTTACGTTAATGATTACTTCAATAAAGATACTGATGTACCAACAGCAAATTTAATTTTTACTACAAATGCTTTCCAGCACACACCTAACGCAGAGAGATTCGTAGAAGGCATTGCTGCAAAGCTAGATGGTACCTGGATTCTTGAGTTCCCTTACACCTTACGCACAATTCAAACTCTTCAATTTGACCAGTTCTACCAAGAGCATTATTACTACTGGCTAGTAAAACCACTTAAAAAATTGTTTGGTGAGTACGGTCTTACTATCTATCATGCAAAAGAAGTTGATATCCATGGTGGATCAATGCGTCTTTGGGTGACTAATAAAGATATATATGGACAGACTGGTGCTGCAGAAAAATTTATCAAGGAAGAAGAAGCATTTAATTACAATGATTTTTATGGGCGATGTATCCAAAAGATGATGGAAGACTATCTTTTCTTACAGAAACTAGAAGGAAAGACTGTATTTTTTGGTGCCGCAGCTAAGGGTTGTGTTTATTTAAATGCTTTAAAAACATACGGGCAGTTACCAAAAGATGCCTATGTAGTTGATGATACATTCCATAAGCAAGGTAAGTTTATCCCCGGTACGGGTATGAAAGTACAGACGCGACAGTTCTTTTTAGCTGACGATCCAGAAAATATTGTGATACTTGCTCATAACTTTGCTGGTTTTATTACTCAATCATTACGAAAAGATGGTTACAAGGGTCGCATCATTGTGATGCTCCCTTCTATTTACATTGATGAACTTGAGGATCACCAATGAAGCTAGCTGTTTTTTATCATGTATATCCAGGAAAAGACTGGGAAGATATGTTCCAGTCTCAAATTGGTGCATTGGTGGTTTCAAATTTACTTAATGCAATTGATTATTTCCACATTGGTTTTAACGGTGATCTTGATCTTATGCCTACTTTCTTTGGTGGAGAGGGGTTGGAACTTGTTGTTCAAGAAAACGATAACAAGCATGAAGAGACTGATACCTTAAGAGCATTGCATGAATACTGTCGTGAAAATCCGGGCGCTTATGTTTTGTATATGCATACCAAGGGAGCTTCACGTAAGACACCGTATACAGAAGATTGGCGACATTTAATGGAATATTTTTGTATTCACCAATGGCAGAAAGCAGTTAAAGCTTTAGTCAAAGGACATGAAACTGCAGGAGTCAATTACCAACGTGACACAAGCATGGGATATCACCCCCACTACTCAGGTGGTTTCTGGTGGGCAAAGGCTTCTTATGTAGCTACCTGTCTCGACTTGAAATATCTAGACCACCCTTTACGTTTTATGCGGGAGTTCTTTATTGGTAGCGGCAATCCACATGAGAAAAACTTTTGGGAATCAAATCTAAACAAAAAAGATATTGCTATGCATTATGTCCAGCCTTACTCAAAAAAGATATATAGTAGAAACTACTTGACTGACACCGAACTCATGACTGCACCTGTCTGGGAATCCCCTGATAAAACTATCATTAAAATTTTAAACGACTTAGATGTAAATGGTTTTGAAAGTGAAGGAGGGACAGATAAAAACACCCTTCATAATTTCACAGGTATTTATGCTTACCTTTTAGATCAATATCGTGACACTCAGGGACGGTTACTTGAGATTGGTGTACAGCATGGTGGCTCCTCTCTTTGTTGGCATGAATATTTAGATAAGTTTCATCTTGATCTAGTAGACATTCAAGACATAGTACCAGACAAAATTTGGCATAACATGGACCCCGAACGTTATGAATTCTATCAAGCTGATGCATATACAAAGTCAGCAGTAGAAGTATTTAGTGAATTTAAATATGATGTAATTATTGATGATGGTCCACACTCACTGCATACTCAGCAATTTAGCGTGGCAAATTACTTCAAACTTTTAAAGCCAGGCGGTGTACTAATCATTGAAGACATTCAAAATGTACATCATTTAACTTTACTTACCGAAACATTGAATGAAGAGGATAGAAAAGGTGTACGTATATTTGATGTACGTGAGACCAAAGGTAGGTATGATGACCTAATTTGGGCAGTCATTAAAGACTAGTAGGAAGTCTTAGCTAGACTTTAGTTGCGCTAAGTCGAATAGCGCCTTACCTCTAGTAAAGAAGTATCCTAAGTTCAAGACGGTTACACGGAAGTATCAGGAGCCTTAGTCGGCTCCTTTTTTATTAGTTACATCTTAGACAGGCTTTAACTTGCCAAGCTGCAGTAAAACAATCTTCAATCACTTCACCACAATAATTTTCAATATCAAAAGCATCCATCTTAGCTGCTAACTTAGCTACATTTTTAGCACACATACCAAAGCTTTCAAGATTCTCATAGTAAGTTATAAGCATGGCAGCCCCTTCATATGCCTCTATATGTTCAAATTTTTTATAAGCGTTCATCAGTCCTTTACAACACATTGGCATCAGATAGTCAAGAGAGCGGGTAAGTTCTCCAAGTCTATCCAATTGTTTTTGGTGTTTCTCGTATTGACCCTTGGTAAATTCATGTACGCCAAAGAAGTTACCACCTTCAAAATTCAAATGTACGAGGTGCGCTTGAAGCATCAAATGAGCAGCATGGCTGCTAAGTACGATAAGTTCATTAGCCAAACGGCCTACGGGTTCTTTTTTACTTTGGGGTTTTGGTGCATAGGATACTTTCTCTGGCTGCCTATCAGGAGTGGGTTGCGTTGGCTCAACAGGAGCAGCAGTAAAGACCATCTTCTTATCTATTTAATAATCTTTATTCTAGACTAGAATTATATTTGCTAAAAAAAAAATGTCACGTGTGTGGTACGATAACACGATTATTCCTTCTCGTTACATTGTTAATCCAATTAATGCGAAAATCGAACCATCAATTTTAAATGTAGCTAATGATGCTTTTGGAAGATTAAGAACAAGTGAACCTTTTACTTCGTTTGACTCTAGTCATCGTTACGCTGATAATGGTTTATGGGCAACAGAAGTTGTTTCTGGGGGGACATCTGTTTTCAATTCAAATGAAGGTCTTGTTGATTTAAATACAACGTCTTCAAATAGCTCTAGTGTTACTAGAGAAACGTATAAAGTTTTTGCATATCAACCTGGTAAATCATTATTAGTAATGTCGTCTTTTGTTGCTGCCGCACAAAAGATAGGATTACGACAACGCATTGGTTATTTTGGAAATGAAAATGGTATTTATTTTGAATTAAATGATATTAATAAACCTCAATTTGTAAAACGAAGTTTTATTACAGGTTCTGTTGTTAATACAGGAGTGAGTCAAAACGACTGGAATGTTGATAAATTAGATGGCACAGGGCCTTCTGGATTAACAGCAGATTTTACTAAAGTTCAAATTTTTTGGACAGACATAGAATGGCTTGGCTCTGGAACAGTAAGGGTTGGTTTTATTATTAATGGTAATTTTGTTCTTTGTCATACTTTTGATCATGCAAATTTAATTGATTCAACATATATAACAACAGCATCTTTACCTTGTCGATTTGAAATTACAAATACAAGTGCTACAGGTTCAAGTAGTACACTTAAACAAATTTGTACTACTGTAATTAGTGAAGGTGGTTATGAATTATCAGGTGCACAAAATTTTGCAGCAACTGATATTGCTACTCCGTATACTTTAACAAATGCAGATACTTATTATCCAATTGTTTCATTAAGACTAAAGGCAACACCTGATCATTTAGATGCAGTTGTTATTCCAACTGCAGTTTCAATTGTTGGCTTAAGTAATAATGCAAATTATAGTTTACAATTAATCTATAGAGGAACAACCACTGGAGGCACTTGGGTTTCAGGAGGTTCAGATAGTTCTATAGAATATAACATAACAGGAACTAGTTTTAATTCTACAGGAGCAAGAAAGATTACTAATATCTGGTTCCAAGGAAGCAACCAAGGTCAATCGGCAATAAATATAACAAAAACAAATTTGTTTCGTTTTCAACTAGAAAGAAACTCTTTAACAAACACACCATTTGAAGCTACTTTAGCTATTGCAACAGATAATAGTGGTTCAGATGTTTATGCATCGTTTGATTGGGAAGAAGTTACAAGATAAATGCATCTATCTCAGAAAGAAAAGGTATTAATTAGCTTTCTGGGCATTATTTTTTCAGCCCAGATCATTCTTTATGGGATTGGTCTGGGTTTTTGCATGCGCAATGGTGGATTAAAATCGTGTCCTGAAATCGGCAAAAGAGGAGAGATTATGTTTGGTGGAATGACTGCCACTGTCTTAGCATTAATCACAAACATAGGTACTGGTGGGCGGACACCAAGATAAACTAATGGATAAACATACAAAAGAAAATTGGGCAAAAGTAAAAGCGGCCTTGGAGACCGCCAATAAAACAGACACTTACTTTTATAAACGTGCTGTAGTTATTTGTGAAGGAGGAATAGATCCTTTAGAAAAAAGAACTCAAATCACTTAAGATCCGTTGTTCATTAGCATGCCATTCCTGTTGATTCTTAATAGCTTCTTTAAAAGCCTGGTAGATTTCTCCACCAGTTAAACCTTCTTTTTTGTTTGTGCGTTCTACATAAGCAGAAATAGTATCTTCAAAACATGCAATACAACTAGCGTACTGATGCTCTTGTGGGTTGAAATTAGTAGTCATTAATCGTGGAGGTTAGAAACAAAAGGTTGTGCACATGTACCATCTTCGCAAGGTTCTTCTGGCAAAGATAATGTTTCTAGTTGACGTAAGTTAGCTTGTTCAATGAATTCTTTAACAGCTTTTTGTTGCTCGAACCACATTGCCTTGCAATAAGGACCGGCTTCTTCCATGCAGAACTGTTGCCACAACCCTGTATACAAGCCATTGGTACGACCAGAGCGATCATACATGTGACTCATGAATTCTGCTCGTTGATTCTGCTCATGGATGTTCCATGTAGCCAGGTACTCTTCTTCAGTCATAGGAATCATTTAGCTCAACTTTTTCTATTCTAGAGAAAATGCCATCGATTTCATTCTCTCGAAACTCTTTTAACAATTCATGCAGATCAGTATCGAGAAGATCAGCATAAGCCTCTGGTGTACGTCCTTCAAAAGGGTTGTACTTGCATTCAAATTCAATAGAGAATCGAATGGTAACAATGGGTTGGTTCACGGGTAGTTGAAAAGACTTTTAGATTATAGGGTCAATCAATCAAACGTTCAAGTGAATGGATCTTTGCATTTTGATATTCACCAAGTTTGTCTTGAATGATGTTGGCATAATTGATGGCTGCTTCTACAATTTCTTCAGCATCTAATGACGCTGAGATATTCGCATTAGCTAGCAGGCCAGCAACTAGGGTTGTGACCTGCCACTCTTGTTTAGAACCAACTAATGCAGGAAGAGGTGTACCGCCTTGCGTGAGATTGTTTAGAAGATGGTAAATGTGTTCTTCATATTCTCTCGACATTGGCTACACCTTTTCCTTTATTTTATCATCCTTGAATGAAGTACCAGTAAGCGTTGCTTGCATTCTTGTGATAACGCTTGGCATTAATCAACTTGATACGGCGCTCTTGTAAGTGCTGCATCTTGCCATCGTTATAAGGAACTTGTTGATCCTTTTCTAGCTGTAACTCAGCTTCGACCACATCAATCTGCAAAGAGATGTCATCAACTGCATGGTTATGACAGGTTTGTTTGATCTGTGCATCATTTGTATTGGCCGGAGCATCTAAGTTTGCATAGAAAGATTTCTGTAACGAAGGATGGAAAATTTTCCAAGTGATGTCAGTCATTTGTAGAGAGGATTCTTTTGGTTCTGATCTGATAATTCTGCTTGACGGTAACCCCTGGGGGCAATTGTTTACCATGGGTGTGGCCTTCAATGATGGACTCGACATTCGGTACACATCGATGCTTGGTCTTTTCGTTTTTCCGTAGGATTGTACTGCCATCAGATGATTTACAAATGGTTGTAGTGGTTGTCTCTTCTAAGATACTATACTCAGCTTGCTGTTGTGCGGACCAATCTTCTATGGAAGAGCTAACTTCAACAGTAGGTTGTGCATTTGGGATCACATGATAGATGTATTTATTTCCAATAAGCTTGTTGCCATCAGCAAACCCTCGCCGTCTAACTTCTGACAAGATAGATTTGAGAGCACCAATCTCTGCTTTGTGATGCTTAAGGGCAGCATCAAGAAGTTTCTTTTCTTCTTGCCCCACTTCAATTAATTTTTCATGCTTGGTAATGTGGTAGTGAATACCATCTAATTTAGTAGAACGTAGGTGTGCACAGGCTTCGAGCTCGGCTAGGGCCAGCTCTCGCGAGTCTTCTGTCAGTAATGAAAGGCTACTAGTAAGAGCTGAGTAGTGTTTGTATAACTCAAAAGTGTTGAGCTTATCAAGTTTAGTGTGAGTAATTTGTGTCATTAGAAAAGAAAAGTGATGTAATTCATAGCCATGGCAACGCCAAAAGCTACTAGACCAGAGGCAACTTCAGCTACAAAGCTGCCAGCAATAGATGCAAAGAAAGAAAACATGAGTTTGATTAGTTGGATTTAAAAGCGTGTGAAATGTGGCCGAGAGCTGTAAGAGGGAAGGGTACGAACTTATTTGCAATCATGTTGTCCAGCAGTTGCCAGACATCATGCTGCGTGTAAGCAACGTCTTTATTGTAGAGACGCCACTTATCTAGTGTAGCCATCTGGCCAGACTTTGTGTAGATCACACGAAAGTTTCCATACTCTTGATGCGCCCCTGGTGGAGTGTAATGCCATGCAGTTGTATTAGTAGCAAGGCCACCTCTTAGCTCTTCGATTAAATTACTGCGCTTAACACAGAACTCACGGAACTTTCGCATGTATGCAATATGCTTACAGATTGGTTCATACCCTGGGATCTCAGCTTGTAGTTCAGCTAAGTTTTGAGCTTGTTGCTGGAAGGATCCACAGTTACAGTGTGGAATTGTTTCTTGCAAGGCATCTTCTTCCTCTTCTGGTAACTCTTCATCAGTACCAAGTCCAACCTCCTTCTGGCCTTTGATACGGCCATCAGGAGAAACAATGTAACCAAGATTGTATTCGTTTAAAACGTTAGTAACTTTTTCTTCGCTATCTAATAAAGAAAACTTATCAGCCCAACGATATTGCGCTTGAGTTTGAAATAGTTTCTCCCCTCCCATCTGAGAATATAACCAGCCTTTATATAAGATGTAGCAGTTGTTTTTCCAGATAGATGGCCCTCGATAGTTTGGTCCAAGGTAGGAAAAGAAATCTGGTACACGAGATGTAAATTCTTGGAAAGCAGTACGTATTAAGGCAGAGTCGTGCCTTTGGTTTGTGCCATCGTGCCGCACGATAACAATGTCCTTATCCTGTTTGTAGCTGCCTGCAATTTCAGTGTCATCAAACTCAGGGAAAGCACGCCTAATGTTTGATTTGGAATAGATCAGTGCTTGTGCACTGTTCATCTCAAGTAGTTGTGTAGTCATGTAGAATGAAATTAAAATTTGAACAAATGCTCAACTTCAAAGAATCACCAGAAGAAGAGTTTTGGAAAATAAAGATGAAGCATTACATTGATGAATGCCATTCAAAGAGTGAGTTGAAACAAATAGCAGCAATGCTTGTGGACATTGCTGCTACAAGACAGACTGTTATCAAGGGACTAGTTAAAGACACACTTGATAACATGGAGTCCTATCTAACTCACAGTCGTGAGTCAGCACCATAACTGTCTTTGCTTGCGGCTGGTAGTGCAGTGACTACTTCCGCTTCAATCGTACGGGAGTGAGGAAGGATTAAAACTCCTTCTTGTATGCCGTACGAACCACCAAGGCGACTAGCATCCTGCTTGGAGTGCTGGTTGATGTAGTCGTTGTACATCTCTTGGTATTTCCAGGTTGATTCACGATCTTCATCGGGGATTGAAAGACTACCAAGTGAGGTGAGTGCCGCATCATTGTCTGAGTAATCAGGAATGTCAAAGGACTCAACAGCGCAGATCTCTACGTTGTTACTGCCTCTCATGTCACTAGTTAACGTAGGACAAAAGATTGTAGTAGCAAAGAACTGTTCGTTGTACTGCATAGGCACTTCAGTATCAAGTGCTTTAGATAAACACTTAGACATTTCTTTTTCAAAGAGACGAATCTTCTCTGAAACATCAGTGCCATTTAATCCTTTCAAGGTAAGAACAATAGGAATCTTGTGAGCCCTTTTGTTTTCTTTTGTCAGGATATAGATGAGGTACTTGGTACGTACACTGTACTTACGTTTGTACATCTCATTCTTGCTAGATGCAAGATCAGCAGCAGCCTTGTCTGCTTCAAACAATTCTTTAACTGAATCATTATCAAAGGTGCCAATGATTTGACGCATACCAAATTGCTGTTCAACCATTAGAGGTGAACGCAATAAGACTTGAACACGTGGAGCCTGGAAGTTTAAGCCCAGTTCTTTTGATGTGTTCGGTGGCATCCCAAAGGTTTGTTCATAGTCAAAGATGACTGAACCCTTATCAAAATCTTTTTCATTCGCGGTCCAGCCACAGTTGTCTAGCTCTGATTTACGAATGAACCAACCACGTTTCTTTGATTTGTTTAAAGGTTGGATGGTAACGAGTGGTTGATAACCACTAACAAATCGTTTGTCATTGAATAACGCAAAGCTATCCAATGAACGTTTAGCAAGAGCTGATGACATTGTGAAAGAGTAAACGAGTAAACAAGCAAGGGACTTACACCGAATGGATGCCCTTGCCTTAATGCGTATCATACCAGTTGTGGCCTGCCTTTACGTCGCCTTCGATCTTGCATAAGAAATCGAAACACTGTCCTGCTTTTATGTAAGCATTTAATATGTAAGGCTTCAAACCATCTTCTATCCCTGGAGGACAAGACATTTGAATCTCGTCATGAATAAAGGCATGCTGTACCCAGTCGGTACCATATTCATAACCAGCTTCTTCTAAGTCTTCATGAATGTAAATCACTACTTGTTTCATGATGACTGCACCAGCAGCCTGAAGTAATACATTCAAAGCTTTAAACTCTGAACGACAATATAAAGGACGCTTATCTAAACCAATTAAAAATCCTCGTGCAATGAGTGTTTGTGCAAGTTGTTGTTTAAGTTTTTGTAATGCAGGTATTCCAGTGAGGAATGAATCAATTGCTTCTCGACCTAATGATTTAAGTGTACCTGGATCTTCTTCGTTCGGATCCACAATACTACCCGCCTTGAAAAAGCCAGCTCCATAGAGTACAGCGTAGAGAAGTCTTTTACTAATGTCTCGTGTAGCCACTCCAAACATTTTTTGATTGTAAACATGAATGTCTTTACTATCATCAATAACAATGTCACCGTATTCTCCATCATCCCAAAGAGCAAGGTACCCTGCTAAACATCTTAATTCCAATGCTTTTGCATCAGAACCAATCAGGATCCAATTGTCAGGAGCATGGAATAACTGCCGACATTCTTTTCCATAAGGTGAATAAGCAGCAGGCACTTGTGCCATATTTGGGTTACGGTGACTTGCTCTGCCTGTGATACATCCATTAGTAATTAGATCACCATGCATAACACTGTCTTCGTCTACTAGTTTTAACCATGCATTGTTACCTTCTTTCATCTGACCTAGGCGTTTCTTTAACAACATGTATCTAGACAAAGGCTCAGCTTCTGGATAGGGAAGCTTCGCTAAGACTTCATCATTCAAGATTGCATTACCTTTATCTGTTGTCTCAGTTGGACGCCATTCGTATTTAGTTTTTAAACGATCAGTGATCTGTTGCCTGGAGCCAGGATTAAACTCTTCACTGTGTACTTTCCGAAAGGGAATACCCTTTACATAACCACGCTTGGTATTGTTTACTTTGGGAGTAAACCAAGTCTCAGTTTCAATTGGTGGAAACAATTCTTTTAGTTTTGTTTCGAGTGTTTGCTTCTCAGACTCCAAGTCATCCACAAGATCAAGACATTGATCAACATCAAATGGAAAGCCAGATCTAATTTGTCTT
>Ga0255044_10000128_pt1 | contig 14338 bp, 14 predicted proteins | sample BC1_12_21_MG_FD_183651 | JGI IMG/M metagenome (GOLD analysis project Ga0255044, IMG submission 183651) | Seawater microbial communities from Strait of Georgia, British Columbia, Canada - BC1_12_21 | ecosystem: Environmental > Aquatic > Marine > Strait | place: Canada: British Columbia... | reverse complement strand
TGTAAGTGCCTCTTGGCTGAACCTGTAAAGAGCTGTCTCCACATCCCTGTCCATGCGTTTGTCAAAACCAATCATATTGAAATGAATATCCAAGTTTGAATGTTCCCGGATTTCCTTGAAATAAAGTTTAAGGGCAGGTTCCAGGCCAAGGTCTATTAACAAGGTTGGATGCAATTTATAGGATAGGCGCCGGATTTCGGACGAAGTCCTCACCAGCATCTTTCTGATGTCTTTCAGATCCTCCTGCAGGGCAATACTTTCGGCCGGGACTTTCTGTTCCAGCCTGTCCAAGCCTAATTTCACAGCTGTCAGAGACTGGCCCGCCTCATCATGCAATTCACGCGCGATACGGCGTCTTTCCTCTTCCTGGCTTTGGAACAGCTTTTCCGTCAGCCTCCGCAGCTCATGACGATGCTGGCCGATCGTTTCCATCAATTTTGCATTCTCGATTGCATTGCCCAACAAGTTACCCAGAGAACCGAGCAGATGAAGTTCCTGGATGCTTAATACCTTAGACTTGGTGGTTTCAAAACCGAAAAAACCGACTGTTTTTCTTTTTGATGTAATGAGATAGCATGTAAGCCACAGAGATTTTTCGCCAGCCGTATAGCGCACCTGAAATGATGGAAAGGATGCCTCCGGCTCAAGTTCTGTCTTCTTTTGAACCAGATATTCCATCAGCATGGTATCTTTGAATTCTATCTGGGCCGGATTTTCTTCCGTTGCTTCCGGCAGATCGAATCCAGCTCTCATGATTGGCGTATTTTCTGTATCCTCGAATAGAAAAATTCCCCCTTTGTTGAGAGAAAGATTTTTGCGGACTCTTTCCAAGGTGACCTTCAGGATACTATCCAAGTCCATGGTGAAATTGAGGACCACGGCAATACTGTTCAGTATGGACAGTTCCCTGTTGCGCTGTTGGATTATTTCTTCTGCTTGCTTGCGCCGAGTAATGTCTTTGATAATTCCTTCATATTCGACATCGCCTGTTTCCGGATTTTCATAGCGCCGGCTGGAGACCAAAGCATGGATTGACGATCCGTCGAATCTGCGGAAATCAACTTCAAAATCCTTTACGTAACCGTCACGGTTAATCAAATCGATAAACTTTTTCCGGTCCTTGATATTCTTATAGAGCCGCTTAGCATGACCAATTTTCAGCAGTTCATCCTTATCGGGATACCCCAACATATCTACACCGGCCTGGTTGACATCCAAAAGATTCCCTTCAAGTGTAGAGGTGTAGATCATGTCATTACTTCCCTCAAATATACGTCTGTACTTTTTCTCCCGCTTGGCGATCTCTTCCTGTAAAACTTTCAATTCGGTAATATCTTTAAATATCTCAAGCCCGCCCAGAACCTCGCCATGCTCATTCCTGAAAGCGGAGGTTGAGCAGATGACCGGTATTTTTCTGCCGCCAATATCAGTAATTTCATATTCCCGGTTATGAACGTCAACGCCTTCGTTAATTGCCTGTCTGAGAGCATTGCCGGAACCAGTACCCGTAATTTTAAACACATCGTCGCAGTACATGCCAACAGCATCCTGGGCATAAAAACCGGTTATTTTTTCAGCAGCTGGATTGAAATAACTAATGCGCCAATCTTTATCAAAGGTGAAAAGTCCATCAGGGATCCTATTTAAAATCTCGACAAAACTCTCTTCTTTCCGGAATTGCTGCTCAAACGCATTTTTGTTGAAATTCCGCAATTGTTCAGCAATGAAAAAATTAGATCCTTCAAGGTGTTGGCTTCCTTTTTGTTTGAAATATTCACAGGTGAGACAAATTGAAATCTTTTCGAAATAATCGTCAAATATGTAGTTGCGGCAGTGAGTTTGGGGAATCAGCCAACAGTCAATATTCTCATTGCCATGGGCATCACAGAGAACTTTAAAGCAATTAAAAAACTGCCAGCATTGCTGATCTTCCTGCAGGAATAAATTAGCAGGCTGCTTTTCGTGCAATAAACTCACAATGCGAGTCTCCTTTGGCCTGGCAATGCGTCTCTACTGCGGCGTACTGAAAGCAGCCGTCCGGGTAGTCTCCACCATACACCAAATCCATGAATGCGGCGGCAACACCTCTTAGCATATAACATTTCCCGGCATCTGCTTTGCCGTAAGCATCGAAATACCCTTTGGCCTCATATGAGTCATTTGCGCGGATGACAAGTTTTTTGTCCGGAACCAGCTCCTGCACTGCGAGGTCGCCCCAGCCGAAAGCTATAGCAATTGAGACAAAGCAATCTATCTGATTTTCTTTACGTTCAATCATTGGCTTGACTACTTCGTCCCATTCCCTGGAACTTCGAATTCCCTGGAAGGTCGCATAGCCGCATTCCTGACCGGCAGCCACCAGAAGTTTTTCAGCGTTTCCGTCATTGCCCATTTTTTTCTCAAAACCAAAAGAGATCCTGTTGTAATACTGCACCGATATCATGGACAGATAAACCCCGAACAGAGGTATAATGCCTTTTTCCTCACGGATTCTGCTGCCATGCATGACAGCGTGTACTATTTTATCTGTATCAATGGGCATTATATTTCCTAATATTTCGTAGATTCCCTAACTATTACAAGGATGTTGTCCCGCCTTGAGCTAGACTTTTGTCACTTCAAATACACATTCCGAAGCCAGGGTCATTTTGCACTCAAGTTCATCGACATTGTAATAACCAATATGCTTATCATAAATAACCGCAAGAGCACCTGCAATCCAACCTCTGGAAAAAAAACAGCCAGGAGTTTCCCTTTTGCCGAATTTCGCCAGCCAGCCAGTAACATGATGACTGTGGAGGCTGACGATTCTGCCTCCTTCCGGTCCTATTTCAGAGAAATTTATAATTCCCAGGCCACAGTATTGATAACTGGTGGAAGCAAGTTCCAATTTTGACTTGACAGTATTAATTTTGGGATGATGTCTCAGAAAGGATGTAAAGCCGGCATAGCTTGATTCTTCTGCAGCCTCATAGATAAGCAGAGCCCCGTCACTGCCAAGAGAGGACTCCAGAGTTTTCTGCAGATTCATATTGTAATGGTGACAATGGAGGGCAATGGGCAATCCCGACAAGAATATCTCATGCCCCTTGCGGGCAAATTTCTCAGGCCAGTTGATGGTCAATTTAACAACCTACAAAAACAGTTTTGAACGGCAAAAACTCCTATCTTTTATTTCTCAATTCCAACCCTGGCATCAATCCCATTATCATAATAATGTTTAACCGCTTTCATCTCGGTTACAAGATCGGCCTTATCAATGACTTCCGGTAAAGCGCCCCGACCGGTGATCACGAGCTCCAGTTCTTCAGGTTTCATATCAATGAGATCAAGAATGTCCTCTTTGGAAAGAAGGCCATAGGTTACCGCCACATTTCCTTCATCAATTATGATCACATCAAACCGTCCCGACAGCATAGAAGACTTCACCCTTTCAAGACCATAGCGGGCAGCTTCAATGTCAGGCAAAGAGGGTTTTCCATTAATGAAACGTGGCAGACCGAATTGTTCCACCGAGATTTGATCTGCAAGCCTCTCTAATGCTTTCAGTTCGCTGTATTGACGCCCTTTAATAAATTGGGCCAGGAAGACTTGCAGACCGGCGCCTGCTGCCCTGATTGCCAGGCCAAGGGCTGCCGTGGTTTTTCCTTTTCCATCTCCGGTATATATGTGAACGTATCCTTTCATTAAATTCCTGTATTTTTCTATTGTCAGCCTTTTGTAGTATTCCTTGCATCATAATCCATAAATCTATTCATCCTCAGGAATAATTGCTATAACAATTCAGAAAATTTTGACAGGAATGATGGAACTGGGGCTAGAAATATAGATGTGACAAAATAACTTAACAATTATAGAAACAATTGAGTGTCAACCCTGCAAAAGGCCAATAATTCTTTCTGTTTTATATACTTTTCCCTGCGCCACCACGATTCCTTCAATAGCCAGGGCAGGACTTAACAACAATCCATATTGCTCCCTCATTTCTTCCGAGAGTGTCCATTTCTTTACGACCTCTGCCTCAATACCCAACTCTGCAACTGCCGCCCTGGCATTTTCAAGGAGCTCGTTGCATTTCTTACATGGAGGCTCCAGGCCAATAACTTCGATTTTCATCATGATATCTCTCCCTCTCTTTTTCCCTCAGAGTCCACTTTCTCCCGAACCATATGAGGCGGATTGGGATATGCCGGGCTGAAACATTGAAGATCATCAATTTCGGTCTTCACATCAAATCTATCAGCAACTGTGACAAGAACATCTCTGACTATTTTTTCCAGTTTGTCTGGGTCAAGCTGCACCCTGGCGTTGAGAATCAGGGACCCCTTGGTGAGCGTTGCCGTGGGCTCACCGCTTATCATTGGGTTTGAAGACAGATTCGTCAGGTTGACCCAGAATGACTTTCCGCCACTTGTGAAAACTGATTTCAGATGTCCTATTTCTCCTTTTTCCTTTTTAAAAGATTCCCGGAGTGCGACAAACAGATCCTTAACAAATTTATCGGCGGCAAATAACTGGTCAGAAGAAATCCTGATTGCAGCGTTAAGCCAACCAAGTACAGCTTCAGCCCTGGCATACCTGTCATAGTCTATTTGACTCAATACAGTATTGGCACCCGGGCGACCTGAAAGCAGAATATCCAGCCATTTTTCAATCCCGACTCCATCCCTGGCAGAGATTGTCAGGATATCTTTTTCTGGGAACTTGTCACTCAGAACAGAAACCAGTCTTTCAGTTTCTTCTTCAGCCAAAAGATCAATTTTGTTCAGCAGCAGGATGTCCGCCTCCTCCAACTGTTTCCCGAACAGGTAGGCCACTTCTTCCGGAAAGTTGCTTTCGGTTTCAGCCAACAGCAACTCACGAACCCTGTCCGGGTCAACCATGGTGGAGAACGGAGCAAATCGAAACGCTTCGTGGTAATGAATTTTTATCGGGTTTGCCACTGCTGCCACAAAATCTGTACAACTACCCACCGGTTCCCCCAGCAATACATCCGGTTTATGGACCAGTATTTTCTCTATATTATCGATCAACTCTTCGAACTTGCAGCAAAAACATCCTGCCACAACTTCCTCGACCGGCACCCCGAGTTCACTGAGCATCTCCCTGACAATGACTGTATCTGCCAGATTATCACTCTGGTCGTTGGTAACTATACCAACCCGCTTGCCGAGTTTAAGCAGGCGTTTGGCAATACCTGCCAGGGCCGTTGTCTTACCGGATCCAAGAAATCCGCCTACAAAAATTAATTTTACCGGGCTGTCAACTTTAATATTCCTGGATTTCATATCGTCACCTCTTTACTTTAATTTCCCTTTCAGCTGCCAGCGCCGCCGAATCTCATCAGTGAGTTCTTCCTGTCCCGGTATCAGGGATTCATACATCAACTCCCCGTCAAGAGCTATGGAGGGCAAAGATTTTCCCTTTAATTCCAGGAATCTTCTGTTTCCCTCCACGGTGCGCATATCCCATTCTCTTATATCAATCAGCTTTTTTGTTTCGTCCGGTAAATCCTTTACCGATTTTGCCATGTAGACACAGGCAAGTCATTGCCTGGGATCGGTCACCAGAATATCCACAACGACTTTTTTCATTGCAGTTCAGCTAAGTTTGTGTGACCGGATAGCACTTCTTTTATGGCTTCTTCCAACATATGACGGGGAGGAATAGCATCAAAAAAGAGTTCTCCGTTGATAAAAAGCGAGGGAATTGGGGCAATCCGCATCTTTTTATAGACCCCTTCTTCACCGAATAACGAAACTGAAAGCTCCAGGAACCGCTTTTTGCCTTCACCCTTCAGGAAATCCACCCTGCGGTACTCCACATGCTCGGCATAATCAGGCAGTATATCGCGAACTGCTTCATCCATGTAGTAACAAAGCAGACAGTAATCAGCCTTATACATCACTTCGATAATCATTTTTTCATTAAATGCCATATCGTCACATATCGTCTTTTAGTTTTATTCGTCACCGATCTGCGGCCTCGGGAAAAGCCCAGCACGCTCGACAATCTCCGGTACTTTTTCCTCCCACTCTATTGCCATGATATGGAAACCGCTCACGCCTTTCACTTCCTTGAGACGTTCAATGGCTTCCAGGCAAATATTAATTCCTTCTTCGGCCTGCTTTTCCTTAGAAACACCAGCCAGTCTGTTGATCACCTCGTCTGGGACATCCATTCCCGGCACGTTGTTTTTCATGTAGCGAGCCATTCCCAGGGATTTCATGGGGGTCATGCCAGCCAGGATATAAACTTTCTCGTGTAAGCCCCGGTCCAGCACACCGCTCATCCATTCTTCAAACCTGTCCAGATTGTAGATGCACTGGGTCTGGATAAACTCTGCACCTGCGGCAATTTTCTTCGCCAGGCGGGGAACGCGGATTTTAAAAGGCTCTGCAAAGGGATTTGCTGCAGCGCCAGTAAACATCATTGGAGGCCGCTTGATGTCATCGCCGCTCAGGAACTTGCCTTCGTCTCGCATATGCCTGACCGTTTGCAGCAACTGCATGGAGTCAAGGTCAAAGACATTCTGGCCCTCCGGGCAATCCCCGAATATCTGGTGATCTCCTGAAAGGCAGAGAATATTGTTTATATCAAAGGAGGCCGCTCCGAGAATATCACTCTGCAGGGCGATCCTGTTCCGGTCGCGGGTGACCATCTGCAGAACAGGTTCCACTCCCATAAGCTTCAGATGTATGCAGGCTGCCAGACTGCTGAGGCGGGTCACCGACGTCTGGTTGTCAGTTACATTTACAGCATCCACATGGTCCTTGAGCAGCTCACCCTTGTTTATGATCACTTTAGGGTCACTGCCGCGCGGGGGACCACACTCGGAAGTTACAGCCAGATGCCCGGCTGCCAATATACGCTCCAGTTTGCTGCCAGTCTTGACACTCACGGTAGATACCCCTCAACTTTAAAGGTTCGTGGTCCACCGGCCCGATCTTTAGACCAGTCTTTCAACGGGAAGAGTTCTTCGTAATCATCCAACTTGCCGAGGGCTTCCAGGCGGTTGACAATAAGGCACCAGGCACAGTCAAGTTCCCTGTTAATTTCGCATTTACCGTTGTTTACCCCGCCGCAAGGGCCATTCAAGAGCCGTTTGGCACACCTGGAAACAGGACAGATACCGCCGGTTTCCGCCAGTACGCAATTGCCGCAGGCCTGACATTTTTCAGTGAAATAGCCTGGCCGCTCAACTGCCCCTAAAAAAGTAGTGTTCAAGGCCGGGTAGACCGGTGTGCTATGGAATTTTTCCGCCATGAACTGGACACCGACGCCGCAGGCAAGACTTAATACAGCATCTGTTTGGGAAATTGCATCCAGGGCGGAATTGAAAAACTCATGCTCACACTGACGTTCAATGCCGCTATCCACCAGCTCAATTTCAACCTCTTCCTGTGTAGCCTGCATCCTCAGCAGGGAGGTAAGAACTTCAGCCTGCTTCGAGCCGCCCTGGTGACAGACAGCTACACAGGAATCACAACCAAGAACTAAAACTTTCCGGTACTCCCTGACCATTTTCCAGATTTCTTTGAGAGGCTTTTGTTGTCCTACTATCATTGTCTCAAGATTCCTTTGATTTGTATTGGACTTTCATTTTTTATTTAATTTTTTTCTGCTGCTGCTTCGCCAGCCAAATAGGCGAAGGACCAAGTTTTTTTATTCTATCTGTGAATTCGGTACAGATCTCTGCCCACCGGGGACCCATAGCTGCTGAAAGATTATACATTTCAAGCCGGGCCGGTTCTATATTTACCTGGGCCAGAAGAGTATGCAGGTGTTCTATCCGTTTTCGCGCATTGGTATTTCCTTCCAGGAAATGACATTGGCCCTCCAGTCAGCCGGCCACAAAAACACCGTCAATCCCCCTTTCAAATGCCCTTAACACGTATGAATGATCAAGTTTCCCGGTACAGGACAGCCTTATAATCCTGACATTAGGCGAATAGGAAAGCCGCATCACACCAGCCAAATCTGCTGCGGCAAAAGCGCAGTAATGGCAGGCAAAAGCCAGAATTCTGGCTTCCCAGTCCGCCGGGCTGATATCTTTATTTACCTCTTCAGCAGTTTTTTCAGTTGTCATTTCGACTGCAATTGCAGTTTGTGTCATCGTTTATTTCCATGCTGTTTTTTGCTGCCTGGTGGATCGGCACACAACTCTCTGTCAACGAGTCAATCATCGCCGTGATCTGATCATCTTTGAAGCTGTTTACCTGAAATGCCTTTGCAGGGCAGATTCCGGCGCAGATGCCGCAGCCTGTGCATTTAATCTCATTGTGACTTATTTTGCCATCCTCATCTATAAAAGGGGAATCGAACGGGCAGGCCCGGAAGCAGGCCAGGCACGACATGCATTTATCACGCTTGTGCTTTGCTATAATGCCGGAGACGGTGAGCTGGTTCTGAGACAGAACCGTTCCGGCACGACCGGCGGCAGCCATGGCCTGGTTGATGGTTTCGTCCAAATTCTTAGGGGCATGGGCCAGACCTGCTACAAATAGCCCTTCACTGGCAAAATCAACAGGGCGCAACTTGACATGGGCTTCCAGAAAATAACCGTCTTCATTCCTTGTCAATTTATACATCTCGCCTAATTTGTCATTTGTCGGGTGGGGGCGCAGGCCGGTTGAAAGGACAACATAATCGGCCGACATGGAAATTTCATTTTCCAGTACAGGATCGTTGACTGTAATTCTGAATTCCTGTCCCACTGATGTCACCTGTGGTTTGTTGTCAACCTCGTACCTGACAAACCGCACACCGAGGTCCCGGGCCTTTGCGTAATAATTTTCCCGCAGACCATAGGTCCGAATATCGCGGTATAATATCACGACCTGAGCGCCGGAGGTCTTTTCCTTGATGGCAATAGCATTCTTTATGGCATCCTGGCAGCAGATACGGGAACAGTAGTTATGCGGCTCCTCCCGGGACCCGACACATTGGATCATCGCAAAGCGATCGCCGGCCTGCACTTTATTTGCTGCCAACTGCCGTTCAAGCTGCCTTTGAGTGAGGACATTATCCGATTCCCTATAACCATACTCGGTCGGCACATATTCCATGCCGCCGCTTGCTACCACAACTACACCATGGTCAATTTCACTGTTGTCACTTAACGTCGATTTGAAATTGCCGACATATCCTTCTGTTTTGCTGACTTCAACACCGACATGTACTGTAATGGCCGGATGGTCATCAATCTGAAGATTTTTGCGGCGCACCAACTCTCTGATACTGTCGCCTTCCAGAGTATGCAACACACCGGCAGCCAAACCGCCCAGATGGGCTTCCCTCTCCACTATATGAACACTGAAACCCTGTTCAGCCAGGGAGAGGGCTGCTGTCATTCCGGCAATCCCGCCCCCGATAATCATTGCTGCATGAGTAACCGGGACCGATTCAGACTTAATTTCCTGCAAACGGCTGGCTTTGGCAATATTCATATTGACAATTTCGATGGCCTTTTGAGTGGCGACCTCATTCTGCCCCATATGGCACCAGGAACAATGTTCACGAATACCGGCAAGTTCAAAAAGATGCTTGTTAAGGCCTGCTTCCCTTATGGTATTCTGAAAAAGAGGTTCATGGGTTCGCGGCGTACAGGCGGCAACAACTACCCGGTTCAGGCCCTTTTCCTTGATGAGTTCCTTTATTCTCTCCTGCCCATCCGGGGCGCAGGCGTATATTACTGTTTCGGCATGGGCGACGGACGGCTGCTCTAAAGCATTTTCCGCAACCCTTTCCACATCCACGGTCTGGGAGATATTAATGCCGCAATGACAGACAATGACTCCAACCCGGGCTTCGTCACCACCGGTTTCCTTCTCCGGCACCAGAGAGACCTCTTCCACCTCTTTGCCTCTGCTTTTATCCAGGATTGCCATGGCCGCAGCCGCTGTCGCGCTTCCCTGAATGACGGTTTCAGGAATATCCTTTGGCCCCTGGTATGTCCCGGCCACAAAGATACCGGGTCTTGTCGTTTCTACCGGACTCAGGCGTGAGGTTGTGGGAAATCCGAATTGGTCGGTGCTGATATCAAAAATTTTGGCAAATTCCAGGGCGTCTTTTCTGGGCTGCAAGCCAACGGAAAGAACGACCATGTCAAAATTCTCATCTACCATACGGCCATTTTTGTCCACATATCGCATAAAAAGATCGCCGCTTCCTGCTTCTTCATAGACAGCTGAAATCATGGCACGTTCATAGCGGACATTATATTCATCACGCGCCCTGTCCGCATATTTGTCAAAATCCTTACCAAAGGTCCTTTTTTCATTATAAAATATTGTGGGGGCCACTTCGGCATCATGCTCCCTGGTAATGACCGCCTGTTTGGTAGCATACATACAGCAGACCGAAGAACACCACGGATTTGCATTATGGGGATCACGGGAACCCACACATTGTATCCAGGCAATCCTTTTGGGATGCTTGCCGTCCGAGGGCCTTTTTATTTCACCCTGAAATGGACCGGATGCAGAAAGAATCCGCTCAAACTGTAAAGAAGTCACAACATTTGGCCATCTGCCGTATCCCAGCTCCTGCTGGATAGTTGGATCATATGTGTCCAGGCCCGGACAGAGAAGCACGGCACCGGCTTTTAAATCAAACTCCTGAGGAGTGTCTTCGAAATTTATGGCATTGGCATCACAGACTTTTTCACAGGCCCGGCATTTGCCTTTAGTTAAATAGAGGCAATGTTCAGGGTCAATAACCCTGGTGTTCGGGACTGCCTGGGGAAAAAGACTGAATATGGCCTTGCGTTTTGCAAGGCCCTGGTCAAACTCACCCGGAATCTTTTTGGGGCATTTTTTTTCGCAAACACCACAGCCGGTGCATTTAAGGGGATCTACAAAGCGTGCTTTCTGGCTTACTTTAAGGGTGAAATTACCAGCAACCCCGGAAACCTCTGTGACCTCTGCCATGGTATGGATCTTGATATTCGGATGCCGACTGTTTTCCACCATTCTGGGTGAGATCATGCACATGGCGCAATCCCCGGTAGGGAAAGTCTTATCCAGCATGGCCATGGTCCCGCCAACGGCTGAATCCTTGCTGACCAGATGGACCATAAAACCGCTGTCAGCCAGGTCCAGGGCGGCCTGCATGCCGCCGATGCCGGCCCCGACGATTACTACGGAGCCTATTTGTTGAGGTCCTAATTCCATATTAATTCATTTGTAAAAAGCCATGGAATGGCAAATTGAAAAGTTCGCGATACAAGACGTAGTGATTTTTCAGGTGCAAGGCCATACACGTAGTATGCCGAGTGCCTGAAAAATTGCTGCAACGCAGTAGATCGGACTTATTCAAGACGCCATCCATATTAAACCGAATCTCCGCACAAATCAGTCCAGTCCATTCCGCTGATGAATAAATCTTCGCCTGGTTGTAATTCCTCTTTACTCAACCCTAAAGCCAATCCCAGCAGTTCGGTTATAAAATAGACTGGCAAGCGCTCCTTGATGCCATGCTTTTCGCAAAACTGATCCTGCTGGGATTCCATATTCATTTGGCACATCGGGCAATTAACCACAAGGCAGTCAGCTCCCCTGGATAGTGCATCTCCCATGATTTTGGCCATCAAATCCAAGGCGCAATCCGTGTTGTAGATTACTGACGAAGCGCCACAGCAGAGGGTTTTATAATTCCAGTCCACCGCCGCCACGCCAATGGCCTCAAGGACCGTTTCCATTGCCTGGGGGTTCTCCACATTGTCTGAAACAGTCACATCATAAGGGAACCTGGTATTCATACAGCCGTAGTAACAGGCCGGTTTGTAACCTTCCAATTTTTCAAGGGTCATGGAGTTAAATTTGCTGCCGCCAATCTCCCTTCTCAAAACGTCCAGTGCAGAGGAAACCTTAATATTTCCCTTTATCTTTTTGGGCAATTCGAGGTTGATCTCATTCTTCAACAGTGGAAAATCCTGCAGTTGTTTCTGGGCCACCATTGTTCTGGAATAGCAGGCGGAACAGGGTATTACCAGTTCGGACAATCCAGAGTCCTCGGCAATCCCTAAATTTCTGGCAGGCAAGGCGACAGCCATGAAATCATTAATCTTACCGGCCGAAGTAGCCCCACAACAGCTCCAATCTTCTAATTCTTTCAATTTCATGTCAAGTATGCCAAAAACCAGTTTGGTCTGATGATTGTAGAGCTTGGCAGACTGGTAAAGTGAACACCCGGGGTAATATGCTAAATCCATTTTCGACCTGCCGATTTTTTATAGAGGCGGGAAATTTCATCACGTCCCTTGCTTGAATGAAATGAGAGATGCAACCGTTTTTGTTTAAACATCTCCCAGGCCAAAGTGGATTTACCGATGACTTCGGAAAAGATAGCGACGAAATTGCCCTTTTTGAGATGATCCCACATGTTCCGCAGTTGAAATTCACCCATCATGCCTATTTCATTGATCCGGCCCCAGCGCAGACTATAGTTGAAGAAGGCCCTGTGGAAATTTTTATATTCCGGCTGTTGCGGATCAATGCCTGCATCAAGTGCTATTTTCTTTAATGTATCGGCAATTCTGCCTGTTTTGATATTGTTGGGGCACCGGGTTCCACAGGTATGACAGAACAGGCATTTCCACGTTAATTTATTTGTTAAGGCGTTTTCAATATCACCAAGTACAACCATGCGGATCAGACGGTTAGGGGTAACCATATCCGTATCTTCGGCAACCGGGCACCCTGAAGCACATCTCTTGCACTGGTAACAGGCGGTGAGATTCTGACCCGACCGTGCCATCACTTCCCGGGTAAAAACATCGGCTGCCTTGGGGTCATATTCAAAAGGTTCGCTAACCATTCTTCCTGTCCTTCTTATTCACAATCATCTTGTCTTTCTAGCTTTTGGGCTGGAACACTTCGCCTTTCGACCAATTTCCTGTATTGATAGCTTTATCGATCTCTTTCATGGAGTCTATGGGGCCGATAAAAACCACGATATTCTTGTGTTTTATGCGCTCTGCCGGGATATCCGGGTCCTCTAAGGTCCAGTCTCCCATTACATAACTAAAAATATACATACTGCCCTCTGCCTCAACAAAACCCTTGGCTCGCACAACAGAGGAAGGCAGACTGTCCGCCATTGTTTTTACCTGGCTGAGATCATCACCTGTCCATTTATAGGTTACAGATACTAATGCATCCGGAGGCGTTATCTCAAGGTCGGGCTGGTCTAAAAGGTCATCAATATATGTTTCGAGCTCCGATGCGGACAAAATTCTCTGGGTGCTCTCCATAGGGCCTGAAGACTGACTGCTGTCGACTTCCCGCAGTTCCTCGAAAAAAAACTGCTCAAGAGGAATATCGGAGTAAGTTGTTTCAATAAATACAGGGTCAGGATGAAATTCAGCCACAATTTTTTTGACCCCGTCTATGGATTCGGGTGTTGCAATATCAACTTTATTGATGATGAAAACCGTGGAAGAGGCAATCTGTTTTTCCAGGGAGACAAACGCCTCAAAAGCATCATGAAAATGAACAGCATCGAGAATACAGAACTGTTCTTTAAATTGAAAACGATTATTAAATATCGGCAGTTGCAAGTCACGTTTCAAGTCTGAGGGATTGGCAACCCCGGTTGATTCCATAAGTAAAATGTCGGGTTTAATCTTTGTATTCAGCTCATAAAGACCTTTAATAAAATCGGTTTTGACGCAGACGCAGAAAATTGAACCGCGGCTGATTTCAAGCATATCTATGTCCTCACCTTCCACCAGGGTGCCGTCGATGCCGATTTCACCGAATTCATTCATGAGAATGGTGAGTTTCATATCCTTGGGAAACCTGGCAATGATCCTGTTGAGCAGCGTTGTTTTGCCGCTTCCGAGAAAACCGGTGATAAGAAAGACTTTCGTTGTTTCTGCCGTAGCCATTTTTTATAAATTAAGACTTAATAATGTTTATCACAAGGGAAGACCGGACTGAAAAGCTGCAGCTGCAACCTTTCAGTCCGGTCAAAAGACTAATTACCTTAGTTGAGTTGTATGATTATTAGGCCAGGCCTGGACTAAAAATCGCTCAATTCAAAGAAACTCAACCAGCCTTTGTTTTAAGGCCAGAACCTGCCTTTTTAAGATTTTCCTGAATTTTGGCAAAGTCAAACCCTTCGTCACGGAGTGACAAAAGTCTGTTTTTGATTTCCTCGTCAGGTGCACGTTTTGCCATTTCATCAATGAGTTCCTCGTATTGCGGGATAATACTTTCAAAAACGAGATCTCCCTGGATGCAAATGCTTGGCAAAACCTTGCCTCCCAATTCCATAAACTTGCCAATACCTTCTTTATTCTTGATTGACCATTCCGAATATTGAATCATATCCT
>Ga0255044_10000127_pt1 | contig 14341 bp, 8 predicted proteins | sample BC1_12_21_MG_FD_183651 | JGI IMG/M metagenome (GOLD analysis project Ga0255044, IMG submission 183651) | Seawater microbial communities from Strait of Georgia, British Columbia, Canada - BC1_12_21 | ecosystem: Environmental > Aquatic > Marine > Strait | place: Canada: British Columbia... | reverse complement strand
ATTAGATTCTCCGCCACGAACAGGTGGACGATAACCGTCATCGCGCTGGCCGTCGCGCTGGGCGTCGGCGCCCTCGCAACGGCCCAGGACGAGGTTGCGCCCGAGGCGGCGGAAATGGCACGCCTCGCCTCCCGGACCCTGGCCCTCGACGCGTTTGCCGTCGACGGCGCGTATGTGGCGGTCGGCGAAAGGGGCCACATCCTGATCTCGACCGATGGTGGCGAGACCTGGCAACAGCAGGAGGTGCCGACACGAACGGCGCTGACAGGGGTCTACTTCCACGACCGCAACCTCGGTTGGGTGGTGGGCCACGACTCGGCGATCCTTCGCACCACCGACGGCGGCACGACTTGGGACATCGTCAACTGGGCGCCGGACGACGAGGCCCCGTTCTTTGATGTCTGGTTCTCGGACGCGGACAACGGTGTCGTCATCGGCGCTTACGGCAGCTACTTCGAGACCACCGACGGCGGCACCACCTGGAGTTCGAGGTGGATCAGCGAGGACGACTGGCATCTGCACAAGATTGCCCGCTCCGACAGCGGCAGGCTCTACATCGCGGCCGAAGCGGGTTCGATCTACCGATCAGACGACAACGGAGAGAACTGGGTCACCCTCCCCACCATGTACCAGGGTTCCTACTTCGGCGTCCTTCCGCTCGAGGGTGACAGCGTTCTTCTGTTTGGTCTTCGCGGTCACCTCTTCCGCTCCGACGATGCCGGCGAGACGTGGGAGGAGCTCGAGACAGGGACCGTCGCCATGCTGACCGATGGTCAACTACTCGGGGATGGCACGGTCATTATCACGGGCCTCGGCGGCACCGTTCTGACTTCGTCGGACGGTGGGCGCACTTTCACCCTCCATCAACAGGCCAATCGCAGCGGAATCTCCGCCGCGGTCGAAACCGGCGACGGCTCGCTGCTGCTGGTCGGACAGTTCGGAGTCAGGACCGCGGCTCTGAGCGAGCTGACCGCAGGCACTGATTGAGCGGAAGGGAGAAAACGATGATAAGCCTTGTTGAAAACCTCATCTTCCGCAACCGCCGCCTGGTGGTAGTCCTCTTCATCCTGTTGACGATCTTCATGGTCTACCAGGCCTCTCACCTCAAGATCGATGCCGGCTTTGCCAAGATGCTGCCGCTCAAGCACCCCTATATGGCGACCTATCTCGAGCACCGCGACGCTTTTGGCGGCGCGAATAGGGTCGTGATCGCCATCAAGGCCCGTGAAGGAGACATCTTCACGCCCCATTTCTTCGAGGTCTTGGCCGAGGCCACCGACGAGGTGTTCTTCATCCCAGGCGTCGACCGCACCCGGGTCATGTCGCTCTATACACCAAATGTCCGGTTCACCGAAGTCGTGGAGGACGGAATCTCCGGCGGCAACGTCATACCCGACGATTTCGAGCCGACCGAGGAGGGGCTCGCCAAGGTCCGCGAGAACATCCTCAAAAGCAACTACATGGGGCGGCTGGTGGCGAACGATTTCTCGGCCGCGATCATCGCCGCCGAGCTCCTCGAGTTCAACCCCGCCACCGGCGAGAAGCTCGATTACCTGGGCGTTGCCGATGAACTCGAGTCGATTCGCCAAAAGTTCTCGAACCACGAGGTCGGGGTCGAGTTCGACTACCACATCATCGGCTTTGCCAAGGTCATCGGCGACCTCGCCTCGGGTGCCGCCAGGGTGGTGCTCTTCTTCCTGATCGCCTTCATCATCACGGCGGTCTTTGTTTACATCTACTCGCAGAGCTTCAAGCTGACGGTGATCGTCGTCGGCTGCTCGCTGACGGCCGTCATCTGGCAGCTGGGGCTTCTCACCTTGCTCGGCTTCGGCATCGATCCGATGTCGATATTGGTGCCATTTCTCATCTTTGCCATTGGAGTCAGCCACGGCGTTCAGATGGTGAGCGCATACCGCGCCGAGGTCTTCGACGGACTCGAAAGCCTCGACGCCGCGCGCTCCACCTTCCGCCGCCTTATCATCCCGGGTGGCATCGCCCTCCTTTCGGACACGATCGGATTTATCACGATCATGCTGATCGAGATCCGGATGATTCAGGAGATGGCGATCACCGCCAGCCTCGGAGTCGCGGTCATTATTTTGACCGACCTCATCCTGGTGCCGGTGTTGCTGTCGTACGTCCGGTTCGATGACAGCTACCAGGAAGTGCTCCGCCAGAGGGCGGTCAAGATGGACAAGCTCTGGTCGACCCTCGGCCAGGTCACAACGCCAAAGAACGCGACCATCATTGTCGCCATCGCGGCGGTGCTCTTTGCCGTCGGCGGCTGGAAGGCGACCCAGATCAAGATCGGCGATCTCCACGCCGGGGTGCCCGAGCTGCGGGCGGATTCGCAGTACAACATCGACACCAACGTCATCACGAGCCACTTTTCGATCGGCGTCGACGTCATCACCACCATCATCGAGGCCCACCCCGAGGCCTGCACCGAGCATGCGGTGATGAGCGTGATCGACGACTTCGAGTGGCACGTCCGTAACGTCGAGGGAGTGCAGGGTCTCTTCGGCATCGGTGGCGTCGCCAAGATCATCAACGCCGGCTGGAACGAGGGCAGCCTCAAATGGCGCGAGCTGCCCCGCAACCCGTCGATGATGGCCCAGTCGGTGACCTATATCGACACCGCCACCGGGCTCCTCAACGGCGACTGCAGCGTCATGCCGGTCTATATCTACACAAGGGATCACAAGGCGGAGACGATCGACCGGGTCGTCGCCGCGGTCGAGGAGTTCAACGACGAGCACGGGTCCGAGGAGCTCAAGTTCCGCCTCGCCACCGGCAATGTCGGTGTCATGGCCGCCACCAACCAGGCGGTCTCCGCCGCCCAGTTCCCGATGCTGATGTGGGTCTTCGCGGCCATCATCGTGCTCTGTCTGCTCACCTTCCGGTCCTTCAAAGCGACTCTCAGCATCGTCATCCCACTGGCCCTCGTGTCGATCCTCGCCTACGCCCTGATGGCGATCCTCGAGATCGGCCTCAAGGTCTCCACCCTGCCGGTGGTGGCTCTCGGGGTGGGCGTCGGCGTTGACTACGGAATCTACATTTACAGCCGCTTCAAGAGCCAGCTGCAGGCGGGCCAGTCGATCCAGGAGGCATACCTCACGACACTCAAGCTCACCGGCAGCGGCGTCATCTTCACCGGAATCACGCTGGCTCTGGGTGTCGCCACCTGGATCTTTGCACCGATCAAGTTCCAGGCCGACATGGGCATCCTCCTGACCTTCATGTTCCTCTTCAACATGCTGGGTGCGATCATCTTGCTGCCGGCGCTGGCCTACTGGTTCAAACCGAAGGGCTAGTCGGGCCACAACCAAAGAAAAAAGGGCCGCCCATTTGGGCGGCCCTTTGAACTGTGTCAGGATCGAATCAGAACCTGGCGATGAACTCGATGCCGATGATCCGGGGATCATTGGTGAAACCGACCAGATTGTTGAAGTCGATGCCGCCGCGGGCAATGACCTCGTCGGTGATGTTGCGGCCGAAGAGGGCGACCTCGTAGCGGCCTTGGTTCCAGCCGTAACCGAGGCGCAGGCCGAGCTCGAAGCTGTCACCCTTGAACTCCTCAGACTCGTACATGAAGAAGTTCTTCTCGGAGTAGTAGGCCCAGTCCAGCGTGCCGAAGAAGCCCTTGTCGGACGGGTCCGACTGCCAATTGATGATGCCGTTGAAGATAACCTCGGGCGCGTGGGGCAAGCTGTTGCCGTTGACGTGAGCGACACCGTCGATCACCGGATCGGTGACCGTGCAGCCGCCGCCGCAGGGAGCGACCGTCAGATTCGGATCGACCATCTCGGTCGGGTTCCAGCTCGCGCCGAATGTCATCAGCCAGTTGCCGGTCGGCGCCCACTGGATGTCGGTCTCGAGGCCGTAGCCCTCGGTTTTTGCCACGTTGAGCAACGTGGCCGTGTTGAACTCGCCGCCGACGGCGCTCACCTGCTGATCGCTCATCTCGAAGACATAGCCGGTCAGGTTGAAGCGCACCCGGTTCTGGGCCAGGATCGTCTTGATGCCGGCCTCGAAGGACAGGATCGTTTCGGTGTCGGCCACCGTGACGCAGTTGGTGGCCGGGTTCTGCCCGCCCTCGAAATCATCACAGAACATAATGCGGCCCTGGATCGACGGTGCGCGGAATCCGGTGGCGAGACGCCCGTAGATATTGAAATTTTCGTTGACGTCGTGCACGGCGCTGAGATCCCAGGTGACCACTTCGTCCTCGACGTGTTCCAGAATCGGCTCGTCCATCGGGGGCTGGTAGACCGGAATGGGCCGATCTATTATGACGTCCTTCTCGTCACTCGAAAAACGCAGCCCGGCCTTGAGGTTCCATTTTTCGGCGACCTGCCAGTCTACCGACCCAAAGAGGGCGTAGGCGGTGGCATCCGATTTCAGGAACGTAAAGCCGTTAACAGGGTTGCCTGGCGAATCTGAATCGAAGCTCCAGGTATCGGCCTGAAGCTCTTCGTTGAAGTAGAAAAAGCCGGCCAACCAGTTCCAGTCGCCACCCCCGTTGCTCGCAATCCGGATCTCCTGGGTCCACTGGTCGAGGTAGGGCAGACCGTCAGCGGACTCAGCCGAGAAGGGAATGAAGCCGGGGCCGAAACCGGAGACTCCGCCGTCGATGTCGCCGCGGCTGAACATCTCGAGGGTCTCGTAGCCGGTGATCGAGGTCAGGGTGGCGGCGCCGAAATCGTACTCCAGCCGCAGCAGACCGCCGCGGCTTTCGATGTCCTGGCTGTTTTTGCCGTCGTGCCAGACCTGATCCTGCTGGAACCCGCTGACGATATTGCTGCTGCCCGCTTCGAAGGTGTTGGCGCGGAAGATGCGTGCGGTGCCGTCGACATCCCAGCCGTGCACCTTGATCAGACCCGAGAACTTGTCATTCGGTTCCCACAGGAGCTGCAGACGGAAGGCGGTCGTCGTGTAACCACCCAGACTCTTCTCCGGCCCAGGCTCGTACTGGTTATCCACCCAGTCGCTTCGCGATTGATAGAGCCCTGAAAAGCGCGCCGAGAAGTTCTTGCCGAGCGCGCCACCGACCGCGGCCTGGATGTCGGTCGTCGAGTAGGTGCCGTACGAGGCCCGCGCATAGGCGTCGAAGTCCTGCGACGGTTTGACGGTCTCGAACTTGACGATGCCGGCCGGGGTGTTGCGGCCGAAGAGGGTTCCCTGCGGACCGCGCAGCACCTCGATCCGGTCGAGATCGAACAGGGGCATGCCCTTGACAACCGGGTTTTCAAGCACCACCTCGTCAACTACCATCGACACCGGCTGCGAGGCGTTGAGGTCGAAGTCGGCGTTGCCGAGGCCGCGTATGTAGAAGCGTGGGAAGGCGCGCCCGAAGGACGACTCCATCACCAGGCTCGGCACACGACCAGAGAGCATCCTGATATCGGCGCCGCCCGCGGTGAGAACATCGAGCTCCTCACCCTGAAGCACGGAGACTGACACCGGTACATCCTGGATGTTCTCCTCACGCTTTTGCGCGGTGACGATGACCTCTTCCATCACTCTTGGCAGCTCGATCGTTTCCTCAGGCACGCCGGGCTGCTCCTCCTCCGCCGCCTCCTGCGCAAAAACAAGACCGCCGAAGGCGGTCAACAAAAGGCCGAAAACAAGGACTCCAAACAAACGTCTCCTCATCGGGTTTCCCATGATTGACCTCCCCTTGTTGATTCCATGAATGTTCGCCATATATCTGCGACCGAGGATAGCATTACCCCGAGATCCGTGAAATATGTTCACGTCAACGTGGAGTTGCTCCGAAACCTCAGAGCGTCAACTTTTACTCGGGAATCAGCCGCTCACATACGGCATCGCCCATCTCGGCCGTGGAAACGGTGTCCGACGGCGCCAGATCGGCGGTCCGAATATCGGCTGACAACGTCTCCCCCACCGCCCTTTCGACCGCTGAAGCCTCGGAACAGAGAGCGAACGATGAACGGAGCATCATCGCAGCGCTGAGTATTGTGCCGATGGGGTTGACGATGCCACGGCCCGCGATGTCCGGGGCGGAGCCGTGGATTGGTTCATACAACCCCCTCGTCCCCTCACCGAGAGAGGCGCTGGGCAGCATGCCGAGTGACCCGGCCAGAACCGACGCCTCGTCGGTGAGGATGTCACCAAACATGTTGCCGGTGACGACAACATCGAGGGAAACCGGGTCCTGGATGAGGCGCATCGCCGCCGAATCGACGAGCTGGTGTTCGAGCTCGATATCGGGGTACTCTCCCGCAACTTCGGTCGCCACCAGCCGCCACAAGCGCGAGGTTTCGAGCACATTGGCCTTGTCGACCGATGTCACCAGGCCTCGTCTTTGCTTCGCGAGCTCGAACGCCAACCGGACCACTCGACGGATCTCGGCATCGGTGTACACCATCGTGTCGACGGCGCGAATACCGCCGTCCACGTTTTCACGCAGCTGCGGCTGACCGAAGTAGATACCGCCCGTGAGCTCCCGGACCACCAGAACGTCGACTCCCTCCAGGAGCTCGGGACGCAACGGTGACGACTGAATCAGCTCAGGAAACACGACCACCGGCCGCAGGTTGGCGTACAAACCGAGCTCGGAACGCAACCGCAGGAGGCCCTGCTCGGGGCGCACGGCGGCCGCCGGATCGTCCCACTTCGGTCCACCCACCGCACCCAGAAAAACAGCGTCCGCGGCACGGCAGCCATCGAGCGCCTCGTCGGTCAGCGCCGTGCCGTGAGCATCGATCGAACAACCGCCAATAGAGTGTTCCACAAAGTCGAATTCGTGGCCGAAAGCGGCGGCAACTGCTTCGAGGACTTTGCGGCCCTCGGCGATCACTTCCGGCCCGACTCCGTCACCGGGGAGCAAAACGATAGATGCTTTCATCTCGAGTTCTCCACGGGCCTCAGGCAATTGCTGTCAGCATTTCGATGCACGACTATTCTCCTCGTATGTCGTGATGGAGTCCTCGCGCTCGAGCAGGTATCCCAATTGGTCAATCCCCTCGACCAGACACCGCTTGGCAAAGGCATCGATCGGAAACTCGACCGCCCTCCCATCGGGGAATTGGATCGTCTGAGATGGCAGATCGACCGTTACGGTGAGTCCCTCTTCCGCGGCGGTCAGCCGCACCAGCTCCGCATGGGTTGCCGGGTCCACCTCTAGCGGCAACAGGGAGTTCTTGAGCGCGTTGCTACGGAAGATGTCGGCAAAGGAGGTCGAGATGATTGCCCGGAAGCCCCAGCCGACCAGCGCCCACGGCGCGTGTTCCCGCGAGGAACCGCACCCGAAGTTGTCTCCCGCGAGGAGGATCTGCGCTCGCTCGTGTTGCGGTTGGTTGAGAGCAAAGTCAATCCTCGGTTTCGCCTCAGCGGCCGCTTCGAGGTTGGGAACCTCTCCGTCATAACGCCAATCGCAGAACAGGACCGCTCCGAGTCCCGCCTTGTCGGTGACCTTGAGAAAACGAGCCGGGATGATCTGATCGGTGTCGACGTTGTCGACCACGAGTGGAACGACCCGAGATGTGAGTGTGGTGAAACCGTGCATCGAACCCCCGTTTCAACTCCGCCCCGCCCCGGCGACAGCCGGCATCAGCGTCCGAACATCGGTGATCTTTCCGGTGACCGCCGATGCCGCCGCGGTCAATGGAGAGGCGAGGAATGTCCGTCCACCCGGGCCCTGCCGGCCCTCGAAGTTCCGGTTCGAGGTGCTGACCGCATACTGACCCGGCTCGAGCTGATCGCCATTCATGGCGATGCACATCGAGCACCCGGGCAGCCTCCATTCGGCTCCTGCATCGGCGAAAACGCGATCGAGACCTTCTGCTTCGGCCTGGCGCCTGACCCCTTCCGAACCCGGCACCACCAACATTTTCACACCATCGGCGACCTTTCGGCCTTCGAGGACCGCCGCCGCCTGGCGCATGTCGGAAATCCGCGAATTGGTGCAGGAACCGATAAAGACGACGTCGATCGGCTGCTCGACCAAGAGCCCGCCAGGCTCGATCCCCATGTAGGAGAGGGCCTTCGCCAACGCCTCGCGATCACCCGAGCTCAGCACTTCGTCGGGTACCGGCACCCGATCGGTGACTGGAATCGCCATGCCTGGATTCGTTCCAAACGTGATCATCGGCTGAAGCTCAGAGATATCGAGCGTGACCGATCGATCGAAGACGGCTCCGTCGTCGGTCACCATTTTTCGCCAGCCCTCGACTGCGTGCTCCCATGCGTCGCCACTTGGTGAGGACTCCCTGCCGGCAAGGTAATCGAAGGTTGTGTCGTCAGGCGCCACCATGCCGGCGCGCGCTCCCGCCTCGATGGTCATATTGCAGAGAGTCATCCGCTCGTCCATGGACATGTCCCGAACCGCGCTGCCGCGGTACTCGAAGACCTGGCCGGTCCCTCCTGCGGTGCCGATACGTGCGATGAAAGCGAGGATCACGTCCTTGGCCGTAACGCCGGGACCGAGCGCGCCGTCGATCCGAACCTCGGTCGTCTCGGGTTTTCGTTGAAGCAGGCACTGGGTGGCCAGCACGTGCTCCACCTCGCTGGTGCCGATTCCAAAGGCGAGAGCACCGAAGGCGCCGTGGGTGGCGGTATGGCTGTCGCCGCAGACGATGGTCATTCCGGGCCTCGTCAGACCGAGCTCGGGACCGATGACGTGGACGATGCCGTGACGATCACCGCCGAGACGGTGGAGCTCGATGCTGTGTTTCTCGCAGTTGCCCTCCAGTGTCTCGATCTGGACACGGGCGATTGGATCCTCGATCGTCAGACCCGTCGTCGGTGTGGAGTGATCCATCGTTGCCACAGTCAAGTCTGGACGACGAACCGAGAGGCCTCGAGACTCGATTCCAGAAAAAGCTTGTGGAGATGTCACCTCGTGGATCAGGTGAAGATCGATGTAGAGGACCGTCGGCGCGTCGGGTTCCACCACGACCACGTGGTCGTCCCACAGCTTGTCGAAGAGCGTCTCCGGTTTTGACGAGGGTTGGTTCATATCCCCGCCACGGTCATCACGGCGCCCGTCGAGGCGCTGGTCACCATTTTCGAGTAGCGGCGCAGCCAACTGCTCGTTGCAGAAGATTTGAAGGCAGGCAGCGCGGAGATACGACCCGCAATCTCGTCGTCGCTGAGCTGAACATTGAGCGCCCTCTCGTCGAGGTCGATCTCGATTACGTCCCCCGGTTCGAGGGCGGCGATCGGTCCGCGTGCCGCAGCCTCCGGACTCACGTGGCCGATGCACGCGCCACGGGTGCCGCCCGAGAATCGTCCATCGGTGATGAGCGCGACCTTTTCACCGAGACCCATGCCCATGATCGCACTTGTCGGGCTCAGCATCTCCTGCATTCCGGGGCCGCCGGCCGGGCCCTCGTATCTGATCACCACCACATCTCCGGCCTCCACTTCGCCGGCGTAGATTCCGGCGAGGGCCTCGTCCTGAGATTCGTAGATCCGTGCCGGTCCGCTGTGTCGGCGCATGGCGGCGTCGACCGCGCCGGTCTTCACAACCGATCCCTCCGGCGCCAGGTTTCCGAAGAGCACCGCCAAGCCGCCTGTCCGCGAGTGCGGGCTGTCGTGCGCCAGGATCACCTCGTGGTCGGCCACATCGACGCCGGTCAGGCTTTCCCCGAAATTCTCTCCACCGGCGGTCGGACGGTCACCATGAAGGATCCCCGCTTCCCGATCCAACTCGGCGAGCAAAGCTGGGATCCCGCCGGCCCGGTGCAGATCCTCCATGTGCCAGCTTGAGGACGGGCTGATCTTGCACAGCTGCGGCACACGGTCGGCGATCGCATTGATCTGGTGGAGGTCGTAGTCGATGCCAGATTCGCGGGCGATAGCGAGCAGGTGGAGGACCGTGTTCGTGCTGCCACCCATCGCCATATCGAGCGCGAATGCGTCATCGAACGCTCCCCTGGTCACCACCTGTCTCGCCGTGAGATCGAGATCGATGAGCCGCAGTATCTCGGCTCCCGCCCGCACCGCCAGGTCGTGCCGCTCGTCGCTTCCGGCCAGCGCCGTCCCATTGAACGGCAGGGCCAGACCGAGCGCTTCGCTGATGCAGTTCATGCTGTTAGCGGTGAAGAGGCCGCTGCAGGATCCACACGCCGGACAACCCGCGTCCTCCAGTTCCTTGAGCTCCGCCTCGTCGATGGTCCCGGCCTTGAACGCTCCGACTCCCTCGAAGACGCTGATCAGATCTACTGTCCTGCCATCCGACATCTTGCCGGCGGGCATCGGTCCTCCGCTGACAAAAATTGCCGGGATGTCGAGACGCATGGCCGCCATCAGCATCCCCGGTACGATCTTGTCGCAGTTTGGGATGCAGACCATGCCGTCGAAATGGTGCGCCGACACCATGGTTTCCACGCAGTCCGCAATGAGCTCGCGGCTCGGCAGCGAGAACTTCATGCCACCGTGCCCCATGGCGATCCCGTCGTCGACGGCAATGGTGTTGAACTCGAACGGAACACCGCCCGCGCTGCGAATGGACTCCTTGACGATCTTTGCGAATTCATTCAGGTGGACGTGACCTGGAACGATGTCGGCGTAGGAGTTGACAACGGCCACAAACGGCTTGGACATGTCCTCGTCACGTACCCCGGTCGCCTTGAGTAGCGAACGGTGGGGAGCTCGTTCGGCACCTTTTGTGATCATGTCGGATCGGAGCGCGTTCCGCATGCGGCGGTCTCCTGTCAATTCAGCCATTTCGGATCTCCTGCCCTCGTTCTCTCACCACGCCACAAAAACCAACCGCCCCCCGGTCTGGGGGGCGGTGAGAATTGCTGCCTGCCCGACCGGGTCTTAATCGCCGTGGCGAATAAGAAGGGTAATGAGCATCACCCCGGTGCGGTCGTACAGGCGGTTCAACATATCCATCGCTGCCGAATGTATCCATTTCAATCGCTGAAGTCAAAGACGAATTCAATCGTCATCCGAGGGCTTCTCGTTCTGCGAACCCATTGACAGCATCACCGACTCGATATAGCGTCGGTGGCTGGACACGAACGAATGAACAACAACAAATTTCGCCGGGCGCTCACCATCCTCATTACGGAGAAGATCATGCCGATTGGCTGAACCCCGGCTGGGCACGCATAGATTTCACCGCCCCCCAGACCGGGGGGCGGTTTTTTGTTGGGAGAAACCGATGAGGAGCACGGCAATGACCCAGGCACCAGAAACCCGCACGGCACCGCAACCGGAATCGGCACCCGGAGTCCACCTCGTTGCACCGGTGGAAATCTACGACACGACCCTCCGCGATGGAACCCAGCGGGAGGGCATTTCGCTTTCCTGCGATGACAAGATCCGCATCGCGAGGCGGCTCGACAGATTCGGAATTCCGATCATCGAAGGTGGGTGGCCGGGCTCCAACCCGAAGGACGAGGAGTTCTTTCTCAGAGCACGGGACGAGGAGTGGGTGCACGCTGAAATCGCGGCGTTCGGGTCCACCTGCCGGGTTGGATCGGCCCCTGAAGACGACGCCAACATCAAGGCCCTTCTCGACGCCGATACACCGATCTGCACCCTTGTCGGCAAGACGTCCCCGTTCCACGTCAAGGAGGTTTTGCGGACCACTCACGAGGAAAACCTTCGCATCATCGAGGAAAGCGTCGCATTCCTTGTTGAGCAGGACCGCAGGGTGATTTACGACGCCGAGCACTTCTTCGATGGTTGCAAGGAAGATCAGGCGTACGCTCTCGAGACCCTCCGAGCGGCCTTGCGCGGGGGCTCCGACACCCTCGTGGTGTGCGACACCAACGGCGGATCGCTGCCGTGGGAGATCGAGGACCTCACCCGTATCGTGCGCGCTTCGGTCGAGGGCCCGATCGGCATCCACACCCACAATGACGGCGGGTGCGCCGTCGCCAACACGCTGGCCGCAGTGCGCGCCGGAGCCAGACACGTCCAGGGAACCATCAACGGATACGGAGAACGGTGCGGGAACGCAAACCTCTGCGTCGTCCTTCCCCATCTGGAGATCAACGTTGGGCGCAGTTGCATGCCGCCGGAGAACCTCGACCAGCTCTTCGATCTTTCTCGCTTCGTGGCCGAGGTGGCAAACCTGACCCAGGACGAACACATGCCATTCGTGGGACGGAGCGCGTTCGCCCACAAGGGCGGCATCCACACCTCAGCGGTCCGTCGTGCCGTTGACTCCTACCAACACATCGACCCCGCCCTGGTCGGGAATCAGACGCGGATCGTGGTCAGCGAGCTTTCCGGGCGCGCCAGTCTTCAATCCAAGGCCGAGGAGCTCGGCATTTCGACCGGCGACGGCTCGCAGTTTGTCGAGGTATTGGAGCGCATCAAGGAGCTCGAAGCTCGCGGTTTCGCATTCGAGGCAGCCGAGGCGTCGGTGGCCATGATGCTCGAGCGTCACACCCCGGAATACGTACCGCCGTTCAGGCTGGTCGACTACACGACCGTGGTCGAGCACAGGGACGGGCGGGGAATGGTGACCGAAGCCACGGTCAAGGTCAAGGTCGGGGAGGACATACTCCACACCGCTGCCGAGGGCAACGGGCCTGTCAACGCGCTGGACAACGCGCTTCGGAAGGCCCTCCTGCCGGCGTATCCACACATCGAGGAATTCCATCTCGTCGACTACAAAGTCCGTATCCTCGACAGCGAAAAGGCGACCGGAGCCACGACACGGGTCCTCGTCGATACACAAAGCCAAGCCTCACGGTGGAGCACCGTCGGTGCCTCGACCAACATCATCGAAGCCTCGTGGCTGGCTCTCGCCGACAGTGTCGAGTACGGGCTGTCGATCAGTCGGAGAAGGTAGGACCGCCAATGTCGATCCGCGATCACGACCCGGCGAATGCCCCGGCTGACCCGGGTCGACGGACCATACCCCTTGACAGTCGGAGATCCGGGACCCATACTCGAAACCGTTATGCATTCGATTGGTAATCACCTGAGGCACGCGATGAAATCCGCGAACGCGGTCGCACCCGTCGTGTCTCTTTCCAACCTCCTTCTGGTCCTCGTGCTTATTAGCTCCATAACGGGGGTTCAGGCGTAGGTCGTTTTTAAAAACCACATAACGTCACGAGCCCCCGGGAATCCGGGGGCTTTTTTTGTATGGAGGGAAGACACGACATGGAATTGACCGGTGCCGAAATCGTTTGGGAATGTCTGATCCGTGAAGGGGTGGATCTGGTCTTCGGCTATCCAGGGGGGGCGATCCTCCCGACCTACGACGCGCTCAGCAAATACCCGCAAATCCACCATGTACTCCCCCGCCACGAGCAGGGGGCGTCGCACATGGCCGATGGCTATGCCCGCGCAACGGGCAAGGTCGGCGTCGCCATGGCCACCAGCGGGCCCGGCGCTACAAACCTTGTCACCGGCCTCGCCACCGCGATGCTGGACTCGTCGCCGATCGTCTGCCTGACCGGTCAGGTGCCGACCCCCGTCATCGGCCACAACGCCTTCCAGGAGGCTGACATCACCGGCATCACCCTGCCGATCACAAAGCACAACTACCTGGTGACCTCGGTCGAGGAGCTTGCGTTCTCGATTCGTGAAGCCTTCTACATCGCCCGCAGCGGGCGGCCCGGACCGGTTTTGATCGACCTGCCCAAGGATGTCCAAACAGGACGTACAGAGTTTCACTACCCTACCGACGAGATCCGGCTGCCCGGCTACCGGCCGGTGCCGACGGCGCCGCTGCAGAAGGTCGAGGATGCGCAGAAACTGATCCGGTCGGCGGAACGTCCGGTGATCCTGGCCGGCCGCGGAGTGTTGCTTTCGGGCGCCTGCGACGAGCTCGTGGACTTCGCCGAGCGCACCGAGACGCCGGTCGGGCTGACCCTGCTCGGCAAGGGAGGTTTTCCGGAGGACCACCCGCTGTGTCTCGGCATGATGGGAATGCACGGCGCAGGCCACGCCAACCACGCGGTGCAGGAGGCCGACCTCCTGCTGGCATTCGGCATGCGCTTCGACGATCGGGTAACGGGCAATATGGCTACCTATGCACCCAAGGCAAGAAAGATCCACATCGACATCGACCCGTCGGAGATCAACAAGAACGTCGAGGTCGAGGTCGGTATCGCCGGCGATCTCAAGGAAACGCTCGTCGGTTTGCTGGACGGCCTCGAGCCGCTCGAACACAGCCCGTGGATCGAGCGGATCGCCAGATGGCGGGACGAATCGAGGGACCGGGAGCTGCTCAACCAGGTCCTCGAATCACCCGAGCTCAAGGCGGCGGAGGTGGTGCACGGCCTTTGGACCCTGACCGGCGGCAACGCAATCACGGTCACCGATGTCGGCCAGCACCAGATGTGGGTCGCCCAGTACTACAAACACAGCAAGCGTCACGCCCTGATCACCAGTGGCGGAA
>Ga0255044_10000125_pt1 | contig 14375 bp, 10 predicted proteins | sample BC1_12_21_MG_FD_183651 | JGI IMG/M metagenome (GOLD analysis project Ga0255044, IMG submission 183651) | Seawater microbial communities from Strait of Georgia, British Columbia, Canada - BC1_12_21 | ecosystem: Environmental > Aquatic > Marine > Strait | place: Canada: British Columbia... | reverse complement strand
ATTAAAAGAGCGTCCAGGCTTTTCTAAAACTGATGGCTACGATATCGCTTTACATTTATTAGAAGACGGTACACAAGATATTGTTTTTATTGGCCCAGCGTTTGAAAAACCGTTAGTTATAAATAACTCTGCATTAAATTCTTTAAATGAATCAGGTACTACAATAGTCGCATCGACACCAGACATTACTAAAGATATGGTTAAGCTATTAACTGAGGTTAATATATTTTCACCAGAAGATGTTAACGAAGCTGGTCAATTAAAATCAGGTGCTAAAATAAAAGAAGAGTTTATACTTAAAACTGCAGAAGGTAGTTTTGATTACGAAATTGTAGAAATAGGTGATGGTAAAGGTAGAAACATATTGAAATACGATATGGATAGAATAAAAAGAGTTTCTAATCCTTTTGTAGACGCCGAGATAGCCGCTACGATGGCTTCTGAGGAAGAAACTATAGCTGCTTGGAACGTTTACTTGTCTGAGGGTAAATACTGGTCTTATACAGAGGATTTACCATTAGACCAAAACAAGCAAGATGAGTTCTCTAAAAAATATAAAGATTACTTTATGAATAATTATTTACTTCAATTTACAAAAAATCAATTACCTACAGTGCCTGAGGATGCTATGGTGTTTGATTTAGCTGAAGCTAGAAAAGCTAAAGCCCAAGCGTTTATCGAAGCTAATAACCTATAAATTTAATTAAATGACATTACTAGAATACGTAGATTCTTTATTTCAGCAAAATGTGCCAGAAGAGGAAATTGTAGCTAAAACTCAAGAGTGGAAAAAGAAAAATAACTATGGTGTTTCTGAGCAGACTAGTGTTTTAAAAGAAGATTTAAAACCTAAGGAAGAAGTAAAGATAGACGATGTTGCGGACAAGAAGGATGCAACTGTGACATCGACCTCGGATGCGTCCAAAGCGATAGAAAAAATAACTGGTCAATCAAAATTTGGAACTGGACCATCATCATTACCAGACCCTAAACAAAGCTTTGATTTAGTTGGTAGAACCGCTAAACAAGTAGGCGGTGTTACACCTATATTTCAAGGTGTTGATTTAAATCCTGGCGAAGTAAAAAAATCTAACAAATACGAATATAAATACGAAATAGGTGAAGATAAGCAACCTGTTTTTTACACTAAAAAAGAAGGTCAACAAGATTGGTCTAATGTTACAGCTAACAAAGCTAAAAACCCAGGGGCTGAATTAGGTGTTGCTGAAGAGTTAGGTTTTAATGTTGGCGACTTTGATAGAGAAAAAGAATTAAAGCGTAAAGAAATAGAAAAAGACTTTGGCTTAGGTAATTATTTAGATGTAGAAAAAAATAAAGACGAAGTCACTATTTTTGATGCTGCTAACATAAAAGGTCTAACAAAAAACGGTGAAATGCTAACAGCTGAGGAGTTGTTTTTTAAAAATAAAGCAAGACCTTCTAGGTATGCGGATTCTTTTGTTGATGAAAATTTTGAAGAAAAAGAACTTCAAAAACAAAATAAAAAACCTTTACAATCTAAATTAAACGACTTTATAGCATTTAACGAGCTAAATACAAAAAATAAATACGAGCAGTTTAAGGATAAAGAATACTCTGGGGACTACAAAGAAGATTTTAATCCAAACGCAGCTGTAATTACATTAAATAACGATTATAACGCTGAACTATTAAGTGGTGTTGACGGTTTTAACTACAATGATTTCATTGGTTTTTATAATGAAAAAGGTTATTCTGAAGATTATTTTGACAATGTCATGAACCCTAATCAGGGATATGATGTAGTTGAAATATCGATAAAGCAAAAGTTACAATCAGAAACTGATCCTACAGCTATTAAATCTTTAAAAGATCAATTAAAATCTTCTAAAACTAATAGACAGAGATACTTATATGATAGACTTGACAATTATATAAACGAAAAAGAAGACGAGTATTCAAAAAAATTATATTCTGCATATATATTAAAAAATCCAGAGGAATTTAAAGATGTAAAAAGCGTAGACAAAGCGCTTGCTAAAGCTAAAAAGTATTTTGATGATAAATACGGCGAGTTTGGTTATGGACTTTTTGATTATAATAAAATACAATCTTACAAAAAAATAGCATTTCCAGAGTTAACCGCGGCTAACGCAGAAGCGCTATCTATTCAGCAACAAGAAATAAATAAAATTAAATCTGAAAATACTGTTGGTAGCGACTTGTATTTAGCTGCAAAAAAAGCCGCTAGAGGATATATAGGTGGCGCTCAAGAAATAGCTACTGGTATTCAAGATCTTCTTGGAATAGATAATACATATCAGAGAAGTGTAATAGAAGAAAGAGACATAAAAAGACAAGCTGAAGATGTTAGATATCAATTTGTAACAGGTAAAGAAGCTGAGGTTGATGGTATTGTTTATATTAAAGATGAAATTGGAAATATATATGATACTACAAATAAAACTATTTTAGGATCAGTAACAGAGGGTCAGTTCAAAAAAATAAACGATGCGCTTGATAACTCTAAAGAAACCGGATCTTCTTTTAGTGGCATGGGTTCATTACAAGAGTTCGCTGCTGTAGGCGGAAGAATGGCTTACGATATAATAGGAACATCATTAACTAGTGGAGCTTTTAAATCTCTAGGTGTAACAAAATTAGCTAAATCTTTAAGTATACCAGAAGCAACCGTTGGTGCTATGGGTTATTATGGAGCTAGTGGTTACTTAGGAACTAAGCAAAACACATATAATCAATTCATTAAAGCTGGTGTAAATGAAGATGATGCGGATGAAATGTCAGATATAGCCGCGAGATATGGAAGTGCTTTGTATGCTTTTACTAGTGCTATAGCACCAAACAGTAAATATGTTGATAATTTAAATACAAATCTTTTTGGAACGTCATTAACTAGCAGACTTATAAAAGATGCTATAAATGGTTATAAAAGAAAAGGAGTGTCTGGAGCTGGAGTAAGCATTTTTGAGAGATTAAAAAGAATTGTACCAACGAAACAAGGGGTTACATCTACTGTTTCAGATGGAGTTTTTGAGGTTGGTCAAGAAACTCTTCAGCAAGGTTTAGAAATATACGGTTTAAATCCTTATTTAAATAAGCTAGCTGGTAGAGATATACTGCAAGAAAATATGACTGGCCAAGATTTTGCTAATTTATGGATGACGTCTTTTGGTTCTGGATCTGTTTTTGCTAATTTAAATTTAAGAGGCATTGGACCTAGAAACGCTGGTCAGCAACTTCAAAGTCTTTATCAAATAGGTCAAGACTTACCTTCAGCAAGAAAAATAATGAATGATATGGTTGTTAGTGGTGATATAACCACAGAGCAAATGTCTAATGTTCTTTCAGACGTTAGAGCAGTTCACAACCAAATGAATAAAATACCTGGTTTTGTTAGTGACGAAACGAAATTAGAATCTGCTAAACTTCAGCAAGAAATAGCTGATCTTCAAGAAAAGAAAAAAAGAACATCAGAAGCTTATCAACCAGCAATTGATGAGTTGATAAACAAAAAGAAACAAGAACTAGCTGAAGTAGTTAAACCTGAGTTAGAAAAAGCAGCTGCTAGAAAAGGATCTAAAATAGCTGCCGAACAATTAGGAGCTGGTTTTGAAAACTTTTCCACTCAACAAGATATGGATTCTGCTGCTGAAAGCTTAACAGAAGACGGTTGGGAAGTTCAAGATTCTACAGGTTACGGCATGGCGCTAACCAAAGGCAAGCAAAAAATAATACTAATAAATGATCAAGCTGCAGCTGAAGATAATAGATACACAACAGATCAGCATGAGGTTTTACACCCGTTTTGGGAAGCAGCTTTAAAAGCTAACCCAAAAGCAGCTATAGACTTAGGCAAAGCTTTGATGGTTGAAATAATCAACAATAAAGATATAAACGCGGGTACAGAGCTTTTGTCTAGATTTAGTGGATATTTAAGTGACGAAAATTATTCAGCAGAAAATACGTGGGAAGAAGTTATACCTTTAGTTAGTGAAGCGCTTAGTAATGGTGATATAACTTACAATAAAAAACAAGAAGCTTGGTGGAAAAATTTAGGTACTAAAATTTCAGACTTTTTAAAAGGCAACAAAAAACCATTGAGTTTAGAATTTAATACTGGTAAAGATGTTTTTGACTTTATAGAGGGTTATAATAAAAGTATTGAAGCTGGTAAAGGTTTAACAAAACAACAATTAGAGGTTGCTGAAAAAGGAGCTAAAGGTAAGTTAATAGAGGAAGGATTTAATAAACAATCCACATATACAGTAAAAGAAGGTGAAACTATACAAGATGTAGCTGATAAATTTGACACAACTGTACAAAATTTAAAAGACCTAAATAAAACCAGTGGTACTGATTTAAAAGCTGGAGACGACTTAATAGTTGACGCAGGTGTTAAAATTGTAGAAAGAGCTAGTGATATAAAAGCCGCTCAACAAGTAGAAAAGGCTATAGCTAAAGAAAGTAAAAGAGTTGAAGACTCGCAAGAAGTTCAAAGACTTTATGATGAACAAGGTGTTTCGGCAGCTTTTGATATTATACAAAAGTTTAAGCCAATAACAAATAGAATAGTAGAATCAAGAAGTCAAGCACCTAATTTTGATAGACAACTATTAACAGACGAGATAGAAACCGGTCCAAGAGGTATACTTGATTTAATATCAGAGTATAAACCAGAATCAGGCGTGCCATTAGCTGCTTATATAAATAAGTTTCTACCAGCAAGATCTATAGAGGCTTCTAAAAGAGTTTTAGGTGAAGAGTTTACGACAGATGTAACAGAGGCTAAAGGCGTTATGGCTGAAGAAACTACTGAGGTAGAAACCAAAGAAAAGCCAATAGCTAAAAAACCTACAGAAACAGTTGAGTTTTCACAAGTTCAAGTAGAAAAAATTGGCGCTAAAGATAAAGCTGAAGTTGAAACTAAAATAACCAAAGCTACTAAAGACTCTTTTAAAGATCAAGATGTTAAAACTTTTGGTCAAACTAGAAACGTACCAAAAGCTGTAGCAGATATATACGCTGGTATGTTTGGTTTAAATCCTCAAACTATAACTGATAAAACTAGAAACTATCAGAAAACAGATGCTGAAGGACTAACAACAGCTAAACAGTTTTTACTTAAAAACGCTAATAACGATTTTGCTAGATTACCAAAGACTAAAGATGGTTTTGGTAAAGGTACTTTTTTACCTAGAAACGTAATGAACGCTTTATATACAAATGGCAAACTTACAGGTACTTTAAAAGACTATATAGGTCTTATTAGACAAAAACCTGTTAAGCCAATATATAGAGACGCTGTAGGTCAAACAATACGCGGTTTATTAAACTTGCATATTAGAAACCGTATGTTTGAAGATTTAGTAACTACAACTGCTGAAAGAGCTGTTGGCGGTGCTAAGTTTAGTAAAAGACAACAAAAAAGTTATGCAACTCGCTTAAGTTTACTAGACGAACTAGGTGTTGACTATATTATTGATGGAGATGTTTTAGTATATGAAGGACCAGATTCTATAACAAATGAATTTATAGGTGGTGATAGCCTAGACGTTAATACTCTTGACCCCGAATGGATGGGTGAAGATTTTTTAGCTGGTAAAAAACCAACTATATTAGGTCAAACTATAGATGATTATAGACAAGTAGAGCAATATGCTGTAGATTTAGATAGATTAATTGTTTTAGACCAGCAAAAAGGTCAATATGGATTTGATCAAACAGCTCCGCCTAGGAGGTTTCAAATGCCTTTCTTTTTAAACTTAGCCAATGCTGACAACTTGTTTGATAAACCTTATTTAAAAAATGTATTAGATCCAAATGCTTCTGCAAAAGAGAATGCTTCTAGATTTGCTGATTATATAGCCGACGAAAGATTAAAAGAAGCGGGTGTAAAAATTAGTAATATTAAGTTTAGTAAAAGAATAGAACAATCTTTACCAGAAACTAAAAAAGCACAAATTCAAAACATAGGAAAAGCTATATCAGGTTTAGAAGATTTAAAGTTAATTTCTACTTTCGCAAACAGTGTTGATGATTTTATTGAAGCTATAGCTGTAGATGATTATAATGTAGAAGCTGCTTTTAACGAGGTTTATGGTGCTGATTTTTTAACTAAGAAAAACGGAGATCCAACCACTAAAAAGACAGATCTAATTAATGAATGGATAAAAGTTAGGCAGTCTGGAAAAGGTCTTAAAGATTTTGTTAAACAAACTCCAAGTGAAATTACAATGCGTGATTATTTATATCAGGCATTTGAAGAGCAGACTGAATCTGAAGTTGTAGAAAATATATTAGGTATTAAAAAAGGTGGTGTTGATTTTAGAAGCAAAGAACAGATAATGGGTTATGTTAACCTTATAAATAATTATATAGCTTCTAAATATGGAAAACTAAACGATAAAGAAATAGCTGAGTTTGTTATAAACGAATTAGCCCCAAGTCTTTCTGCTGGAGCTAAAGTAGCTGGCAACGACTTTATGTGGGAATTAAATAAAGACACTGGTTTATTTGGATTAGTTCCTAGTACAATTGATGGAAGAAAAACAATTAGAGCCAGTATTTTTCCTAATCTAAAAAAAGTATCTCAAGTTTTAATAGAACCTTTTTTATCTGAAGCCGGTAAAAATAAACTAACATATGAAATTAATAAACCTTTATGGGAAGGAAAACCTTTGAAAAAAGGACAGGTTGCTCAAAAAGTAAACACATATGTAACATCTTTAAAAGAAACTGGTGGTATAAGAAAAGAACTTTTAGATAAATCTGCAGAATTTGCTCAACAAAAAATAGAAACAATTGTTGATTTTCTTAACTGGTATAAAAGCCAAGGATCAAATAAAGAAATTACAGTTGACATGTTAGGCATGGCTTTTAGGGGTTTTAATGGTGACATGACTGCTTTAGTTAGATCTGCAGCTAGAGTTGATAGTTTTGCGGGAGATGGAACAGGGCCTCAAAGATATGAACATAATCCACCAGCTAGAACAATGTTAGTTAGAATGGCTGAGTATGTTAATGGAAATATAACAGAACAACAACTTAGAGATTATTTTTCAAACTACACAGTATCTATTATACCAGAACTAATGGATGATGTTATAAATGAAAGATATAAAGATACCTCTCCACTTGTAGGTTCAAGATATTATAATGCTTTTACATATGGCAGATTTCCATTTGCAATGACTAAATACGTAAAGCAAGATGACGGATCTTACGAAAAAACAATTATAGGAGAATATCAAAAAGAAGCTTACGAAAATGCTAATAAAATAAAAAAAGCTAATAGTGGCATGGCTCCAAAAGCTTTAATGAGTAAGAGAGCTACAAATCAAGAAATAATAGGTGATCTTGGAACTTTAGACAATGCGTTAAATCAAGCTAGACGACCTGATGCTCCTGTTAAAAAAATTAGAGTATTTGATTTTGATGATACATTGGCTAGATCTAAAAGTCAAGTATTATATACAGTTCCAAACGTAGAAGGTGGATTTAGTGAAGGCGCTACAAAACTAAAAGCTATATTTATGGTTGGTGGACCTGGCGCTGGTAAAACAAACGTTGGTAAAGGACTACAGCTTGGCAGACGTGGCTATAAAGTAGTTAATCAAGATATAGCTTTAGAAGCTATGAAATCTGAGGCTGGATTACCAGCTAAAGAATCTGATTATACAGCAGAGCAAAGATCATTGAGATCTAAGCTTGGTGCTGTCGCTAGAAAAGCTGCTGTGGCTAAGTTTGATAAATACGCTGCTGCAGGTGATGGTATGGTTATAGACGGTACAGGCGCTTCTTACAATGCTACTACTAAGAAAATAAAAGCTTTAGAAGATGCTGGTTACGAAGTACACATGGTTGTAGCCACAACACCGCTTGAAACAGCTATTGAAAGAAATAAAGCTAGAGCAGAAAGATCATTACCTGACTTTGTTGTAGAAAAAACTTATGATCAAGTTCAGGAAAGTTTAGCTAAATATAGAAAAGATTTTGGTGATCGTTTATACGAGATTAACACAGAAACAATAGAATACGGCAAGCCATTACCTAATGACTTTTTACAAAAAGTTTACGCTGGTATAAATACTAATAAAGTTGGTAAAGTTGACGCAAGCAGTTTTGCTACTCAATATGATGTTTTAGAAAGTCAAGGCGCACAGTTTGATTTTAGAGAGTTTAGCAGAGTAATTGAAGGTGAAAAAGGGCCATTATTTAGTGTGGCTCAAAAAATAGCTGCAGCAAGAGGTACTGATGATGTATTCATATTAACAGCTAGACCTGCTGACGCCGCTAAACCTATACAAGAGTTTATGAAAGCTAACGGTATTGATATACCTTTACAAAATATAACCGGTCTTGGTGACGGAACTGCAGCTGCAAAAGGTAGATGGATAGCCAGTAAAGCCGCTGAAGGTTACAACGACTTTTATTTTGCTGATGATGCTATTAAAAATGTTAAAGCTGTTAAAGATGTACTTAGTCAAGTTGATGTTAAATCAAAAGTACAGCAAGCTAAAGCTAGTAAACGTATAGTGTTTGACAAAGTGTTCAATGATATTATAGAACAAAAAGTAGGTATTGAATCTTATAAACAGTTCTCCGCTGCTAAAGCTAAAACAGTTGGCGCTAGCAAAGGTAAGTTTACCTTCTTTACAACGCCATCTGCTGAAGACTTTTTAGGCTTACTTTACAAAACATTAGGCAAAGGTAAAGTTGGTGATGCTCAGATGGCATTTTATAAAACAAACTTGATTGACCCTTACAATAGAGCTGAAATGGCTATATCGCAAGCTAAGGTTGCTGCTGGTAGAGATTATAAAGCTTTAAAGAAACAATTTAAAAGTATACCAAAAACCTTAGAACAAGAAACTGGTATTGCAAAATACACATATCAACACGCTATTAGAACATACATATGGGATAGTCAAGGGTTAGAAGTCCCAGGACTTTCTAAGCGTGATCAAAAAAGATTGACTGACTTTATTAAAGCTGATCCAGAATTACAATCTTTTGCCGATCAGCTCGTTAGTATACAAAAAGGTAAACCATATCCAAAACCAGATAAAGACTGGACAGCAGGCAATATTACAACAGATGTTATATCTGGTATTAATAAAGTTAACAGAGCAGAGTACTTACAAGAGTGGCAAGAAAATGTAGACATTATATTCTCTGAAAAGAATATGAATAAGCTAGAAGCTGCTTTTGGCGCTAAGTATGTTGAAGCACTAAAAGACTCGCTCAGAGCAATGAAGTCTGGTAGTAATAGACCGTTAGGCGGTGATAGAGTATCAAACGGTATATTAGACTGGCTAAACAACTCTGTTGGTGCTATAATGTTCTTAAACACAAGATCTGCAGTATTACAGACCATATCTGCGGTAAACTTTATAAATTGGGGTGATAATAATATATTAAAGGCGGGTAAAGCGTTTGCTAACCAAAAACAATTTTGGAGTGACTTCTTAACTCTTATGAACTCTGATTACTTGCTTGAAAGACGAGATGGTCTTAAAATTAATGTAAGTGAATCTGAGATAGCTGATGCTGTTGAAGGTAGCAAAAATAAAGTTAACGCTGCTATATCATACTTACTTAATAAAGGTTTTGTATTTACAAGATACGCGGATAGTTTTGCTATTGCTTCTGGTGGCGCTACGTTTTATAGAAATAGAATAGAGTCTCTAGTTGAACAAGGCATGGATAGAAAAGCTGCGGAACAACAAGCTTTTGAAGATTTTAGATTAATAGCTGAAGAAAATCAGCAGTCTAGTAGTCCAATGCGAATTAGTCAGCAGCAAAGATCTTTGATTGGACGTATTATACTTCAGTTTGGTAATACTCAATTACAGTATGTTCGTATACAGAAAAGAGCTGTGCAAGATTTGGTAAACAAAAGAGGTGATTGGAAAAGCAATATATCTAAAATAGTTTATTACGGCGCTATACAAAACATAATGTTTAATGCGTTGCAAAGCGGTTTAGCTTGGGCTTTGTTTGATGATGACGAAGACGATGAAGAGTTAACAGAAAAGAACAAAGAGCAAAAACTAGAAAGAGCTTTAAATGGTGCTATTGATTCACAATTAAAAGGTCTTGGTATTCAAGGTGCAGTTATCGCTGGTGTTAAAAATGCTTTAATGACTATAGCTGAGCAAGCGGATAAAAAATCACCTAAGTTTGAAGAAGCTCTTGATGATTTACTTTCTATAGCTCCAGCTCTTGGTTCTAAAATTAGAAAATTAAAATCAGCTGCTAGAACTGTTTCTTGGAATCGTAAAGAAATAAAAGAAAAAGGTTTTAGCATGGACAATCCAGCTTATTTAGCAGGAGCGCAGGTTATATCAGCTGCGTTTAACATACCGTTAGACAGAGCTGTTATGAAAATGAATAACATGCGTAATATATTAAATCCTGCTACAGAAAACTGGCAAAAAGTTGCATTAGCTTTAGGTTGGTCAGGTTGGGATGTTGGACTACCTTACTTTGGTTTAGCTGAAGACAAGCCAGTATTAACTGAAACTGAAAAGCAAACTAAAAAACTATTTGATCTTAATAAATCAGATCAAGTTAAAATGCTACTAGATTTAGGTTTAACTAAAAAACAAATTAGAGCATTAACTAAAGAAGATCAAAGAGTTCAAGAAATTATAAAATTACAAAATAAAAAGAAATAACATGGGATATGTAAGCGACGAACAAAGAAAAGCTGTGCACGCCAGCAAAGCTGATGGAGGCAAAGGAGCTCCAGGTAAAATGGTATCACCATTATATGCTAAATTAACGGCTAAATGTAAAGCTGCAGCAAGAAGAAAATTTGATGTATATCCTAGCGCTTATGCTAATATGTGGGCTTCAAAGCAGCAGAAAAAAGGTAAATGCTAATGGCTTATACACAACCAGGTAATACGCCTTTACATAAGAAAGAGGTTAAAAAAGTTAAAGCAAAAGGCGGTGGCACTAAAAAAGTGTGCCTGCCTAAAGCTAAGATTGCTAGTATGAGCAAAGAGGAAAGACAAAAGGTTATTAACGCCAAGAGAGCCGCTGGGGCTAAAGGCAAATACAAAAGATCTAGTAAAAGTAATGTTACTGGAACAAGTAGTGGTGGTGATCTAAAGACTTGGGTTAAACAAGACTGGAGACAAGTAGCTGATCCATCAAAAAAATGCGGAGAAAAATGAGTTTATCAGACATAAAGCTATACGCAATGAACGCGGGAACGTTAGGCGTAACAACATTTACACAAATAGAAGACGGTTTGAAAATACTACTATTGGTAATAACCATTGGCTATACTATATCTAAGTGGGTACATATAAAAAGAGATAATAAATAATGCAATATTTTGAATACGAAGAATTTGATTCACCTGACATACAAGGTAGTGGACAACTTATGGATCCAAAGCTTTTAGACATGATAGACGAAGCTAGAAAGATCTATGGTAAGCCAATACACGTCAACAGTGGATATAGGACTTCATCTCACAATCGTAAGGTTGGAGGTAAAAGTTCGTCTTCGCATTTAAAAGGTTTAGCAATAGATGTAGCTTGTGTAAAATCTGATGAAAGATTTAAAATGCTTAATGCTTTACTAGAAGTAGGTTTTAATAGAATAGGTGTTGCAAGTACGTTTATACACGTAGACATCGATAAAGATAAATCACAAAACGTAATTTGGACATATTAATATGAATACACCATTTAACATAAAAGAAGAGGCTTACGAAAAGCAGAACAGAAAAATGCGTAAAGAGTATAAATCTGAAACTGGTAAGTCATTAGGAAAAAGACTAACTAAAGGCGTTAGTAAAAGAAGAGTATCATTTGCTTGTAGATTTGCCGGTATGGCAGGCGCAATGAAAGATGCTAAAGGAGAACCAACTAAAAAAGCAATGGCTTTAAAAAAATGGGGATTTGGTAGTGTAGAAGCTGCTAGAAACTTTTGTCAAAAAAATAAATCTAAAAAATAAAAACAATGAACAAAGATCTTAAGTATATGCCTATTGACGATAAGGCTGGAACATTTATGTCAAAACACTGTAGCCCAGTGAGCTATGGTACACCACTAGAAAAGAAAAGCTGTGGATCACCTAATAAAAAGATTGACCCAATAAAACTAGATGCTGTTGATCTAGGTGTAGTTAAATCTAACTACAAAGGAAAAGAATTTAAACCACCTTTTCCTGGAAAAGAAATGTATGAAGGAACTGGTGATTACGCTAAATACAAAGGAAGATATACCCCTGAAATGTTAGCAATGAATCGAACTTACACACAAAAGTATAACGAAGCCAACGTGCCAGGTTATACAGAAATGAAGCGTAGAGCGGTTGAAGCTGAAAACAAAATGACTAAAGAACAAAAAGCAAGAGACGATCGTTAATATGGGAAAGTTTTTAATAAAAATCGGAAATAAATTAGTTGCATTTAACGAATACTTAAAAGGTAAATGGAACTCTCTATTATATAAATTAATGTTTAAAAAATAAAAATAATGAAACCATTTACGTCAAAACATTGCACACAGTACTTAACAAAAGAATCTCCTTTTAGACAAAACGATGAGGAGAAAAGAGTAAAATTTTCTACAGGAGGAGACAATAAATACAACGATAGATCAACTGAATATATTAGAGGTAATAGACCGGGTGAAGGAGGTAGAATTGTAAAAATTAGTCAAGGCACCATAGATAATACTAAACCCGCGGGAAAGGATAATGAATACAACACAAGAACTGTGTATAGAATAAAAAAAGATGGTACAGTCAATACTAGCAACAAAAAAATTAGTAAAAAAAGAGCTGAAAGAATAAAGAAAAGAAAAGATAAATCACATAAAGAAATTTCATAATAAAAGAAACAAAGAAAAATAATGAAACCATTTACATCAAAACACTGTATGCAGTATTTAACTAAATCATCACCTTTTCGTCAAGAAGAAGAGTTAGCTGAAAAGAAAATGTCTAGAAAAAAATACGATAGAAAAATGGCTAGAGCTACAAAGTTAGATGAAAAGTCTTTTGAAAAAGACGAAAAAAAATTTAACTCAGGAGCTAGACTAAGAAGACGAGCCGGTAAGATTAGAGGAAAGTTAAATATAAATAACGTTAAAGATTAAAAATAAATAAAAAAGGAACAAAAATAAACTGGGCGTACCATACCCAAAAGTTCCTGTAACCAAGAAGGGGAAGTCGTAAGACCTCCCCTTTTTTAATTATCCATCACAAGCTAAACAATCTTCACTCATTGCTTGTTGTGCTATATCTCCACGAAGCACTGATTCTGTCCTCGTATAATACAAAGTTTTAATACCGTTTTTCCATGCTTGCATATGGACTTGATTAATCCATTTAGGCGTTGCTACGCTAGGAAAAGCTAGATTTAAACTTACTGCTTGATCAATGTACTGCTGCCGTATACCAGCTTGATTAACTAACTCTAGTTGATTAATCTCTTTAAACGTCTTAAATACTTCCTTCGCAGAGATTTCGTGTGGGCCAACAAGAACCCCATCAAGCTCAGATAAACCCTGAATGCTACCACCATCTGCGAGTATCTTATCCCAAGTTTCATTTGTATTAATTTTAAGTTTTCTTAATAGTTTTAATAACGTAGGGTTTTTACGTATAAAAGTGCCTTTAGCTGACTGCTCTGTAAATACATTAGCAGCCCAAGGCTCTATTCCAGGCGAGATGTTCCCACTAAGTTTTGAATTGCTAACAGTGGGAGCAATAGCACGGAGGTGAGTATTACGCATACCAGTAGAAGCACACCACAAAGGCTCGCCATAAATTTCAGCAAGATCTCTGGAAGCTCTTTCACTTTCGATTTTAATCTGCGAAAAGATTTTCCTAGTTTCAAACTGAGCGAGGAGACCTTCAAAAGGAAGGCCATTTTCCTGGAGATACGTGTGCCATCCGAGTACACCCAACCCAAGTGCTCGTCCCTTAGTAGCAGAACGAACGGCATTTTCAAAACCCCTGAGCCCTTTGGCTCTTTGAATAAATTCCTCCATAACGCCATCGAGAAACCATATAGCGTCGTATATAAGGTTAGTACCCTTCCACTCTTCATATTTTGCTAGATTTAATGATGATAAACAACAAACAAAGCTGTGGTTTTCATCTGTGTGTAATGTAATTTCTGAACATATGTTTGTCATATGTACTTTTAGTCCGTTTTCTTTATATGCTTTTGGATTTGACTTGTTAACATTTCCTTTAAACATGATATACGGTTCTCCAGTTGCCTTTCGCTTTCTAAGTAGTTTACTCCATCTATTTCTAGCGTCCTTATCTCCTTGTTCAAGCTTACGCATAAACTTATCACCAACAACTGCGCATTGATGTAAGTTAAGCGACTGAAGAACCG
>Ga0255044_10000123_pt1 | contig 14399 bp, 11 predicted proteins | sample BC1_12_21_MG_FD_183651 | JGI IMG/M metagenome (GOLD analysis project Ga0255044, IMG submission 183651) | Seawater microbial communities from Strait of Georgia, British Columbia, Canada - BC1_12_21 | ecosystem: Environmental > Aquatic > Marine > Strait | place: Canada: British Columbia... | reverse complement strand
AAGCCAAGGGTCTCGGGACGCTGTGGCTCGGGTGGAGCGCTGCCGGTTTGCTGCGACTTTCCTTCGAGCCCCTGAGCGACGCGTTGACCGACCAGAGCGCTGTTCCGGCCGTTTACGCCGAGCCGCTGAGCCGCTACTTCAATGCAGAGCCCGAAGACTTCGCCGAGGTACCGCTCGATCTGCACGGGACCGATTTTCAGCTTCGCGTCTGGAACGCGCTCCGCGAAATCCCCTGGGGCCAGGTGCGCACCTACGGTGGCGTCGCTCAGGAGATTCACTCGCCCCGGGCCATGCGCGCCGTGGGCCAAGCCAACCACGTCAATCCGATCCCGATCATCGTGCCCTGTCATCGCGTCGTCGAGGCGGGGCATCATCTTGGTGGCTACGGCGGGGGTCTCGAGCGCAAGCAGCTTCTGCTCGAGCTCGAAGGCGTGCGCTTCCACGAGGGCGTCGTGCAGCCTGGGCAGATGGAGCTCTTCTGAGCTACGAGTACCGCGCGGCCAACAAGCACACGACTACGAGCGCGCCCGCCACGAGGCTGATCTTGTCCTTCACGGCAAAGAGCACCGGGTCATCGTGCATCCGATCGCGCGCCGCGAGGAACCAGATGCGCATGATCCAGTAGACCAAGATCAGGCAAATGCCCCACAGCGCCTCGGGCCGCGAGTAATACACCACCATCGCAGGACTGTTGATGTAGAGAGCGAACACGAGCACAGCCAGCAATCCCGCTGCGGGTCCCGCCGAGGCGATGATCGGGATGTCCGCTGGAACGTAGTTGCGGCCCTTGAGGGATTGCGCGGAGTCTCCCTTGATCTGAATCAGCTCGGCATATCGCTTCACGAACGCCAAGCTCGTGAAGAAGAAGATCGAGAATGCGAGCAGCCAGGGGGAGAGCGGGACATCGACCGCCACGCCACCGGCCATGACACGATAGGTGAACAACGTCGCCAGCGTGAGCACGTCGACGATCATTTTCTGCTTGAGGACGAACGTGTACGCCGTGGTGAGCGCGAGATAACCCAACAGCACCAAAACGAACGCCGGGTTCACAAACACCGTGGCAAGCGTCATCGATAGGGCCAGAGACGCCGCGGACAGCACGATGCCCCCAGGAATTGACAACGCCCCAGCGGCAAGCGGCCGCTTGCGTTTGCTCCGGTGCTGCCGGTCCGACGGAAGGTCGACCAGGTCGTTCCACACGTAGATCGACGACGCGCAGAAACTGAACGACAAGAACGCCATCACCGCGGTGAACACCAGGCTCAGGTCCGTGTACTGGTGGGAGAAATACAGCGGCACGAAGAGCAGGACGTTCTTGGCCCATTGGTGTGGCCGAAGCTCCCGCACCGCGGCTTTCCACTTGTTCGGCCGCTCCGAGAGCACCGTCACCTTCGGAACCAACTGCTCGGCGCTCTTTCGAGTCCTCGAGCTCGGCCAAACCATGGTCGCCTCGTTCGCGGCCTTCCAGATCGGCAGGTCCGCCGACGAGTCTCCCAGGTACTGAAACCCCCCGGAACCGAAGCGTGACAGGAGAAAATCCGCCTTTCGGCTTGCCTTGAGATTGTTCTCGCCGTCACTGCCGATCGCCTCGTCGAACAGCTCGAGGTGCCCCGCCACAGCGTCTGCAGTCGCTTGGTCCGACGCTGTGACGAGCAAGACCTGGCGGCCGTCGTACCGCGCCTGGCGCATCTCCTCCAAAACCTCCTCGCGATACGGAAGGGTGGCCGGGTCGACCGGCGCGTGCTGCGCCAGGTAGCGTTTGAGCTTGGGCCGGCCGCTCGTGAGGGCGGCAAGCGCCCCGAAAACCTTCCAAGGCGCGGTCTTCAGCAAGCCGAGAAAACCCTCCGCCATGGTGTCCGTCGCCAGCAGAGTGCCGTCGAGGTCCACGCAAAGCGGTCGCTTCGTCGCAGTGAGGGTCGAATCTGTGGGTGGGGTGCTCAACGTGCTCTTCTCAAAGGCTATTCAAGGCCGCTTCCAAGCGTTGGCGCTTTTCACGAAGCTCGGACGCGTCGCGCTTCGACTTGTCGACCACGGCCTCGGGCGCGCGCTCGACGAAGCTTGGATTGCCGAGCTTCTTCTCTACCACGCCGAGCTCTTTCTCGACTTTCTTGAGGTCGCGCTGCAGACGGTCACGCTCCTTTTCGGTGTCGATGACGGCCGGCACCGCTGCTCGGACCCCAGGGTTCACGAAGACGGCCGCGTTGTCGAAATGGGCGGCAGCGTCATCGAGCTTGGCGGCATCCGCTTCGAAGCACATCTCGCACCGCGCCAGGGTCTCGATGGTCGATCGCTCTGCCTCGAGCACCGCCCGCTTACATTCGTCGTCCGTGTGCCAATGAATCTTCATCGGTTGACTCTTCGGGACGTCGTGTTCGGCGCGGATCGTTCGGGCGCTGCCGACGAACGCCTGCACCACTTCGAAATCGCGCTCGGCCTGGCGGTCGACCTTGGCATCGACCAACGCCGATGGGAAGCGGCTGATCATGATGCTCGGTGGCGCATCGGCCCACTTGGGAACCCGCTGCCAAATCTCCTCGGTGATGTGCGGCATCATCGGGTGCAGCGCGCGGAGCACGGTCTCGAGCGCATGTACCAGCGTGGCTTCGGTTTCCTGTACCAGGGCGGGGTCGCCGCTATCGAGCGCCGGCTTGCTGACCTCGAGAAACCAGTCGCAGAGCTCGTCCCACACGAAGTGGTAGAGCGCGCCAGAAGCCTCATCGAGTCGGTACGCATCGAGTCCCGTCGAGGCGACGTCCAGCGCCTGATAAAGACGGGACAGGACCCATCGGTTCGCGAGCGCCTTGGGCTGCGGGCATTCTTGCGAGGCCTTCGTCGACGAACCGGTCAGACGCATCAGCGCATAGCGCGATGCGTTCCAAAGCTTGTTGGCGAAGTTTCGGTAGCCCTCGATGCGCTTCATCGAGAGCGCGATGCGACGGGACTGAGGCGAATAGCTGAGCAGCGTCATCCGCAGGGCGTCCGCGCCGTAGGCCGCAAACCCATCCGGGTAGGTCGCCCGCAAATACTTGATGCCTGACTTCTTGGCCCCAGCCTGTTCGGCCTTCGCGATGAGCTCTTCGCCGGTCGCACCGTAGATCACATCGAGCGGATCAACGACGTTGCCCTTCACTTTGCTCATCTTCTCGCCGCGCTCGTCGGTCACCAAGCCGGCCAGCAAGACGCGGGTAAACGGGACCTCACCCATGAAATGCAAGCCCATCATGACCATGCGCGCGACCCAGAAGAACAGGATGTCGTACCCCGTCTCCATGTCCGCCGTCGGGTAGAAGCGTTCGAGCGCCAAGGTCTTTTCCGGCCATCCGAGCGTCGAAAACGGCCACAGCCCGGAGCTAAACCAGGTGTCGAGCACGTCGTCGTCTTGGCGAATCGAAGTGCCACCACACCCGCCGCACGCCGTCGCATCCTCGCGCGATACGGTGACATGGTCACAGTCGTCGCAGTACCAAGCTGGAATCGGGTGTCCCCACCAGAGCTGGCGAGAGATACACCAATCCTGGATGTTGCGAAGCCAATGGAAGTAAGTCTTGCTCCACTCGGGCGGCAGGATTTGAATCGTACCGTCTTCGACCGCTTTGATCGCCGGCGCCGCCAGGGGCTTCATCTTCACGAACCACTGGGTCGAGATCATTGGCTCGACGATGGTCCCCGAACGGTGCGACCGCGGCAGCGTCATCATGTGCTTCTTGCTCCCGCGGGCTAGCCCGAGGTTGGCGAGCTCATTCTCCACGGCCTTGCGCGCTTCGAACCGCTCGAGCCCCTGGAACGTCCCGCCGTTCTCGTTGAGCGTGCCATCGAGATTGAAGATGTTGATCTCCTCGAGGCCATGCCGCTTGCCGGTCGCGAAGTCGTTGGGGTCGTGCGCCGGCGTCACCTTCACGACACCAGTCCCGAACTCCGGATCGACGAGCTCCGCATCGAGGATCACCGGAATCATCCGGTCGACGAAGGGGTGGCGGACGTACTTGCCGTGCAGATGCCGGTAGCGTTCGTCGTCCGGGTGAATGGCCACGGCCGTATCGCCGAGCATCGTCTCCGGACGCGTAGTCGAAACGACCACTTCGCCGTCTCCGTCCGCCAGCCGGTAGGCGAAGTCGAACATCGTGCCTTCGACATTCTCCTCCTGCTCAACCTCGAGATCCGACAGCACCGTTCGTGACTCGACGTCCCAGTTGACCAACCGGGTGTCCCGGTAGATCAACCCCTCCTCGTGGAGCTGCACAAACGCCTCACGGACGGCCCGCACCATGTCGGGGTCCATCGTGAACTTGGTCCGTGGCCAGTCACACGAAGCTCCCATCTTTCGGAGTTGCTGAAGGATCCGGCCGCCGGACTCTTCTTTCCACTGCCAGACTCGCTCGATGAACTTCTCGCGGCCGAGGTCGTGGCGTGTCAGGCCTTCCTTCTTGAGCTGCCGCTCGACCACCACCTGCGTCGCGATGCCAGCGTGGTCGATGCCAGGGACCCACAGCGTGTTGTAGCCCTGCATCCGCTTGTGACGGCAGAGCACGTCCTCGAAGGTCGTCCGGCAAGCGTGGCCCATGTGGAGCGAGCCTGTGACGTTAGGAGGCGGAATCGCGAGCGTGTACGTCGGTCGGTGGTCTTCCGGGTCCTCAGAGGCCGCAAAGTACCCCGAAGTCTCCCAGAACTCGTACCAACGCGCCTCGCTGTCGGTCGGCGAGTACTGCTTGGGCATCTCGTCAGACGGTTCGCTCATCCGACCGACCGTGTGCGGTGAAATCGCGGGGCAGTCAAGCCTCAGTCACCGACGAGACGGTGCAATTCCTCACGGATCATCGCTTCGGCAAGCTCGGGAACAACCTCCCAAACCACGCGCTCGACGACCTCGGCGGAAAGCTTGAGCACGCCTTCGACCTGGTCGGGCGTGAGACCCAGCGTCTCGAGCCGCTCTACGACAGAATGCGACAGCGCTTCATTGACTGCAGCGGTCGCCTGCACCGGAATCGACGTAGACGAAATCACCGCAGCGACCGGCGCCGAGGAATACGAAGACGCGGCGGCCGGAGCGACTGAAACCTGCGCGCCGCTCAACGGTGTGGGCGCCATAGGCCGCGACGACGGACCTTGGACCGGAAGCGGCGGCGGCGTGGGCCTATACGAAGGCTGAGAGATGGGCCTCGGCGGGGTGGTTGCCGGACGCGCGACAGGAATCGAGGGCGCCTCGTAGAGCGCTTCGGCCTGACCGGCGAGAGTCGTCGCCTTGTCGATGGCTTCTTGCGTGTCGAAGGGCTTCAGGATGTGATCATCGGCGCCGACTTCGGAAGCGCGGGCCTCGTCGAGCGGGCGGTGCTGACTGGCCATCAGAACCACGGCCGTGCCGGCGAGCTGTGGGTCGGATTTGATCGCACGGGTCACCTCGTACCCGTCGATCCCGGGCAAAGACGCGTCGATGAACGCGACGTCCGGACCGAAATCACGCCCCTGTTGAATGGCAAGCTCGCCGTTCTCGACGGCAAGCAGATCCGCGTCTTCCCCCGCGAAAGTCATCTCCATGACCCTGCGCATGGTCACGCTGTCTTCGACGATCAGAATCCTCATCGACTCAAGCCCCGTTCACCTAGATGTATGCTCGCTGACATACGCGATCGGCACCTTCCCGGTCAAGAAGCGACACGCCCGGTTTGACCCTGTAGGGGGCCCCCGGTAGGGAGCGCAGGTGTCGGACTCGGACCTACGCCGGCTCTACCGCGACGAGGCCCCGCGGGCTCCCGAGGGCCGTTTTTCGCTCGGGGAGCTGATCGAGGGATCAGGACCGATCGAGCTAGATATCGGTTTTGGCCGTGGTTTGTCGCTTTTCGAGCGCGCAGCCGCCGCGCCCGAGAGCCGCATCATCGGGATCGAAGTCAAGACCAAGCTCGCCTACAAAGTCAACGAGCGGCTCCAAAAGCACGATCTCCGAAATGTGGCGGTCCTGTGCGGGGATGCGCGTGAAATCTTGAAAAGGGCTGAACCGGGCGGATCGGTTCAGCGGGTGGCGCTGCACTTTCCGGACCCCTGGTGGAAGAAGCGCCACGACAAGCGGCGGGTCATCGGGGAGGCCCTCCTGACCGAGCTCCATCGCCTGGTGAAGCCTGGCGGGGAGCTGTTCATCCAGACCGACGTCGAGCATCGCGCCCAGCAGTACGTAACACAGCTTCGCGAGACCGTTGGTTTCACGCTCGCGTCCGACTGTGGCTATGTCGACGCGAACCCGTTCGACGCGCGTTCCAATCGGGAGAAGCGGGCCATCGAAGACGGCTTGCCGGTTTGGCGCATCCTGGCGACGCGAGATTGATCACCGAAGGGCAACGGTGTTGCACGCGCGTCGTGCTCGCTCCCGGAGCTCTTCTTGGCGCTCCTCGAGCGTCTCGTCGGGCTCGTGGCCCGGGATGAAATAACCGAGGTCGTCGACGATGTCGTAGAGCTCTTCCCCGTCCGCGAGGAGCTGGCAGTTGCGCTTCTGCAGGGCGTTGACCAAGCGGGGCACCGCGTCGAGGCTATGGGACTTGGTGTCGTGCATCAGGACGATGCCGCCTCGGTCGCCGACTTCTCGCTCTCGTCGTTCTAGGACGCGGAAAAAGGTGCGAACGACCTCCTCAGGCGTGCTTACCTCGAGGTCCCCACCATAGAGTGCCCACATCACGCTGGTGTAGCCATTTTCGCCCAGCAGCTGCTCCACACGGTTCGATAGAGCACCGCCGGGGGGCCGGATCAATCGCGGCTTGCTTCCGATCGTCCGTTCGATTTTGCGTTCACTCAGCGCGAGCTCGGCCTCGATCTCGGCGTTGCGGAGCAGCGGAAGCTGACGGTGGGTCTCGGTATGATTGCCGACGAGGTGACCCCTGCGAACGATCTCACGGACGATCTCCGCGTGCTCCCGCTCCCAAGGATTGCCGTTGCCGAAGCTCTCGCTCTTCACGAAGAAGACCGCCTTGATGCCTAGGTCGTCGAGCATGTCCAAGAGACGCGGCGTGTTCCTGCGCGAAGGACCGTCATCGAATGTGAAGAGAATCGCGCGGTGCTTGCTGCCGCCAGGAATCGTCAGCCCGCTCGGGAACCGCAAGCCTGTGACGTCCTGGTTGGGGATCGGAACTACCTCGGCCACTTCAGGCCCTGGTTCGGCGTGCACCGGCTCGACGATGGGGGCTGGAGCGTGACGGATCGCCAACGGCGCGATCGCGACTGGCGCAATGCGGACGTCGGAAGCGCCCACGAACGAGCCGCCGGCGACCAACGCAAGGGCGCAGCAGCTCAGTCGAACCTTCCAAGGGATCCAGGGCATCTCGACTGCGATCGTACGGAAGCGCGGGGCGCTGATGCGAGAAAGCCGCAGCACCTGGACAGGTCTGCAGTTGCAACGGGGGATCGCATCGAGTACCCCCTGCGCCTTACGGGCAATAAGTGATTGAAGTCGAGGCTCTCAGTAGGCGGTACGGAAGCCGACTCGCGGTAAACGAAGTATCGTTCCGCGTAGAACCAGGGGAGATCGTTGGATTCCTCGGTCCGAACGGGGCGGGAAAGACGACGACTCTCCGGATGCTGACCGGATATCTTGCGCCAACGTCGGGCGACATTCGGATCGACGGCATCGACGCGGTGGCCAACTCGATCCGCGCGCGCGAGCGCCTCGGGTACATGCCCGAGGGTGTACCGCTCTACCGCGAGATGCGCGTGCACGAGTACTTGCGTCATCGCGGCGCGCTCAAGAGCGTCCCCAATCTCGCCAAAGCAATCGACCGCTCTCTGCAGCTCGCAGGCGTCACGGACGTGCGCACGCGAATCGTGGGTCAGCTCTCGAAGGGCTATCGGCAGCGCGTGGGGCTCGCCGAAGCGCTCATCGCGGATCCGCCCATCCTCATCCTCGACGAGCCGACCTCGGGCTTGGATCCCAATCAGGTCCGGCAGTTCCGCGAGCTCGTGCGGAGCTTCGGCGGAAAGAAGACCGTGCTGCTTTCGACCCACATCCTGTCCGAGGTCGAGGCGGTGTGCGATCGGGTCATCATCATTCGCGAAGGCCAGAAAGTTGCCGACCTCAAGCCAGGCGACGCGGAGACGAGCCTCGAAGACGTGTTCGCCGAGCTCACGACCGATGGGGTGACGGAGGACGCTTCATGAAGAGCGCATGGGTCGTCTTGAAGCGGGAGCTCGGCTCGTTCTTCGTGTCACCGCTCGCGTACGTGGTGCTCACCTCGTGGTTGGTATGGAATGGCGTCGTGTTCTGGGTTCTCACCGAGTTCTACGCCCGCAACGCGGTCTCCTCCGGCGCATCGACCCCACTGTCCGGTTTTTTCGGTGGAAGCGCGCTGTTCTTCATCCCACTTCTAGTATTTGTCCCGGTCCTCACGATGCGGCTCGTCGCGGGCGAGAAGCAATCGGGGACGATCGAGCCCTTGCTGACAGCCCCGGTCTCCGAGACGTCGGTCATCTTCGGGAAGTACGGGGCGTCGCTCGTGATGTGGTGCGTGTTGTGGCTTCCGACGCTCATCTACGCGTGGATCATGAACCAGCACGGGAGCGTCGACTGGGGCGCCACGGCGGCGAGCTACTTCGGGATCTTCTGCCTCGGCGCCTACTTCATGGCCGTCGGCCTCTTGATGAGCGTGCTTGCGCCCACCCAGATCATCGCGGCGGTGCTCTCGTTCGTCGTGCTTGGAGTCCTGTTCACGGTGGGCATCGGTGAGTTCGTTCTCGACGGAACCGCGCGCGAGGTCTGCGCCTACGTGAGCATGTGGGGTCATATGCAGAGCTTCTCCAAGGGCGTGGTCGATACACGGCACCTCGTGTTCGACCTCTCGGTGGCGGTGTTGGCGGTCGGCTTGAGCATCGGAGCCTTGAAGGCGCGGAGGCACGGGTGAGCGCGCAACCTCGCACCCGGCTGAACCTCGTGCTCACGGCCGTGCTGGGCCTCGTGGTGCTCGTGCTGGTGAACTATCTCTCGGCCCGTCACTACAAGCGATGGGACTGGACCGCGCACGGGCTTTTCACGCTGTCCGACCGGAGCCAGCAGGCGTTGCGCGAGCTCGATCAAGACGTTCAGATCTACGTCTTTCTGGGGCGGGACGAGCAGGACTTCGCCGACGTCGAGACACTGCTCGAAGAGTACAAGGCGGTCACCGACAACATCACAGTGGAGTGGGTGGACCCGGACCGCGACCGCGCGCGCTATCAGATCCTCGCAGACAAGTTTGGGATCGATAGCTGGCTCGCCGGCGAAGTGACGCTTTCCCAGGTGCCCGTCGTCGTCACCAGCGGCGACCGCAAATGGAAGGTGGAGCGTCATCAGCTGATCGTCGAAGACTTCGAGACTTTCGAAGATGCGGATGGTCACAAGCTCGACCTGCAGTCTGAGCGCGCGCTCACTGGCGCCATCCTCGAAGTCACGACCGGAGAGCCAACCAAGGTTTGCGTCGCGGCGGGGCACGGCGAGTGGGAGGTCGGTGCCTACGGCGAACGCAGCCTCGATGCGGTGGCACGCGAGCTCGAGTGGGAGAAGATCGAGGTCGAGCCTTTCGAGGTTCGGGCCGACGACGTCCCCGAATCCTGTGATGCTTTGTTTGTCATCAGCCCGCAGCGCTTGTTCTCTGCAGAGGAGGTCGCCGTCGTGGACCGCTACCTCACCGCCGGTGGCAACGTGCTACTCGCGCTCGATCCGGTGCTGAAAAAGGAGGCGCTCACGCCGACGGGCTTCGAGGCCTCGCTCGAACGGCGCGGGATCCTCGTCGGAGACGACCTCGTCATCGAGAACGACACCGCGCAACAGCTCCCGGGCAACCCCGGCGACCTGTTCCTCGTTACCAACCTCGGCACACATCGCCTCGTCGACACGATCCGGAAGCGCGGCGGCGGGGTCCTCTTGGCGGTGGCTCGCTCGGTGGACGTCGCCGACGGAAGCGACACCGAGATCCTGTTTCGGACGAGCCCCAACGCCGTCGCGGAAACCGACATCTCGCGTGCCATCGACCCCAACGCCAAGGGAGAGCCGACGCCGCCGAGCGCCGTGCCGCTTGCGGTCGCTTGGGAGTACGTCGCTCCGTTAGGCGACGACTTGAAGCCAGTCGAAATCGAGGGGCCGACTCCGGGCCGGCTTCTGGTGCTCGGAGACAGCGACTGGATGAGCCCGGAGCTCCTCGACAATCCGCAGCTATCGAACATCGACCTCCTATCCTCCACGGCCGGTTGGCTTACCCAGCGAGAGGCGTTGATCAACATCGCGCCGCGCAAGACCAACGCGCGTGCGGTCATCATGAGCGACGCGGACCTGCAGAATCTACTGTTCCGAGTCGTGGTTCTGTTGCCGCTGGCGGCGTTCATCGCCGGCTTCGGCGTGTGGTGGTCGAGGCGTTCATGAGCGCCCGAACCCCGATCATCCTGTTGGTCGTCGCGGCTATCTTGATGGCCTACGTTTTGCTGTTCGAGCGTGGCCGGACCGGGCGCACCGAAATCGATTCGCGGTCTGGCTTGTTGTTGGAGGCAGTGGTCCGCGAACGGATCACCCGCATCCGAATCGCGTCGGGCGAGGATCGGATCGCGCTGCTCCGACAAGGCGAGGGTTTCGACGAGACCTGGAGCCTCGAAGAACCGAAGCAAGCCCCCGCCGATCACGAGGCCATCGAGGACTACCTCCGCAACTGGGAGTTTGCGCTTCCCGTTCGTACGCTGCAGAGCCCCAGCGCGGAGGACCTACAGAGCTTCGGCATCGACACTCCGAAGGCGGAGGTCACGTTCGAGATGGGGCGGGCGAAGGTGAGGGTGTCCCTGGGCTCGGGCTCTCCGGTAGACGGAGGCGGTTACGTGCGAATCGACGACCACCGCCAAGTGACGGTCGTTAGCGACGACGTCGTCGCGCTCTTCGAGCGCACAGCAGACGCCTTCGAGGTCAAAGGCGACGCCGGTGCACCCGACCTATCGGAGTTACTCGGCGCGCAAGAAGACGCGGCCGTCGCCGCTCCCTGATTACTTCGCTTCGGCCTTCGCGACCGTCTCGTGGGACGCGTACTCGAGCAAGCCATTGCTCGTGTTGAAGCCGCCGGACGAGATCAGTGTGAAGTGACCCTTCACGTGCACCTTGTTGCCGATCTTCAGGTCCCTAGGCACCACGACGGCACCCGCGATGGTGGTGGTCTTGCGCCCGCGTCGAGCGCGCGCGAGTTGCTGTTGGTTGTCGGCGTAGCCCACGACCAGCAACTGCTCGGCTCGGTCGGTCTGGTCGGCGGTGTCCGCGATGAACATGTGCGGCGCGGCGACCTTCGGACACTCCTCTTTCTTCCGCTTCTTACAGACCGGCGGCTCGTAAATTTCCATGATGTAGCCAGTCACGGAAAGGTCGGTGTCGAGCACCTTGGCCGGTCGCAGGCGAAGGCCATACAAGCTGTACGACTCATCTTCGAAGGTCGTTGGAAACGGTGGAGGCGGTAGCGTCGGAACCTCCGGAAGGTTCGGGACGATTACGGGTAGTTGTTCAGCCTCAGCCTCAGGCTCCGAAGCAGACGTAATTTGTTCACAACCGGCGCTCAACAGCACCCCGGCCAACATCAGGCCTATTAGACGAGCTCCCATGTTCCCCCCTGTCTCGAACAAAGTAACACGACCGATTCGCGAGCGACAATCTAGCGACCCGCCGGGGTACACCCACCGTCCTTGGCTGGGGGCTGTTCGAGCGCCATTTTCAGCGTGGGCGGAACCCCTTCGGTGCGTCGGAGCTGTTCAACGGCCAATTCGGCTTCTGGGGTCCCGAGGGCGCGCAAAGCCTCGATGGCGCGTGCGGCGTTGTTGAGGTCCTCGGTGAGCGCATTGCTGGGTGCGGCCCGCATGACGACGCCGAACAGCGCTTCGACCGCGTCCGCACGGCAGTGGGCAACCACGTAACCAATCGCTGCTGCCGTCACCTGGGGCCATTCGTTGCGGGCCCGCAGCCTCCGGTGGACGCGTTCCCAGCCCTGATCGTGCGAGGAGGCAGCGAGGACCTCGATCGCGGCGGCCCGGACCACCGACATGGAGTCGTCGACCGATACGACGATCACCGGTATTGCGGCGCCCTCGGTTCGAAGGCCCGTCACCGCTGCGGCGCGAACCATGGGCCAGGTGTCGCGGCGGGCGAGCGTGGCCCGCTCTACCAAGGTGTCCGGATCGCCAGACAAAGCGTCCGCAGCGCGTGCGCGAACGCGCGGGTAGGGATCGCTCAACGCACCGCGCGCCTCCTCACGATGCCCGCGGGCGGTGATCACGTCGACGGCGGCCTGGCGAAGCATCCATTCGTCGGACTCGCCGAGTTGGCTTCGAACCCATCGGTCGACGTCGTCACTCGCGCCCGCCGCTCCGGCACTTTGAAGCAGTCGCCACTTGGCCGCGAAGTCGATGGGCGTCGTCACCGCATATTCGACGAACGAGGCGATGACCCCGCGATAGTCGTCGAGCGAGGTCAGGCCCATCGCAGCGCTTGCAACGGCGGCTGCTGAAGGCTCTTCGGCGAGCCACGCGCGAAGCCGTCGCTTCGCATCGTTGCCCGAGCGCTGGACGGCGGTCCCAAGCGCGCCGCGAAGCCCCGGACGGTCCGCACCCCCCTCGTCGGTGATCGCTTCGAGCAAAGGCTCGATGGCGAAGTCGGGGTCGGTGCGCGCCAGCAGCGACGCCGCGTCGTCGCCGACAACGGGATCGGAAAGAAGCTCGACCAGACCATCGCGTCCCCGGGGGGTGATCCGCCGCAAGATTGCGAGCGCACGGCTGCGGAGCCCCTCGTCCTCGGAACGAGCGGCCTCGATCAAGGCTTCTATCGCTGCGTCGTGCCTGTTGGCGAGCGGCGAGAGCGCTCCCAGGGCGCGCTTGCGCCCGAGCAGTGAAAGGGACGGCCACGCGTCGCGGATCTGCTTGGCCGCCCGCTCGCCGCCCGCTTGAAGCACGTGGACCGCGGCAATCGCGCGGTCGTGATCCGCGTCGAGGCTTCGGACCGCGTCCGCGATGGCCACGGGGTCCGACGCGGCCGACACGTTCCCCACCCAAGCCGTCAGCCACACAAAGGCCGCTAATGCAATCGAGCGTCTGCGGTTCGTCGTTCCCACTCGATTACCGTCCCGTCCCGCACCTCTAGCACGCGGTCCGCGTGAGGAAGGAAATCCTCGGGATGGCTAGTGCAGCAGCCACCCTCGGGGCCACAGTGGCTAGTGCAGTAGCCACTAAGCTGCTCCGGATGCCCTGGGCGACACCCAAATGGAGCAGGGTCCGCACGCCATCAGCTTCGACTTGGACGCGGGAGGCGAGCTCCCCGGGGGCCCGCGGAGGAGGGTCGAAGGCTCGACGCACAGCACATGCCCGAGCACTTTCCCCGAAATTCCGCAACGATACGGAGTTGAAGCTTGGCGCTGAGGTTCGTTCGGAGCGTCTCCGCCAGCGCTCTGAGGAGGCCGATCAAGACCAGAAGCCAGACGATCTCGTTCGCGGAAAGGCCCGGGGACGCAAGCGCTCCGGAAGGCATCTGAGCGCCCGAATCAGTCTCTAAATTCGGCAAAAGAGGGCCGACCAGCCATGCGTGGCCAGCAGCGGCCGCAGCAGAAACCAACATGACTGCGAGCGCCGCTGCACCGAGCGGGAGCCGTCGCTGCAGAGATTCCAGTAGCTCGCGACGAGCAGGCTTCTCACTGGAATTTCTCCGCAGAAACACGTCGAATACCTCTTCCCAACATCAATCGAGGACCCATATACTTTTAGTTACCCCACGATAAATCCACGCGTTCGACAGACGGATTCACGCTTGCTCTGCATTCCGGCACGGTGCGTGCATCTCTATCTGGCTTGAACGAATGGTTCACGCTCGGTGGAAGAGTCGGGCGGTTTCGAGTGTTCAGCCAGTAATCGGGGTGCCACACATCGCGGGGCGCCACCGGAAGGCGAGAGGCAAAATGGCAAGACAGGCAGTGACAAGACAGTCCACGCGGAAGAGCCAGGTGCGGGCCAAGGTATCCAAGCCATCGGAGCCGAAGGCTGAGGCCGAGGTTCAGAAGCCAGCGGAAGCCCAGGCGAAGCCCGCCGGGGCTGCCGAGCCCAGCAAGGAGCAGCTCGAGAAGGCTCGCGTCGAGAGCGAGAAGGCTCTCAAGGAGTTCGAGCGCCAGGGCGCCGGAGATTCGACCCTCACTCGGTACTTCCGTGAGATGATCGGTCATCGCGTGCTCACCCCTCAAGAGGAGATCGAGGCCGCCAAGCAAGTCGAGCGCCTCGAAATCGCCTACTGGGAGGCTCTGCTCAGCTACCCGTCATGCTTCGAGAGCGTCGCCGCCGTCATCGAGGCGCGCGTCGACGAGCAGCCGCTCCCCGAGCTCGCCTCACTCCGCAAGCTCTGTAAGAGCGCGAAGGCCGAGAAGCTGGGCAAGCGGCAAGAAACGCGTTGG
>Ga0255044_10000120_pt1 | contig 14510 bp, 17 predicted proteins | sample BC1_12_21_MG_FD_183651 | JGI IMG/M metagenome (GOLD analysis project Ga0255044, IMG submission 183651) | Seawater microbial communities from Strait of Georgia, British Columbia, Canada - BC1_12_21 | ecosystem: Environmental > Aquatic > Marine > Strait | place: Canada: British Columbia... | reverse complement strand
GCGACATCGGGATCGCCGCAATATCCGCCGCCATAGGGATAGCCGCCATATCCGCCGCCATAGGGATAGCCGCCATATCCACCGCCATAGGGATAGCCGCCATATCCGCCGCCATAGGGATAGCCGCCACCATACCAGGGACCACCTCCCCATGGGCCGCCATAGCCGCTGCCCCACCAGGCACTTGCTGAAGTTGCCATGGCGAGAGTGCCTACGATGACTGCTCCCGTCAGGATTGTTGAAATGCGCTTTTTCATGCTTCTCCCTCCTAACACACACTAAACACCTGCCTCATAGATAAGGCAGAATTACAGCAACTACTAATATAGTATATGTCAAGCTACCGATAATTTATTGATCACGGTCAACTCGGGCCTAAAGATTTTCTCATCGGGAAAGCCGGGCAAATCGGTGTTTTCGATGCGCACGGGATCAATCAGGGGCATAATAGCCGGCGGTTTAGAGCTGGGGTTTCCCGCTGGAGTTTCTAAAAAAATTTTTGGGGTTATGAGGGGGTTGAATTATGAGCTGGGATAGAGCATCGGCAGTTGTTTTTACAATGATCCTGTTGATCACACCGGGCTTGCTGTGGGCTCAGGACGTACCCCAGGTGATAAAGGCGATGGGGCCCTGGGAGGCAAATGGTGTTGCCTATCAGATCGGTGCCGAAAAGACCCTGTTCGTCGGGAAATTTTCCGGCATCATGGTGCTCGAAGAAAAGGGTGAGGCATTCGATGCCGCCGAATTCACCTGTCCGTCGACCCAGGAGGTTGACTATGCCGCAGGCCGTTCGAAGTCATCAGGTTACTGTATATTTGACACATCCGGCGCCAACAAGGTATTCGCCAAATGGCATTGTAAGGGCGCCATAGGTGAGTGCGAGGGTGCCATGGAGTTCACCGCCGGCACGGGTGGTCTGGAGGGAATCAAGGGGGGTGGCGTCATGAAGATCCGTTCTTTCTTCATGGATATCTCTGACACCGAGGAAGGGGAGGCGATGATCGACAAAGCAATAGGTGTGGTAAGCTGGCCCGAGTTGCAGGTGGAACTGGAAGGAGACTGATCCCATGGTCTACGCTGTTTACCCCCGATTGATGTTTAATCTGTTTTCCCTGTGCGTGCTCTGTGCCGTCGGCCTTTCTCCTGCCATTGCCAATGATGATACCGCGGCCCAGGAGTTTCAGAACGAGGCACAGTCGTTGGGTGAATCTATCTCCAGTGACAACTCCGGGATATCCGACCGCTGCCAGAGGCTTTTTCAGAACGTTCAGGATCTCAAGGGCAAGCCACAGCAGCGCTTCAATGCCAGGCAGCTTTACGACAGAGAGTGCCGGGATCCCATGTCGAGTCCCGATTACCAGTTTCCGGGACACGAGCCTGGATATGCACCCGGGTTAGTTTACTGAACGGCGATCCGCCAAAACCCTGGAATCACGAAGGGAGGGATTGATGGCAGGCAGATTCAGTTCTATCCAATGGGATCAGATCGAAGCGGAGCTCGCTGCCAATACGGCACGCTACGGCATGCCGGATGGACCCCGGGAAGAGTCGATGCTGTTTGCCTCTTTCAATATCCGGAAACTCGGTTCGATAAGGAATCGTCAGCGTGAACTGGCATTCATGGCCAGGTTCTGTGCCCGCTGCGACCTTGTGGCGATTCAGGAGGTTCAGGACAATCTGGACGGGCTGCTTCGCCTCAAGACGCTGGTGGACGAGCGGGTTTCCAGTACAGGAGAGTTCGAACTGCTGGTGTCCGACATTACCGGAGAAGTGCCCGGTGAATCCGGAATGGCCGAGCGCCTTGCATTCATGTACAGGAAGTCCCGGGTCAAACGCATGGATGTCACATCGGATATCGCCATAGACAGAACCGGTGTCATAGAGAATTTTAACCAAAACGAAAACGAAATAACCCAGGCGTGGGATGCGTATCAGAAGAAAAAGCAGGAATTTCAGGCGGGATCCAGGAAAACAAAACCGACCTTCACCCTGCCGGCATTTCTCACTTTCACCCGCACCCCCTATGTGGCGGCATTCGAGGTACCGGCAGCGGGGAACACGAAGCCCCTGCAGTTCCTCGCCGTTAACGCACACCTGCTTTACGGTAAACCCATAGAGCGCAAGGCGGAGTTCGAGGCACTCATGAGGTGGATGACCATGCGCCTCAGGCGCGAGAAAAGAATGATTGCACCGAACTTCGTGCTTTTGGGAGACCTGAACCTGGATTTTGACAAACCCATCAAGGATCGTGAAAAGGTCGAAGCCTACATAAAAGGGCTCAACAGGGAAGTATTCGGAAACGACGACGCGAGCAGGATCTATTTCCCCTTTATCGACAAACATCCCCTGACAAACCGGGAAATACGCACGAATGCGCGACAGAATCAGACATTTGATCAGATCGCATTTCTCCGCGGCGCGAAGGAAAAGAAATTACCCTCTCACCTCTCTCGGGATTCCATAGACCGGTCACAACCCGATGGATTCGATTTCGGGGTATTCAACTTTGCCGAGCTGTTTGCCCGGGTGATAAAGGGAAAGGCATATCATTCGCTCACCAAGACAGAACGGCAGGAACTCGGCAAGCATTTCGAACATTCGGTGAGCGATCACATGCCGATTTGGGTCAGGGTACCCCGCCCTGGGTTTTGATTGTGTTATCCTGAATTTGATCCAGAGGGGGCTCGATGGATAGCGGAAACGGCGTTTTGAGTCACAGGGAATTGGCAATCTTTACAGCCGTATATGGTTGGGTTTTCTTTGTTACCTGACTGTTTTCTGTTACTGGTAGACATAAAATCCATGACAATATGCATAACTGACCGACGATCGATAGTACCGATATTCGTTTTGGCTGCGCTTCTGGCGAGCACGCCTGTCGCCGCTGATGTGGAGGTGACCACGCCGGATGGAAAACGGGTCCTGTTAAAAGATGACCGGACCTGGGAGTATGTTAATTCTACTGAGAAGGCTTCGGGGGAAACCAAGGAGGTGCATGCGGAGCTGGCACTTATTCGCCGCTTCGACTACGACGATGCCTGCCGGCTGGGATTCAAGTTGAAAAACAATCTCCCCTACAGAATCAATAACATCGTGTTCCAATTCTCTGCCTACATCCAGGGTTCCGTTATGTATCAATCTATTTCGCGGAGTTTTGACTACATCAGGCCGATTACCACGCAATACCAGGAGATCATATTCAGGGGTATCAGCTGCGATGACATCGTTCATGTCAAAGTGGACAGCGCCGACCACTGCATCATGGGACACCTGACCAAATGGTCGGAGCAAGAGGGGGAGTGCCTGTCACTGGTAGATGTTATGCCCACCAAACTGATAAACGTATCAAAATAGGCGAGCCCGAGCCCACAGACCTGATCGATACTCGGGACCCCGGCAAAGAGTTCCAGGGAACGGAGGATCTTACCCGCGATAACCAGGCCCAGCTATATCGTCACCCCACACAATGCATATTTCCCCGAAAAAACTCTCTGAATACCCCTGGTATATCCGTCTCTTTTTCTGGAAGCAGAAGCGAACCTACGGCAAGGTGCTGGATCCCGGTCTGTTGTGGGGACGCTCGCCCCTGGTATTCATGGGTGTCGCCTTGCTCTACGGCGCGATCAACCGCAAACGTTCACCCGTCGAGCCGGCCCTGCGCTCGCTTTTGACGGTGCGTATTTCACAAGTTAATCATTGTGCCTTCTGCGTGGATATCAATTCCGAGACGCTGCTCGAGCGTGACGTGAGTGAGGAAAAAGTGGCTGCACTGGCAGGTTGGCGTGAGAGCGATCTCTTCAGCAGTCGGGAGCGGATTGCCTTGGATTACGCCGAGACGGTCACTCGAACTGAAGGCGAGGTGACGGTGGAGTTGATGGATCAGCTGAAAACCGAATTCGACGAAGATGCCGTTGCAGAGCTGACTGCGTTGATCGCATTCCAGAATCTGTCCAGCAAGTTCAACAACGCACTCGATGTTCCACCGCAAGGATTTTGCCATGCACCGGGGCTGATTGATCAGGGGTATAAGGAATAATCCAATACAAACCGACGGGCCAGATCGGTATGCCTGGCTTTATTTCACCGGCAGACAATTTGTCCAACTGGCAGGTAAATCCATTTTTGACGCAAACCGAGGATTGTTCAGCTGTTTTTTTCCCAAGCTTGACCTGCAACTGATCCTCGAGATAATGAGCCCATGTATCTGCTATCCAACCTGATGAAACATTTTGTGCAGAAGGGCACGCTGCGTATCATCGACGCCGGCGGCAAACTGCACGAATTTCGCGGCACTCCCGAGCCCCTGGCAACCATTCAGATTCATGACCATACTTTGCAGCGCAAGCTCTTTTTCAATCCGGAACTCCACGCCGGTGAGGCCTACATGGACGGAAGACTCACCATGGTCGACTGCTCTCTCCAGGATTTCATGGAGGTCTTCTCGATCAATCGGGGAAGCATGGCCTCCTATCCGCTGCAGAACGTCCTCAGGAGAATCTCGCGCACGCTGCGGGCCTTTCAGCAGCACAATCCTGTTGGAAAGGCACAACAAAACGTCTCCCACCACTACGATCTCTCCCGTGAACTCTATAAGCTGTTTCTCGACGAAGATCTGCAATATTCGTGTGCTTACTTCCGGAATCCGGACGACTCGCTTGAGACGGCGCAAAAAAGCAAGAAACGCCATATCGCAGCCAAGCTGCGGCTCCAACCGGGCCAGCGGGTACTGGATATAGGTTGTGGGTTCGGGGGTCTGGCCCTCGAAATAGCCCGACTGGCGGATGTGGAGATCCTGGGCGTCACCTTGTCTGAAGAACAGCATCGGCTGGCAACGGAAGAGGCCGAGAGCCAGGGCCTCAGCGGACGCGTTCGCTTTGAACTGCGGGATTATCGGGAGGTGCAGGGCCGATTCGACCGAATCGTCTCCGTCGGAATGTTCGAGCATGTCGGGGTCAACAACTACGACGAGTACTTCGGCAGGCTCTTCGATCTGTTGACTGACGACGGGATTGCACTGCTCCATGCCATAGGCCATATGAGCCCGCCCGGCTCCGCTAGCCCCTGGCTTAGAAAGTATATTTTCCCGGGGGCATACTCTCCCGCACTCTCAGAGGTGTTCGCGGCCACCGAACGCCAGCATGTGTGGGTAAACGACGTGGAGATTCTCCGGGTTCATTATGCCGATACGCTGGTCGAGTGGATCCGGCGCTTCCAGAATAATCGGGAGCGCATTGCCGAAATCTACGACGAGCGCTTCTGCCGCATGTGGGAATTCTATCTGGTCAGCGTGGAGAGCATGTTCCGCACCGGTGCACAGATGGTTTTTCAGATGCAGCTTGCGCGCACCCGTGACGCTGCACCCCTCACTCGTGACTACATGATCGACGACGAGCGTCGTTACCTCGAATCAGACGCATAGGCGCTTCGGCCGTAGGGCCGAATTCATTCGGCCAAATGCCATCAATCCCATTGGTCGAATAAATTCGACCCTACGGTTCTGGTCTTGTGAATTCGACCGTACGGTTTCACTCACCGCATCCTACGCCGTTTATTGGCTTGCCAGGTGTGAGCTGCAGATGATTCATCGGCATAGCGAAGCCCCGTCTGGCCGCTGTCAATTTTTATACCAGTCGGGCATGTTGTCGGGCGCATCAAACTCGAACTTTCCGTTCAGGGCCGCAAGTACTCCGGCATCTCTCGAATAAACATCGGGCTTGAAATAGAAGATCCCGTCATCGCTGTTGACAGTCCAGTAGAGTAGGTAGACCGGCATCTGTTTTTCCAGCTTTACCGTAGTGGTTACCTTGGATTCGATGATCTTCCTGATCTCTTCCTGAGACCATTTTTCGGGGTCGTTCAGCAGGATCTCCGCCAGTTCGACGGGCTTTTGAACACGAATGCAGCCCGAGCTGAATGCCCTTTCCGTGTATTTGAAGCCCGATTTGTGGGGCGTGTCATGCAGATAAATGGCATGCTTGTTCGGGAACATGAACTTGATGCGGCCCAGGGCGTTGTTGGGGCCCGGGTCCTGCCGAATCATGTAGGGAAAATTGCGGCGGGTGGTGTTTGCCCAGTCTATGCTTGTCGCGTCGACGGTTTTTCCGGTTCTGTCGATGACCCGCATATTCTTTTTCTTCAGATAACCCGGGTCCTTTCTGATCTTGGGCAGTATGTCTTTTTCCAGTATCGTCGGCGGCACCGTCCAGGTGGGGTTGATGACGATGTACTTCATGGTGTCCTGAAAAACCGGGGTCTTCCTGAAGGGCTTGCCCACCTGCACCGCCGAGTTCCAGGTGACTTTTCTGTCATTGACTATGGCGGCTCGGAATCCCGCGATATCGGCGATGATGAACTCATCAGGCAGATCCCGGTAGATCCAACGGGCCCGTTCCATGTTGACGCGGATCTGGTCGATGCGGTCGTCCGCCGGTACGTTCATGGCCGCTATGGTTGACTTGCCCACGATACCGTCCGCGTCGAGAGTGTGGCGTACCTGAAAATCGATAACGGCCTGTTCAAGCTCCTCATCAAAAAAGGCTGGATCGGGACTTGCCCCATTCAGGAGATCGTCGGTTACGAGCAGGCGCTGCCTGATGAAGACGACTCTCTCATCCTGCATGCCGGGTTTCAGCGTTGGTCCGGTCGGCACCTGGGGCCAGCCGCCATTGGCTGCGATGGCGCGATAATCTGCCAGTGCGGCTTTCATCTCGTCATAGAGAGGACTGGTGGGGGCAAGCTCCTGCAGAAACGCGGCGAGGGAATCGGAATCGATCGCCGCCTGCATCACTTCAACAGGATCCCTTCCTGATATATCCCGTTTCAGGTTCCAGTCGCCATCCAGTCTGCGGGGGTCGACCTTGCCGAAGGCGTAGTGGTAGCCGATGCGCAGCAGGGCGTCGGTCAACAGAATGTCCAGGTCTGCCCGCTCACAGGGGGTGAGCCCGCCGTTGCGATGATCTTCAAGCATCGTCTGCAGAGGTGCCAGATGATAGTCGGCGGGTATCAGGCCTTCCTGGCTGCTGGCCTCGATAGTCTCCACCAGTTCATCCATGCTGCTTTCCCTGAGCCAGGCCAGGGTGTAGTTGCGCCTGTCATAGAACTCGGGGATCAAATGGGTAGCGGATACGGCCTCCCCGTCAACCATCAGCTGTCTGGTTTGATGGATTTGTTCGATTCGGTCACACAGCTGGGTTTCCCTTATTTCAGTGGTAGTGACTGCGAAAATCGGAAAACTTGCAGCTAAAAGGAACGAAATATGAGCTAAATAGCGGAAAGCGGGTCTGAGGCATTTCATAATGAATTCATTGTATATAAATTAAGGATTTTGCTAACATGTGCCGATTTCAATGGCAGGGTATATGCTTGATGGACCGGAAACGAAGACAAATTCTCAACGCAGCGCTGCTGGGCCCCGTCAGTCTTGCGTTGCCGTGGCTCAACGCCAATGCCAGTGTGCGGGAACGTAATCTGTCTTTCTACCATACCCACACCGGGGAAAAGCTGTCCCTTGTCTACCATGATGGGCTGGATTATCTGCCTGATTCCCTGGAAAACGTAAACAGTTACCTGCGGGATTTCCGCACGGGTGAAAGCCACAGTATAGACCGAAATCTTCTCGATCAACTCTACGTGCTGCAGCAGTCTGTAAACAGCAGCGGCGTATTCGAGGTGATTTCAGGATATCGTTCTCCAAGGACCAACGCAAAGCTCAGAAACAAGAGCAACGGCGTGGCCAGGAAGAGTCTGCACATGCAGGGCAGGGCCATCGATGTCCGCCTGACCGACGTGTCCTCCGGCAACCTGCGCAAGGCTGCCCTGGCCATGCGGGCCGGGGGCGTGGGTTACTATAAAAAATCCAATTTCCTGCACCTGGACACCGGGCGCTTTCGCACCTGGTAACGGCTGTCACCGGCCCCCTCGATTTTAAGAAAGCCCCGTGACAAGGGTTTCCGTCGTCACCGCTTTTCTACGCCACCAGGACCGGGTTTTGCTCGTTCGGCGGAGCGACCGTGTGGGCACTTATCAGGGCCGCTGGTCTGCCATCAGCGGCTACCTGGAGGATGACATGCCGCTGCAGCAGGCGCACCGGGAGATCCGGGAGGAAACGGGGCTTTCGGAAGACCAGCTCAAACTGGCCGCTACCGGACAGCCGCTGGAGATCCCGGCACCGGAGCTTGACAGGATATGGGTGGTGCATCCCTTCCTGTTCGATATCCATGATCCGCAGCATATCCGGCTCGATTGGGAAAACCTGGAGTCAAACTGGGTGACACCCGGGGACATCGCAAATTATCCTACGGTGCCAAGGCTGCTTGAAACACTGCGGGCATGCCTGGAGACCGAACAACCATGAGAAACGCCATGCCGGACAGGAAACAAATGCTGCGGGAGATCGAGCGGGAGGCGGCCTATACCCGCACTATGACCGGTAGAGGGGCTTTTTCACCAGCGGTGATGGAGGCCATGGAAGTGGTACCCCGGGAGCGCTTTGTTCCCGAGGATGCACGCCACCAGGCCTTCTACAACGGTCCGTTGCCCATCGGCCACGGGCAGACCATTTCCCAACCCTACATAGTTGCGTTGATGACCGATCTGCTGGATCTGCAGCCGGATGACGAGATTCTCGAGGTGGGAACGGGGTCGGGCTACCAGGCGGCGGTTCTGTCCCGGCTGGTCAGGCAGGTCAATACGATGGAGATCATTGAACCGCTACTGACTCGCGCAGCCGATAACTTGAGCAACCTGGGTTACACGAACGTGGTCTGTCGAGTCGGCGACGGTAACCACGGCTGGCCGGAAAAGGCCTCTTTCGACGGCATTATCGTCACTGCAGCCGCACCTTCCATCCCCCACGCTTTGATAGATCAGCTCAAGCCCGGCGCCAGGATGGTGATCCCCGTGGGGTTGCCGTATCACCACCAGGAGTTGATGCTTCTGGAAAAGGACGAAGCGGGAGAGGTTTCGACTCGGGATGTGCTTGGTGTCATCTTCGTCCCCCTCACCGGAGATTCTGTCTCGGCGAGGGGAGGGGAAAGCCAGTAAAGCTTCAGAGCCGCTCCGGCAGGCTGCTTCTTATCTGGGATAGATCGTGTGTTGCCAGGTTCTTTGAAATCTCCGCTGCCACCAGCCTCTGCAGTGAACTTGACTGATGTTTTCTCAGGACACCCAGAAACCCCGGTGCGGCAATCACGTAAAGCTTGCCGAAACGCCCGTTGACCCGGCCTGCCTCCAGTTCCTCACAGACCTGAGCCGCGAATTTTACGGTTTCTTCCTGCTTGGCCTCCGATTCATGCCCCATGTTGTGATGACCCGACGGACCCGGATTGCGGTCTCTGCCGGCTTTGTCGGAAACCAGGTCCCCTTCATGCAGTCTGGCCTGTGGATGGGCCAATGTCTGTATCTCAATAATGGGATCGTTTCCGTTCTCGGCGGTGAATATCCTTGCCCGGCTCGTATCGGCTACAACTATCCAGATTGAATTCATAACTGCCCTCCTTCTCATGGGCGGAAGCGCCCTCGCCACCCCCGTTGGACTCCCCTATTGAAAAGTATAGGGCAGAAAAGGTCTTTCTTGGGATATCTCCATCGGTAGTACTATGGCATTGGGATTATCAGGGATGGGTTCGATATGAAACATGACTTTTGGCACGAACGCTGGCTTCGAAACGAGACCGGTTTTCACCAGCAGGAATTCAACACTCATCTTCAGGAATTCTGGTCGCGCCTGGGGCTGCCGTCCGATGCCGGGGTCTTCGTTCCTTTATGCGGTAAAAGTCTGGATCTGCTCTGGCTGCGTGCCCAGGGTCATGAAGTCACCGGTGTTGAGATCAGCCCGGTCGCGGTTGGGGATTTCTTCAGGGAGAAGGAATTGACGCCAAGGAAGTCCAGGCAGGGCCCGTTCGAGCGGTGGGAGACGGATGGCCTTGCGATCCTGTGCGGAGACTTTTTCGATCTGAATGTGACAGATCTCCAGAACTGTTCAGGCATCTTCGACCGCGCATCCCTGATTGCGCTGCCGCCGGATTTGCGTAAGGACTATGCGACACACCTGTGTCGCATTGCACCGCCCAAGGTCCGGACGCTGCTGGTTGCCATGGAGTATTCCCAGGAACAGATGCAGGGGCCGCCCTTTTCCGTCGGGGAAGAGGAGATTCGGAAGCTCTATGGTCAGGCTTACGACATAAAGCGGCTCTATTCCCTGGATATCCTGGAGGAGCATGCGCGATTTCGGGAGAAGGGTTTGACGAGTCTGACCGAAAAGGTTTATCTGATGGAACCAGGTGGGTGACTTTTTTACCGGCTCCTCCCCTGATGAAGTGAGTAGATTACCATTGTAGGGCCGAATTCATTCGGCCAAGGTTGGATTCGAATCAACCAGTTGTTGGCCGAATGAATTCGGCCCTACAGTTCTGGTGTCGGACGGAATACGTTTTAATCGTAAATGTTGATTTACCAGCTCAATCAGGAGAAGAGCGTTTTTATCAATCACATCGGCTCAATCCATGCCGAAAATAGACTGCAGGTGGTCTACTATTTTTTCCTCAAGCCAATATTTGGGCTTCAAAGGATGGGGCCCATGCACAAATCCCACATGACCGCCCGCGTCGCTCACCTCCAGGGTTACGGCGGGCGACAGGTCATCTTCATCCGGTATCGTGTCTGGCCACATGAAGGGATCGTCTCTGGCGTGCAGAACGAGGGTGGGGGTCTTGATGGTCTTGAGATACTGCCTGCAGCTGGAGTTCCGGTAGTAGTGATCGACACCCCTGAAACCATGCAGCGGGGCCGTCACCTTGTCATCAAATTCGCGAAAGCTGCGAATGCGATCGACATCAACTTCGAACGGCATCCTGACGAGGCCTCGCTTTCGCTTGTATGAGGCCCTTAATCGCTTCAACAGATGATTTCTGTAGATTTTCGATGTCCCCTGATCCAGCCTCATGGCACAGTCGTTGAGATCGAAGGGCACCGATACCGCAACGGCAGCCCGGAGGGTTGATGCCTCACCCTGTTCACCCAGCCATTTCAAAAGCACATTGCCACCCAGGGATATGCCGATCGCAGCGCTTACCGGCCTGTCGAACTTTCGTTCCACATGCCGAATCACCTGTTGCAGATCTTTCGTTTCTCCCGAGTGGTAGCTCCTCGGCAGACGATTGGGTTCCCCGCTGCAGCCGCGAAAGTGCATGAAAAGAGGCAGGAACCCTGACCGGTTAAGGGCACTGAGCAGGCCGGTGGCATAGTGTGATCGTATGGATCCTTCCAGTCCGTGCAGAAGCAGGACCACCGGCCCACTGTTTTCACCTGTCCAGGCGATGTCCAGGAAATCCCCGTCAGGCAGTTCCAGGCGTTCGGTGGATAGCGGAAGTTTCCGGGGACGGTGGAAAAACAGGGGCCACACGGTTTGAAGATGTGGTCCCGATAGCCACCGCGCAGGTCTGAATAGACTCTCTTTAATCACGGTATTCAGATGTCAGGGTGCTTTGACCCTCTCCATGGCCGCCTGTTTTTCAATGTATCGAAGCCAGGCCTGCGCCTCGTCATGGAACGCCGCGTCCGCCTGGGCAAGCCGGAAGATATCCCGCGAGGCCTCAACATTGCCCGTTTGATAATGGCTGATGCCCAGCAGGAGCCGGGCATGTCCCACGGCCCCGGTATCGCCGGAAGCAAGGGCGTTTTCCAGGGTGTCTCTGGCTGCCCGCCATTGCTCCATATCCGCCAGAAGGGTGCCGAGCTGATATTGCAGGGAACCGCTCGGCATCTGTGATACTGCCTGTGCCAGTATGCCCCGGGCCCGTTCTTTTTCCCTGGCACGCAAAAGACAGTGGACCAGCAACCGGTAGTGCGCTTCGGTTCGGGGGATATTGCCCGTCTCGAGTTCGTGTTCGAGAAGATCGGCGGCCTGATAGGGCATGCCCTGTCGGTCGTAGGATCTTACCAGGCGGATTTTTTCCGCAGTGTTCAGCATACCCCGTCGATACATGAGTTCCTGGAGCGCCAGGGACTCCGGAGCCATTTCCGCGTGCCGGTACCAATACAGCAGGTTGTCCCAGAATGCTCCCATATCGGGATAGCGGCGGATTGCCCGCTGCGAAACCCTGATTGCTTCCGCGCCCCGGCCTGTTTTCTGGTAGCAGGCCAGAAGCAGTTCGTACCAGGCGGCGGGTCCGCCCCCGTCAGCCGAAATCGCCTTCTCCATTTGATTCGCAGCCGCGCCATAACTGCCCAGTCGATAATAGGCTGTGGCCAGCAGAGCCATACTCTCAGCAGTCGGGTCTTTCTCTTCATTAATCCACCGGAGAAGATAACCGGCGCCGTCCCGGTAGGATGCTTCCGCGATCAGCAACTGCCCGATGCTGTAACGCAGATCATGGTTTACCCACGCCGGGAGCATTCCGGTCTCCAGGGCCTGTTTGAATGCGTTGATCGCTGCCGGCCGGTTCCCCATGGTGGAATGGATATGCCCTAGCAGTTGGAGTGAGACCGCCCGGTCATAGGTTTGGGCCTCAAGCTTCGGAATCAGCCGATTCAAAGTGGTCAAGGCGCGTTGGAACTTACCCTGATCAATCAGATGATCAATGCTGGCCAGCTCGCTGTAGGCGGATTCGGTCAGGGTATTTTCGTTGCCGAATACGGATCCGAATCCGCAGCAGAACAGCAGCAACAGCAGGGGAATGGATGTCTTGGTGATCATCTCAGCGCTCGCTGAGCGTAAAGGTGATGTCCTGAACCGCTCTTACCTCTTCAGTGCGAGGGTTGAATCTCCATTTTCCGATAGCACCCAGGACTGCCCGGTCGAAGACATAGGGGGGGGACGATTTGACGATCTTCGGATCTCTCACGCTTCCAACGGCAGTAATGGTGAAGGCCACGGTAACCACACCCTCCACACCGGACCGCTTTGCCCGCCTGGGATAGTGTGGTGTTTCCCGGTACAGGGGGACCAGGGCGTTATCGGGGCTGTACGCTGCCGCTGCCGGAGAAGCGGCTGATTCGGCCGCCTTCGCTTTCAAGGCCTTTTCCAGAGTCGGCCTTGATACCAGTTTCAGGGGTATCCGGACGGCGGACTCCTGATGTTCGATACCCGTCGGCTCAGACATCTGCAAAGGCTCGGGCAGCGGCAGCCGGGGCAGCGTGGGGCGATCCGATGGTTCTGGCGACTCCGGCCCGGCAGCGTCCATCTCTGGGGCTGCCGCCGGAGACATATCGGCCCGCAGGGTTGAAGGCGAGTGCAGGAAACTGACCAGTCGGCTGGTGGAGATTAGCTGCGTCTGTGCCGGGTTGTATCTGACCATGGCGTGCACGAACCAGAGCAGCAGCACATTGACCGCGACGGCCAGGGCCAGGCTGACAATGAATCTGCCGGAGCGCATCGTGCTCAATGCTCCACGGTTTCCCATTTGGGAAACTCCCCGCGGCGCGGTTCGGCTGCCACAGACACGTTATGCACCCCGGCGAGACGGACCTGATCCACGATCCCGACCAGCACCCCGGTGCGTGCCTCCCGGTCCGCCCTGATGATCACAGCACGCTGCGGATCTTCCGCGCGAAGCCGCTCCACGCGACGGCGTATCGTTGCCGGATCGATGGGCTGGTTTTCCATCCAGACGTTTCCGGCATCGTCAATGCTAATGCTGATCGCCCCCGGCTCTCGCTGCGTGGCGGATTCGGCGCCCGGTCGGTTGACCTGCACACCAGCCTCCCTGTCAAAGGAAGAGGTTACGATAAAAAAGATCAGCAGGATAAACACCATATCCAGCAGGGGCGTCAGATTGACGGCCGCTGCCGGGCTTTCGGTTTCCGAGTGTCTTCTGCGCATAATGTTGGTAGGTAACAGGTTTCCCCTATACCAGTTTATCGCTCACTTTATGTATCTCGATGCGCGCCCGCTGCTGCAGATTGATGCTGAAATAGAGACTCGCGATGGCAGTGACCAGTCCGGCGGTCGTGGGCAACAGGGCCTTGGAGATGCCGGTCGACAAGGCCCGGGAGTTGCCGCTGCCGAAAGTATTGAGAATGTCGAATGTGGCGATCATCCCGGTCACCGTGCCGAGAAGACCCAGCAGGGGCAGGATGCCGGTGAGCACCTGTATGGTCAAGAGATGCCTGCGCAGCGCCAGGGAGAGCTCCGATATTATTCCCTCCCGGATGCGGCGGGCATACCAGCTGTTCCGCTCCTCGCGTTGCAGCCACCGGTCTGCCACGCGTCCGAGGGTTTTCGGATACTCGATCGCATAGTACCAGTAGCGCTCGATGATCAGCGTCCACAGCAGGATCGAGGTGACGATGATGACCGGGATCACCGGTCCGCCGCGCTCCACAAGCATGGACAGGATGTCCGTTAAGTCAAGGGGATCAGCCATGGGCCCAGGGCCTGTTAACACTATGCGGATGCCCAGCGTTGGCTCTCCAATGAGGCCAGGCAAGGCGCGCAGAGCGAAGTTTGGTTGTTCCAAATAAGCGATGCGCAACGCCGAATGGCCTCATTGGAGAGCCAACCCGACGGGACG
>Ga0255044_10000116_pt1 | contig 14617 bp, 14 predicted proteins | sample BC1_12_21_MG_FD_183651 | JGI IMG/M metagenome (GOLD analysis project Ga0255044, IMG submission 183651) | Seawater microbial communities from Strait of Georgia, British Columbia, Canada - BC1_12_21 | ecosystem: Environmental > Aquatic > Marine > Strait | place: Canada: British Columbia... | reverse complement strand
CGTGATCTCCCCGGGCTCGCTGGTTCCCATCTCGATCACCGCCGTATCGACCGTCGCGTCGAGTTGGAAGAGCGTCATCGGAACGCCGATCCGATTGTTGAGATTGCCGGCAGTCTTGAGCACTCGGTGACCCGCCGATTCCAATGCCGCGGCCGCGAGGTCTTTTGTGGTCGTCTTGCCGACGGAGCCGGTGATTACAACGACCCTTCCATGCCAGGCGCCGCGGTGAGTCCTGGCAAGGTCGCCGAGCGCGACCAACGTATCGTCGACCACCACCGCGCTTACGTGCTCAGGAAGCGAGGTCCCGCGCTCCACGATGACCGCCGCCGCGCCCGCATCCACCGCCTGTAGCGCGAATTCATGCGCGTCGAACCGCTCGCCGCGTAGCGCCACGAACAGATTGCCCGGCTCGACCGCTCGGGAATCCGTCACGACGCCGCGAACGCTTTCCCACGTTGGCCCGGCGGTCGTTCCCCGCGTCACCGAGGTGACGTCGTCTCGACGGAACTGCGCTTGGTTGACGGGAATCGGGGTCGCCATCATGCGCCTCCCACCACGCTCGCGATCGCCGCACGGGCCTCTTCGCGGTCGTCGAAATGCGTTCGCTCGGTCCCGGTGATCTGGTACGTCTCGTGGCCCTTACCGGCCAAGAGAACGGTATCCCCGGTGCGGGCAGCTCGGACGGCGGTTTCAATCGCCTCTTTGCGGTCGATCAGCGTGCAGTAACCGTGGGTCGCGCCGGCGAGCTCTCCGGGTTCGATGCGCGTGCCACCTGCTTGCTTGGCGCCCGCTTCAACGTCGTCGAGGATGCGCTGAGGATCTTCGCTTCGCGGGTTGTCGCTCGTTAGCACGCACAGGTCGGCGCTCTGCACGCCCACGCGACCCATCTGCGGACGCTTCCCCTTGTCGCGGTCACCGCCTGCGCCAAACACCACGATCAACCGGTTCGGCGTCACGTCGCGCATCGTTTCGAGGACCCGTTGCAACGCGTCGTGCGTGTGTGCGTAGTCCACGAGCACCGTGACATCGTGGGGGTGTGCGATCCGTTCGAGCCGCCCAGGGCTTCCCTCCGCAGACTCCCAAGCCTTTGCGACGGCATTCAAATCCAGACCAAGCGCGTGCGCACAACCGAGCGCGACGAGGAGGTTCTCGAGGTTGTGCTCGCCGAGCATGGGGCTGCGGAGCAGGACCCCCCCTGCCGGCGTTTGGACCTCGGCATGGATTCCGGCGCGCGTCACGGACCATTCGGTCGCTGCGATCTCGGCGTCGCTTCCCGGGCGGCGCGAGCAGCGAATGACTGGAACGGATACACGGGCCGCGAGCTCGGCTCCGAACGGATCATCGACGTGAATGACAGCACGTTTGGGTGCAAGCTCCGTGAACAGACGCGCCTTGGCTTCGCCGTAGCGTTCCATGCTGTGGTGGAAATCCAGATGGTCTCGAGAGAGGTTCGTGAACGCTACGACCTCGAAATCGAGAGCGTCGGCCCGATGCATCGAGAGGCCATGGCTCGACACCTCGAGCACCAGATGCGTCGCCCCATCGTCGAGCGCTTGCCGCGCGAAGCGTGAGATATCGTCACCTTCCGGCGTGGTGTGCAGCGACGGGCGCTCGGCGCCGGCGGCCACGAGTCCGGTCGTCCCGACGAGCGCGGGCTTGGCGGATACGCCTTCGATCGCCTGCTTCAACAGATACGCCGTCGTCGTCTTGCCATTGGTACCCGTGATCCCGACGGTGTGCAGAGCGCTGGTCGGCGCTCCGTAGACCAGCTCCGCCGCACGCCCGAGACCGGCGCGCGCGTCGGGCACGGTGATCTGTGGAACGTCATATGCCAGATGCTGCTCGGCCATCACAGCGACGGCCCCTCGCGCCAAGGCATCGCCAACGAAGCTCACCCCGTCGTGGGTTTCTCCCGGCACTGCAACGAACAAGTCTCCGACTGTCACCTGACGAGAGTCGTGCTGCACGCCATTCACGGCCTGCGTCGCCAAACCCGTGATGCGGCCCCCGACACCGCTGCTCTGGAGTTGCTCGAGCGTCATGCCTTGGGTCGATTCAGGGGGCATGCGGCCTCCGGGACACCGCCGCTGTTAGCGTTCTTTGGCGCGCTTCCGAGGCCACAGCATCGGGTTTAAAACGCCGCTCGAGCTGGAGTCGAACCACCGACCCATGAGAAACCGCTTTGCCCGGCGCAGGGTCTTGCGCGACCACGACTCCTGAGCCCTGGACCTCCGCCACCAACGATTCGGCATGGAGGGCGATGACGGCCTGCCGCAACGGGAGCAAGCGAACGTTCGGCACGGCGCTCTCGCCCTTTTCGAGGGATTCCTCCTCAGGAGCGGGCTCCTCTTCGGCCACCGCGATTTGTTGTTCCTTCTTCTTGGCTAGAACTGCTTGCCTGCCTTCGGGCGCGATCCCCATGTGCCGCAGCGTGACTTCGGCGATGCGCCGGAAGACGGGGCCCGCCACCGTCCCACCATAGTGCGCGATCACTGGCTCATCGATGACGACGGAAATCACCACCGAAGGCCGGTCCGCGGGCGCGAACCCGATAAAGGACGCCAGCCATTTGTCCTTGGCGTAGCCACCACGGACGTAGTCGGCTTTCTGCGCTGTGCCGGTCTTGCCAGCGACGATATATCCGTCAACCGCCGCCTCGATCGCCGTACCGCCCGGCTCGGTCACGGCGGTGAGCATCTGTCCCACCAGCTTGGCCACGCGTCGCGGAACCACTTGGCGCCGGACTCGTGGCTTGTTCTCCTCGATGGTCGCGCCGTGGCCATCCGACATACGGCGCACCAGCATCGGTTGCATCAACTGGCCCCCATTGGCGATGGCGCTCATCGCCGTCGCCAGCTGGACGTTGGTCACGCTCATGCCCTGACCAAAAGAGACGGCTGCGGTATCGATCTCGTACCAACGCCGGTAGTGACGAAGGATGCCGGCCGTTTCACCCGGCACACCGAGGCCCGTCGGCTCACCAAACCCGAAACGGCGAAACCCCCGGTAAAGATCTTTCTTCCCGAGGTCTTGCGCGATCTTCGCAGTGCCGATGTTGCTGGAGTAGGCGAGGATCTGGGTGGGAGTGAGCCACTCGTAGGGATGCGCGTCGTGAAGGAGCCGCCCCCCCATGCGCGTAACCCCGTTCTCGCAGTTGATCGACTGATTGGGTTTGACCGCTCCGGCCGCCAGCGCTGCCGCCATCGTGAACGGTTTGACGGTCGAGCCGGGCTCGAAGCGGTCGACGACGGCGCGGTTGCGCCGGTGCGAGGTGGGATGCTTGGACGGCTCGTTCGGATTGAACGGTGGATAGTTCGCCAGCGCCAAGATCTCGCCGGTCGACGGGTCCATCACGACAACACTGCCGCCACGGGCCTCGAAGGTACGCACGCCTAGCGCGAGCTCTCGCTCTGCGATGTGCTGGATCGCCTTGTCAATCGTGAGGACGACGCTTTGCCCCTGAATCGTCCGGTCGTCTTCCATGTCGTCCGCAAAGACGACATGGCCGCGTCGATCGCGAATGGCTTCAACTCGTCGATCCAAGCCTCGAAGCCGGTCCTCGTACGCGAGCTCGATGCCCTCGATTCCTCTTCCGTCGATGTCGGCGAATCCTATGAGGTGGGCCGCCAGATGACGGTTCGGGTAGTAGCGGCGCGCCTCGGTCGTCAGCTCGATGCCCGGGATGTCGAGCTCGCGAACACGCGTGGCTTCGTTCGGCGTGACCCGGCGTTCGATCCAGACGAAGTATCGGTCGGCACCGAGGCGCTTCGCCAACTGCTGCCGGTCGACGTCGAGAACCTTCGCGATGCTCCTCGCGACGGTTGTCGGGTCTTGCTCCATCGCCTTGAGACGGCGAGGATTGGCGTAGACGCTGTCGACGTCCGCGCTTACTGCAAGCTCCGCCCCGTGCCGGTCGTAGATCGCACCGCGTCGCGGAGAGACCCGAAGGTGTCGAAGGTGCTGGTCTTCGGCCATCTCGCGCAGGCGGTCGCCGGTCGAGATCTGGACGTGAAACGCTCGAACGACGACCAACATCGCCACGCACATCACACACACGCCGAGTAGCGCGATCCGAGCCCGAAACCATCGCTGTCGCCGGTTCTTCACCGTACCCTCCCAGCGGCCGCTCGATTCTTCTTCTCCTTCATCGTCACGATCCGGGTCGGCTTAGGCACTTCCATGCCGAGGGTTCCGCGCGCGATCGTTTCGATGCGGCCACTCTGCCGAAGCGTTGCCGCCTCGATCGAAAGCAAGCGACGGTCCTGAAGGAGCTCACGTTGCCGTCCGCGCTCCTCGCTCACCTCATACCCGAGGCGAACGGTTTCAAACCGGATGGAGAGGTGAACGACGAACGCCGCGGCTGTCGCAAAGACGGCAACACACCACAGAGGCAAGAAACGACCCTTCATGCGGCCACCTCCACGAGACGCGCAGCCCGGAGCTTGGCGCTGCGTGACCTCCGGTTGCGTTCGCGCTCTTCAACGGAAGCGATAATCGGGCGCTTCGTCAACGGCGAGAGATGCTCGCTGTCACGGAAGGTGTGCTTGACGATTCGGTCCTCGAGCGAGTGAAAACTGATCACTGCGACGACGCCCCCGATTCGCAGCACGCTCGGCAGCTGTTCGAGCAGTGCTTCGAGCTCGGCAAGCTCGTCGTTCACCGCGATGCGCAGCCCTTGAAAGGTCTTGGTTGCCGGGTCGATGCGTCCGCGCCGGCCTCCCGTTGCGCGATGCACCGCGCGCCGTAGGTCGGCTGTGGTTTCGAGCTCGCCCTCCTCGTACGCCCGCCGCAGTGAACGCGCGATTTTCCGCGATCGGTGTTCCTCACCGTATCGGTAGATGACGTTGGCCAGTTCTTCAGCGTCGCAACGACCGATCAAATCCAGCGCGCTCTCGCCCTCAGTCGGGTCCATGCGCATGTCGATCGGCCCGTCTTTGGCCAATGAAAAACCGCGGTCTTCTTGATCGAGCTGAGCCGAGCTGACCCCAAGATCGGCGATGATCCCATCGACCTGCTCGATGTCGAGTGAGGTCAGAACCTCCCGAAGGTCTCGGATGCGAGCCTTGCGAATCGTCACGCGGTCTCCGAACTCCGAAAGCGCCGCACCCGCAGCCTCGAGCGCGCTCGGATCGCGGTCGGTTCCGATCAAGCGGCCATCGGGCGCGCTATGCTCCAAGATCGCTCGCGCATGCCCTCCGCCACCGAGCGTCACGTCTGCGTAGACACCACCCGTTACCGGCGCGAGCTGCTCCACAACTTCGTCGGGCAGGACCGTGGTGTGCTCGAACGGACTCACAAGCCGAGCTCCGCTAGCCGTCTGGCGATCGCCAAACGGCGATCCTCATCACTGAGGACGTCCTTGCGAAGATTCTCGAACGTGTCTTTGGCCCAGAGCTCGATGTAGCTTCCCATTCCCGCCCAGAGCGCGTCGCGTTTGAGGCCACCATGCTTGCGAAGGGTCGCGGGGATTAGGAGCCGCCCCACCTTGTCGACCTCGCACTCGACGGCGCCCGACACGTAAATGCGCTTGAGTGTCACCACGTCCGCGTCGAACTGTGGAAGCCCGGAAAGACGCTTCTCGAACGCAAGCCACTCGGCCATCGGGTACGCGACGAGGCAGGTGTCTAACCCGGTCGTGAGCACGAGCTTCGAGTCGCCCTGCGCCGTCATCACCTCACGGAAGCGAGACGGAACGGAGGTGCGGCCCTTGGCATCGATGCTGTGCTCGTAGCGTCCTCGGAACAACCTAACCCTCTCGTCCTACTCAGCAGCTAGTTGGCACTTGATCCCACAAGTTCCCACCAAGGCTGGAAACTAAGGCCCGAGCTCCTCCGGTGTCAACTTCTTTCTGCAGCCCAAGTGATAGAATTCAAAAGGTTTTTCTGGATGATGTAGGTCCGTATCGGACCCACGATCGGAGGTGGGAAGTCCACATCCTATCCACAAGAACGCGTGGACCCTGCCTGCCTCTTCCTCCCATCCAAGATACGGGCGTTTCCGGCATTTTTTCCGGCATCACAGGTCAAACCTGTCGCTCAGGGGGCGTGCTATTCTCGTCACCGGTGGATCCGATCGAGGAAGCGTGGGCACGGGTCGAGGCCGAGTGGGGGAACGAGGACGCGCATCGGCGGTTCGTTGGGGTGTGTGTGGCGCTCGATCGGCTGCCGGAGGCCGGAAAACGCTACCGAGAGGTCCGCGAAACCGACCCGGCCCGCCGGGATGAGGCGGCCAAGCAGATCGACACCCTGATCGTGCTGGCGACGCAGCAACTCCAGGACACCCGGGTCCTGCCCGCCAACACCGAGCACAAAAGGACGCTGACATGGGCCGGGTTCTTTATCATGTTGGCGTTGATGGGGGCGGGGGTCTTGCTTTTGTTGCGAGGGTAAGCCCCGGACGTGAGTAGCTCCGCGACTCGGGATGCAGATAGATTTCGCCGCGAAAGAACTGACTCTGAAGCTGGTCTACTACGGACCGGCGCTCAGCGGGAAGACGACCAACCTGCGGGCGATTCACTGGCTTGGCACGTCGAGCGCGTGTGGCGAGCTCATGACGCTCGAGACGCAGAACGACCGCACGCTGTTCTTCGACATGCTACCAATCACCGTGAGCTCTCAGAGCGGCCTCAAGATTCGATTGAAGTTGTTCACCGTTCCCGGGCAGGTGATGCACAACGCGACGCGGCGCCTGGTCCTGCAGGCAACCGACGGCGTCGCCTTCATCGCAGACTCGCAACGCAGCGAGGCGGACTCGAACCGCGAATCGTTCCTGAACCTCAAGCAGAATCTCGAGGAGATCGGGATCGACCCCACGCGCGTCCCGATCATCATTCAATTCAACAAACGTGACATGGAAGATGTTCGAACGGACGAGGAGCTGGAAGCGATCGCCAAGCAAAGCCGAGAGCCGATCTTCAAAGCCGTTGCAACCCGAGGCTATGGCGTCATGCAGACACTGCGTGGATTGGTTCGCGAAACTTGGGACAAGCTGGAAGAAGAACACCAACTCGAAAAGAAATTCGGGATCAGCCCGGTACGGTTCATGAACGAGATCGAGTTGAACCTGAAACACAATCCGGGAAGACGGGAGCGATGATGCAGGACGACACCAGCGCCGCCGACATCCTGATGGGAGACGTCGTTCGTCTGGAAGACGTCCTGAGCCGCGAATCGGTGACCTCCGTGTCCAAGTCTTTCTTTGCGTTGTTCGGACTTCCCGTTCGCGTGATCTCCCAGGAAGGCGACCTTCTCGCGGACGTGCATCGTGACCGCCCGCTCTGCAACTACGTCAACACGTTGAGCAACGGAGAACGCGAATGCGCCGACACCGTTGGCCTCGTTCGGGACGTGGAACCGAACGGTCAGACGATCGTGCACCCTTGCTTCACGGGTGCGGTCTATCGAATCGCGCCACTCGCCCACCAGGGTCGTCCCATTGGCCGCCTCATCATCGGTCCATACGTGCCCGCTGAAACCCAGGGCCCGCCGGCCTCGCTCACTTCGATCGACGGTTCGATTGACTTGCCCATCGCACGCGAACACTTCGATCGAATGCCGCGAGTGCGAGAAGACATCGCCGAAGAGCTCTCCGCCCACCTCAAGGGCGTGGTCGAGCTGCTCGTCTTCTCGGGCCACCGCGCCCAGCTCGCCTCGACGATGCAAGTCGCAAGCGTGCGTGAGAACTACCGAGAGCTCGCCGAGAAGAACGAAGCACTGAAGACTTCCTACGACGAGCTGAAGCAGCTCGACCAACTCAAGTCGACCTTCTTGGCTACCGTGAGCCACGAGCTCCGAACGCCGCTCACATCGATCATCGGTTATACCGAGATGCTCGAAAGCGGCGCGGCCGGCGCGCTCAGCGACGGCCAAGCGGAGTTCCTGAAGACGATTCGCGGCAAAGCCGACCAGCTGCTGGGCTTGATCAGCAGCCTGCTCGACCTCGGCCGCCTCGAAGCCAAGAGCCTCGAGCTCCACAACGAAGCGGTCGACCCGCGCGCCCTACTCTCCGACGTGGGCTCGACGATCGTGCCCAATGCCAACCGGCGCAACGTCGCGCTCGACATCAAAGTGGCGGAGGGCACACCCAAGATCTGGGGAGACCCGGTTCGGCTCCAGCAAATCGTGCTCAACCTCGCCGACAATGCGCTGAAGTTCACGCACGAAGGTGGTGAGGTCATCCTCGGTGCGGAACCGGGCGAGCTCGATGCGGAAGGCCCGGAGGGGCTGGGCGCCGCGTTATTCGCGGCAAGCCGACCCGCGGTGGTTCTCACGGTGCGCGACTCGGGGATGGGCATCCCCGAAGAGAGCCTCTCCAGGATTTTCGACGCCTTCTACCAGATCGACGCTGGGACGACGCGAGCGCATGGGGGAGCCGGACTGGGGCTCTCGATCGTCAAACAACTCGTCGACGGCCATGACGGAACGATCGAGGTGACCAGCGCGCTTGGCGAGGGCACAATCTTCACCGTGAAGCTCCCGGCAGCCGACGACAATGCATGACGAGTTCGCCAAGATCGAATGGCTGAAAACCCGCTTCGACCTCGACGCCGACTCGAAGAAAGTAGTCGTCGGCATCGGGGACGACGCCGCGGTGATCGACTTCGGCAACCGGCCAACCATCATCACGGTCGACACCCAGGTCGAAGGCGTCCACTTCCGGCGTGACTTAATCTCCTCCCGAAACCTGGGGTACCGCGCGATGGTCGCCGCCGCGAGTGACGTTTGGGCGATGGCGGCGATGCCGAGCGCCTCCGTCATTGCCCTCACCCTCCCCGCGGACTTCCCCGACGAAGAGTTTCGCGAGCTGATCGACGGCCTCGCCGAAGCCGCGCGCAGCACGGGAGCGCGAGTCGTCGGCGGCAACCTGAGCCAGGGTCCATCGCTGTCGGTGACGACCACTGTGTTTGGCTTGCCCATCGCCGAGTCGGTGACCCGCAATGGCGCGCGCCCCGGTGACTCCGTCTATGTGACGGGAACGCTAGGCTCGGCCGCCCTCGGACTCGCCCTCCTACAGGCCGGTGCGGTCGATCTCGATCACGCTACGAGCTTCGTCGAGCGCTGGAGACGGCCGCCGACAAACGGCCACGCTGCAAAGGCACTTGCCGGCTTCGCGACCGCGGCGGTCGATGTCTCGGATGGCTGCCTGCAAGACCTACAACACGTGTGCACCGCCTCGGGCGTGGGCGCGACCTTGCGCGCCAACGCAATCCCGGCCGCACCTGGCTACCGGGCGACGTGCGAAGCCCTCGACCTCGATCCGGTCGTGCTCGCGCTCACCGGTGGCGAAGATTACGAGCTGATGTTCACCGCCCCCGAATCCGCTGAGGCCGACGCGCTAGGAACGAAGATCGGGGAAATCACCGAAGGCTCCGGCGTTCGGGTCATCGACGAAGCCGGTCAAGCGATCGACATCGACCGAACCGGCTTTCGTCACTTCTCGTAGAGCCACGCTGCGCGGCGTTCATCGTCGAACCTGGCTGCACCACGTGCTTCTCGTGCGAGCACGTCGTCGAGCGATGCCCCCTCTTCAACCGCGGTGCGAAATTCGGGACCACCGGTGAGAAGGTCGATCGCGGGGCGGTCGGACACGAACTCATACACCTCGGTCCGCCAGCGCTCTTCAGCCGGCAGCGAGGGGAGCACCGCGGCGAGCATACGGAGATACGTCTCGTAAGGCCGGAAGACCCAGGGGTCGGTGACGTGCACTTGCACCCCGGCGCAGCGTTGGCCCGCGTGTTTGTGAAATGTCGGTGTGAACTCGACGGGCCGAAGCGTGACGCCATGGAGATCGAGCTCCAACGCCGGGCCAGTGTCCAGACCGGGGGCTCCCCAGAGCTCGAATGGCCTCGTGGTCCCTCGCCCTTCCGAGAGCTTGGTGCCCTCGACCAGGCATCCGCCCGGATATACCAACGCGGTGTCGAGCGTCGGCATGTTGGGCGACGGCATCACCCAGGGAAGCGCGGTGTCCCTCCATTCCATCGAGCGCGTCCATCCATCCATGGAGACGACGTGCAACGCGTTGCGGTCGATGTGCTCCCGATCACAGACCCATTGCATGAGCTCTGCAATCGTCAGCCCGTGCCGCACGGCAACCGGATACAACCCCACAAACGAGAGATACGCTTCGCGCTGAGGGGCGCCCTCGACGCGTGCGCCACCGAGAGGGTTCGGCCGATCGAGAACCACAACGTCTGTTCCAACCGCCGCCGCGACTTTCATCGTGAGCGCGGCGGTCCACACGTAGGTGTAGTAGCGCGATCCCACGTCTTGCAGGTCGATGACGATCGCATCCAAGTCACGCAACCACTCCGGCTTCGGGCTCAAGTCCTCCGCGTCGTCCCCGTAGAGCGAATAGACTGGAATCTCGGTCGTATCGCTGGTCCCAACCCCAACCATGTCTTGCGCGGCACCCGCAAACCCATGCTCTGGACCAAAGAGTGCGCAAACACGAGCCCCTGCCTGCCCGAGGACCGACGCCGCCGAGCGCAGCGAGCGATCGACGCTGGCCGCATGTGCCAGCAACCCCACGTTTCGTCCCGCAACCAGGCGAACCGCGTCCGAATCACCATCGGCGATGCGGTCGAGGCCTGTCCGAACGCCCGTCAATCGGCCTCGCCTACGGCCGGTGCTTCGTTCGATTCACCGGCCAAGAGATAGAGGAGCGCCATGCGAACGGCGACGCCGGCTTCGACCTGCTCGAGAACCACACTGCGTTCGCCGTCGGCAATGACGTTCTCGATCTCGATGCCGCGGTTCATCGGGCCCGGATGCATGACGATTGCGTCTGGCTTTGCGTACGCAATGGTGCTGGGGCCGATCCCAAACGTGCGCGCGTATTCGCGAAGGCTCGGCAGGAGCGCGCCTGCAAGCCGCTCTCGCTGGATGCGCAGGACCATCACGACGTCGGCGCCTTCGAGCGCTTCCTCGAGCCGGTCGAACACCCGCACGCCGAGAGAGTCGACTGCGGCCGGAAGCAATGTCCGCGGGCCGACGACTCGGACCTCACACCCAAACAGCTTCAGCAGATGCGCGTTGGACCGTGCGACGCGCGAGTGGGCGATGTCGCCGACGATGGTGACGACCAGATTGTCGAGCGTTCCCTTCTCGCGCCGGATGGTGAACGCGTCGAGCAGCGCCTGCGTCGGATGCGCGTGCATCCCGTCGCCGGCGTTGATGACGCTGCAGCCGATCTTGGAGGCGACATAGCTCGGAGCGCCCGAAGCATCGTGTCGGATGACGATCACATCCGGATGCATCGCCTCGAGTGTCCTACACGTGTCCTGCAGGGTTTCGCCCTTCTTCACGCTGGACGCGGACACGCTCATGTTGATGACGTCGGCGCTGAGCCGCTTGGCCGCGAGCTCGAATGATGTCCGGGTTCGTGTGGATGCCTCGTAAAACAGGTTGATCACCGTCTTGCCACGAAGCGTCGGCACCTTGCGCACCGGCCTGCGCGACACCTGAAGGAACGCCTCCGCCGTGTCGAGGATGCGCTCGACATCGGTGCGTGTCAGGCCTTCGATGTCGAGGAGGCTCTGGTGGGGAAACGCGTCCATCACTCCCCCTCCGTGAGCACCGCGCGATCCGGGCCGGCCGCGTCGACCCACACGTCGAGGCGCGCGCCCGGGTCCATTTCGATGGCACGGCCAACGAAGTCCGGCGCGATGGGAAGCTCGCGCCCTCCGCGGTCGCAAAGCGCCGCAAGCCAAATCCGCGCCGGGCGCCCATGGTCCTGCAGACACTCGATGGCGGCACGGACGGTCCGTCCCGTATGGAGCACATCGTCGATGAGCACGACATGACGGCCGCTTACCTCGAACGGGATGTCACTCGGCCCGATCTTGGGGTTGGGGAGCGCCGTGGCCGCATCATCACGGTAGAGCGAGATGTCGACCGTCCCCACCGGCGGCGGCCTTCCCTCGACCTTCGCGATCTCGTCGGCGATGCGCTTCGACAGCGCGACCCCGCCGCGACGAATCCCCACCAAGGTCAGGTCTTCGATGCCCGCCGTGGCTTCCAGAATCGCAACAGCGATGCGTCGAATGCTCCGTTGGATAGCGTCCGCATCGAGTACGACCTTCTGGGTTCGAGCCACGTTCGGCGGAGTGTGTGTGAAAACACACGACGCTTCAAGCCTAGGCGAGCGACAGGCCTCCATCGATGGTGACCAGGCTTCCGGTCTGCCAAGTTTGGTCGAGCACGTTGATGATGACCGCCGCGACTTCCTCGGGTTTTCCGAGCCTTCCGAGCGGGTGCAAGGCAGCCAGCGCCGCAAGCTGAGATGTCACGCGCTGCTCGAGCTCTGCCCCGGTGAGAGACTCGCCGGGGCGCAGGCGCGGGGTGCGCAGCATGTCCGTCTCCACCCCGCCCGGCAGCACGGCATTCACCCGCACGCCGGCGGACGCAAGCTCGAGGGCCAGGCCCTTCGTGAGCGTATTGAGAGCGGCCTTGGTGGCGGCGTACACCATTGTGCTCTGCGCCACACGCTCGGACAGCGTGCTCGAGACGTTGACGATGGCCCCTCCCCGTCCGCGAAGATGCTCCGCGACCGCCTGCGACAACAGAAGGGGCGCGACGAGGTTGACGCGAACCTGAGCTTCGATTGAATCGAGGCCGATGGCGCCAACCGGCTCATAGCGTGCGATGCCGGCACAGTTCACCAACCCATCGACGGATCCAAACGCATCGATGGCGCGCTGCGCCGCCTCGGGCACACGGGCCACATCCTCGAGGTCGACGGCCACCGCTCGGATACGTTCCGGCTCGGAGGCTTCGAGCGCCCTCAGGGCCTCCTCGTCGCGGGCGATGGCGACGACCTTCCCACCACAGGCCAGGATCGCCTCGACAGTCGCACGCCCGATGCCGCGAGTCGCGCCGGTGACGATCACGGTGCCTTGTGAAATCTTCATCTCACCCCAACCCCGCAATGGGGCCCCATGGTGGCTCGGCCGGAACGTCGGCCGGCTCCCCGGCAACTTCGATTTCGTCCTCCGGAATGAAACGCGGCAAGTCGACGCAGAGGATCGTCTGGTGCCGGTCGGTCGGGTTCGTGTACGTATGCGCGGCGCCCCTCGGCCAGCGGTGCACCGTCCCGGGCGCGCAGGGCTGCCCCTGGCACAGAAGCCCTTGTCCCAACACCATCTCGGACTCCCGCATCTGCTGATGCACGTGAAGCGGGATGGTCTTGCCCGGGGCTACATTCAACCGGTAGATGCCGGCGCCCTTGGTTTCGTAGATCACGTCAACCGTGCCGAACGGCTTGCTCTCGACCTCGAAGTTGCACCACGAGGCGCTGCGCTCGATCTCGAGCGAAGGAACGGCGAAGCCGCGAAGCGCACCGGGCTTCGTGAGGCGGACGACCGCAGACTCGACCTGAGCGCGTCGCTCGTCGGGCGCTGGAGGCGCCAGGAGGTACCGGGCTAGCACGTGCCCAGCGGTTTCGAGCAGGCGGAAGCGGCAGCTACGCAAGAGGAACACCACCTGAGACGCGGTGGCGGCGTAGTCGATCGTGGAGCGCAGGCTCTCTTTGACCGCAGACGTTTCGGTGTGCAGACGCATTTCGATGTCGACGCGGAGCGGCTGCGAAGCGTTGCGCTCGTGCGGGTAGACCCCGACGACGCAGTCGACCATCAGCTCCTCGATGCGCAGGACATCCATGCGGCCAAGGCTATCCCATTTTGCGACTTCTGCTAGAGTCCCGCTGCTCATGAGCCAGCCCAACTCCAACCCCATGAACGACGTCGCGGAGCTTGCTGCCTTTCGAGCCGTCCCGCGGACCGGCGTCATCTACGTCACGGTCGAGGCGCAGAAGCGCGGTTTCAGGCTCGACGCGCCGGGCTGGTGCAACCTTGGGCAGGGTCAGCCAGACACGGGGGAGCTTCCGGGCGCCCCTGAACGGGTGACCAACATCGAAGTTCAGTCGGGCGACCTCGACTACGCCCCCGTTGCCGGTGTGTGGGAGCTGCGTGAAGCGGTTGCAGGGCTCTACAACAAGCTGTTCCGCCGTGGGATGAAGTCGCAGTATTCGGCGGAGAACGTCGCCATCGCAGGCGGCGGTCGCGTCGCAGTCATGCGCGCGTGCGCAGCGATCGCGCCCATTCACCTCGGACACTTTCTGCCGGACTACACCGCTTATGAAGAGCTGCTCGACGTGTTCCGGCGGTTCTTGCCGATCCCGATCTTGCTCGACCCGAAGCACGGATACGAGTTCACCCGCGAGGAGCTCGAACAAGAGATTCTCGGTCGCGGCCTGAGCGCGATCTTGGCGAGCAACCCCTGCAACCCAACCGGCAAAGCCGTGCAGGGAGACGCGCTTGCGAGTTGGGTCGACACGGCACGGGACTTGAACTGCGCGCTCCTGCTCGACGAATTCTATTCGCATTACGTGTGGACTGGAGACCGGCCGATCGTCAGTGCGGCGCAATACGTGGAGGACGTCGACACGGACCCCATCGTCGTGTTCGACGGGCTCACGAAGAACTGGCGATACCCGGGCTTCCGCGTGAGCTGGATTGTCGGCCCGAAACGGGTCATCGAGTCGGCCGCGAGCGCAGGCTCCTTTCTCGATGGCGGCGGGGTAGCACCCATGCAGCGCGCCGCCATCGACCTCGTCCAGGAAG
>Ga0255044_10000113_pt1 | contig 14768 bp, 13 predicted proteins | sample BC1_12_21_MG_FD_183651 | JGI IMG/M metagenome (GOLD analysis project Ga0255044, IMG submission 183651) | Seawater microbial communities from Strait of Georgia, British Columbia, Canada - BC1_12_21 | ecosystem: Environmental > Aquatic > Marine > Strait | place: Canada: British Columbia... | reverse complement strand
GTAAAAGGTTAAAGGCAAAAGGCACAAGGTGCAGGGCGCAGGGTGAAAGGCAAAAGTGAGGGATGATGAGTGAGGAGCAAGGTCAACTTACAACTTTAGCTCACTTATAACTTTAGCTCACTTACAACTTTAGTCGCTTATAACTTTAGCTCACTTACAACTTTAGTCACTTATAACTTTAGCTCATTTTAGACACTTGAGAAAATGCAACACGGATACGGATATTTCGAGGAAGATAAACTGGGAGAGATCGCTGATATTAAGCTTTGGCGTCGTATCCTGGGATATACTTCACATCACTGGCAGGGCATAATCCTGGCTGTTATTCTGTCTTTTGCGGTGATTGGCAGCAGCCTGCTGCTACCTTATCTGGTCAGGATCGGTGTTGACGACTATATCATTAATACAGAAATCCCGGTCCCGGAACGTCTTTCAGGTTTGGTAATCCTTGCATTAGTGTTTGGCCTGTCAAGCATTGCAGGTTTTGCAGCAAATTATTTTCAGGTCACGGTGCTTGAGTGGACCGGGCAGAATATCATGCACAGGCTGCGGCAACATATTTACGGGCATATGATCGGTTTGGACCTGGAATATTTCCACAAGAATCCCAGCGGCAAACTTGTTACCCGGATTACCAATGATGTTCAGAATATGCATGAGATGTTTACTTCCGTCATTGTTACTCTTTTTAATGATGCAATAAGGATAATAGGGATTTTGATTCTGTTGTTCTGGTTGAACTGGCGCCTGGCCCTGATGATGGCCCTGCTGCTGCCAGTTATCCTGGTTGCCACTATCTGGTTCAGCAGGCTGGCCAGGAATGTATTTCGGGAAATAAGAACAGATCTGGCTAAAATCAATGCATATCTGCAGGAGGCTATTTCAGGGATAAGCCTTATCCAGCTGTTTCAGAGGGAAAAGGAGACTGAACGCAATTTTGTAAGCATCAATCAAAATTATTTTCAATCTACCATGCACCAGATCAAGGTATTCGGTATTTTTATGCCGCTGCTTGACATCCTTGCTTCAACTGCAACAGGCATTATTATCTGGTATGGCGGTGCCCAGATCCTTAAGGGGCAAATGACCATTGGTATACTGGTTGCATTCCTTTCCTATATGCGTCTTTTTTTTCAGCCGTTGCGGGAGTTGTCGCAAAAGTATTCCATAGTGCAATCCGCCATGGCCTCAGCCGAGAGAATCTTCCAGCTCCTGGATACAAAAAGCAAACTTCCAATCGTCTTAAAACCTCTTAGACCAAAATATACTGGGACCTCCGTAGAATTCAACAATGTGACCTTTGGGTACGATTCTGCCAATCCGGTTATTCACAATCTGTCGCTGAATGTGAAGCAGGGTGAAACCGTCGCAATTGTGGGCGCAACAGGATCCGGGAAATCGACTCTTGTTAATCTACTGGAGCGGATGTATGACCCGGACCAGGGCAGGATACTGCTTGACGGGCATGATCTTAAGGAACTTGATCCGATATGGCTGAGAAATACAGTGGGGCTTGTCATGCAGGAGGTCTATCTGATCCCTGGAAGCATCAGGAGCAACATCCTGCTTGACCGTGAAATGGATGAGCCTGAACTAAAAGTTATCCTTCAACAGGCCCAGCTTATTGAACTTATAAACCGTTTGCCCGAAGGAGTTCATACCAAAATAGGTGAGGGGAATCTTGATTTGTCTGCCGGGCAGCGGCAACTGTTGGCCATGGCCAGGGTTATGGCGCGCAACCCGGATATCCTTGTGCTGGATGAAGCCACTGCTAATGTGGATTCTGAGACTGAAATATTAGTAGAACGGGCAGTTGAAGCAACCCTGGCACAAAGGACAAACATCGTTATTGCCCATCGTCTGTCAACTATAAGACGTGCGGATAGGATTATAGTTATGGATTCAGGCAGGATTATCGAAGAGGGAACCCATGAATATCTTATGGTCCAAAAAGGCTTCTATCACCGGTTGCAGAATCTCCAATATATTGGATGGAACGAGAGAAAGAGCATTGAGCCGTCTATAAGGTAATCCTGTTTGATAGACTCAAGGATATCATTCATAAAGACAACAGTAGCAATATTCGAGAATAAGAACAATTCCCAATAAACTCCTTGCCTTTCTTTCAGAAAGTGAATAATTAATGAATCTCCCCGCAGCAAGCTATGGGGTATCAAAACCTTTTGTTCGGTACTTTTACTCGCGGCAAGCCGCGGGGAATTATACCCAAAGTTAGATTAAAAATAGAGACATTTCTTAGCCATGATTACAGATATGCCAGGGAAGTATTCTAACCACGAAACATTTTGAAGATTGGTGAAAGAAGATGGCATCAAGCGATCGACGTTTTATTAGACGTTCCCCTGTTGATTTCAGAGTAGATTTCATCCATGCTGGGGATTACATGATTTCCTGCAGCAATGATATTTCCATGGATGGCATGTTCATCAATACAAACTCTCCGGCTCCTGTTGGTACCCATGTAAATCTTATTTTTCCGACTGGGGACCATTATGATGTGGAGGTGTCCGCTCTCGTTGTCTGGAACAGGGAAAAAAGCAGTTACCAGAAAGAAGGGATGGGCGTCCAGTTTCTTTCTGCTCTGCCGCAGACAGTCAAAAATGACTTTTTGAAGGATGTTGACCGTATTGTGATTCTGAGGGAGAAGGGGATGTCCTCCTAAGAAACAGGTTCAGCTTTTCAGGTTGTACTTTTGTCAGTCCCAAGGCTTATTGCGCCAGACGTTCGACTAATTTTCCCAATACAGTTGAAAAATTTCCTTCCAGAGTAATTGTCGCCAGGTGATTAAGGGCAGGCTCTTTATTAATTTCGATGATTTTCCCCCCCTTATTATGAATTTGGTGAGGAATTCGAGCTGCCGGTTCCACCTGGCATGAGGTGCCGATAACCAGCAGAAGATCTGCGGAGGCAAGCATTTGCCGGGTTTTGGCAAGGACCATATCCGGGATGCGTTCATCGAAAAAAATAATATCCGGTTTGAGGATAGCATCGCATGCCGCACAATGGGGGGGCAGCGAACATTCTTTCACCAAGGCAAGACCATAGCTCTCACCACATGAAAGGCAGGAGAAGGTGTCGAATGAACCATGAAATTCAACGACATTCCTGCTACCTCCCTTTTGGTGCAGGCCGTCAATATTCTGGGTGATGATGTCGGTTAAAAGCCCTTTCTCCTCAAGAACCGCAAGTCCTTTATGGCCTGTATTCGGCTCAGCATTTATAATTTTCAAAAGGCTTGCAAGCATTCGCCAGACCTTTTCGGGATCAGCTGAAAATGCACCCAAGGTCCCATATTCAAACGGATCGAAACGGGACCAGAGACCGCCTTTTCCTCTGAAGTCGGGGATGCCGCTTTCAGTGCTTACCCCTGCACCAGTCAAAGCCACAGCATTCTGCGACTGTTTCAGAAGGGTAATGGCTCTATCAAAAAGGTCTTCAGGCATATGAGCGATCAGTTTGATTTTTTTCTTCTTTTGGACCTGATACCGCTTATTTTGTTGGTGAACTGCTTGATAACCGAAAAATACATTTCGCCTGCCTGGGCAATAATAGTGTTGTGCGTAGCTCCCGGAACAACCTGAAGTTCTTTCGAACGGGCTGGAGATTCGGACTGGAGAATGGCAGCTGAGTTGACCGGTATGATTTCATCATATTGGCCATGGATGATAAGGGTGGGTTTTGTGAAAGTGGAAATTTTTCGCACATTACAAAACCCGTCATTCTCTGTAATCCCCAGTCCCGCAACATCTACCCCTAGTTTCATAAGGAGTGGCAGAGAGGTGGCAAAGCCGCTTTCAATTATTATCCCTGCAATATCCTCAGAATGGCAGGAGGCAAGTTCAATTGCAGCAGCGGAGCCAAGAGAGCGTCCCATAATAAGAAGAGGGCCGGCGTGCTCAGCTTTATGCAGCCATTCTTTTACCGAATCAAGGATTATATGCGCATCCCCCAGCATTGAGGTTACTGTGGGACTGCCCGTACTCCTGCCGTAGCCGCGATAATCCGTTGCCAGGAAATTCATGCCGTACTTGTTATACAAAGGGCCAATTTCATCATAATCGCTTACAATTTCACCGTTGCCGTGAAAGAATAGAATGTTCGGATCCTCTTTGGAAGCAAGATGAAATCTTGCATGTACCTGGATTCCTTCATTAACTGGAATGTCAATGTCCACAGTATTTTGCAGCGTAGGAGTCGGGTCCGTTTCCAGGCGCGGGTGAAAAATTGCCTGGAGTACTCCCGGCTGGTCAAGTTTATTATAATCATAGGATCTCATTGTCATTTCACTCTATTCGGCTTTGAAAAAGGCATTGGCATTTGCGCCGCACACCGGGCATTTTTCCGGGGCTTCTTTTTCATGGGTATGGCCGCATACCGAGCAGATGTAATAATCACACTCTTCCATGGTATCCATATTGTCCAAGGCTTTCTGGTACAGGTCTGCATGTTCCATTTCCACCTCATTGGCATAGGAAAAAGACCTTGCTCCTGACTTGTGTCCTTCTTCTTCTGCAGTCTTAATCATATCAGGATACATGTTCTTGAATTCATGGGTCTCACCGGCCAGGGCCTCTGCAAGATTTTCCCTGGTGGTCCGAATACCCCCCATTGCTCTCAGATGGGCATGGGCATGGACAGTTTCAGCTGCCGCTGCTGCTCTGAAAAGCTTTGCAGCCTGTGGATAACCATCCCGTTCCGCCTGTTTGGCAAAAGCGAGATATTTTCTGTTAGCCTGTGATTCACCTGCAAACGCCTCAGCCAGATTCTGTTCTGTTGTGCTCATGGGTTTCTCCTTTTTATAAATTTGTAAGTGATATGCCAGTTTCCGGTATTTAATTTCTAAAGGTGTGATTTTTTTATCGGCGCAGGGCACAAGGTAAATATTTAAATGAAAAATCCTTTATCCTTTTACCTTTATCCTTTCACCTTATGTCTGACAAGCCTAATATTTAATTATTTTTTCCTCCGAAACAAGTTCAATTAATGTCACTTCCGGTGGAGAAAGGAAACGGATCGGTGGACCCCATGTGCCACTTCCCCTGCTGACATAAAGAAAGCTATGGTCTAAAGGGTTCAGGATACCCCAGTGGATTGGAAAATAAAGCAGGGTAATAATATTGAAGGGAAACATTTGTCCTTTATGGGTATGGCCGGAAAGCTGCAGGTCAAAAAGCCCGAGGCTTTCCTGGTCCATAACGGGCCGGTGCTTGAGCAGCAATGTGAAATTTTCCCGGTTCAGCCCTTTCAGCATCTTCGTCTCAGAAGGTTGATCCTGCTTATTAAAATATTTCATGGACGCGTCATCTACACCGGCAATGTTGAAGCCGTCTGCCAGCGTGACACCTTCGTGTCTCAGAATTGTAAATCCTGCCTTTTGTGTGAAAGCTAAAGAATTCGTAAGTCCCGCATAAAATTCATGGTTGCCGGTTACAGCATATTTACCATAGTGTGGTTGAATATCCTGCAGCATTTCAGCCAGCCCTTCCAGCTTGTTTATTTGTCCGTCCACAAGATCTCCTGTTGAGACCAGGATGTCAGGATTGGCTTTCTGCACAGCCTCCAGGATTTTTTTCAAACGTTTGTGTCTGACGATAAGTCCCAGGTGCACGTCGGATATCTGGACAACACGCAACCCGCTCAAAGAGGCCGGTATTTTTTCGTGGGCAAGTGTAACTTTTTCAATCCGTATGTCCCAGGCCTCAAAAGCCCCCACTACTGAAATGATCAGAGAGAAGGCTAGAGGGATGTAAAAGGCTGGTTTGGGGTTGATTTGGAGCAGCAGTTTTTTATGCAGGAGGAGACGTAAAATCCAGACAAGCAGGCGGCAGCCATCAACTGCAAGAGAAGCGGACACAAAAAGAAAGATGATGCCCATCCAGGTATAACCGGAATAGGCGAGAAATATGGCCAGTCGGTCGTAGCCGATGCGCTCTGAAATTCTGACAAAGATGGGTGCTGCGATCATGACAAGGAAAAAAGCTGCAAGAAGAAAAGAGGCCCATCCGGGCAGAGTGAATGCAGCTTTTGCCTTGAGAAAAAAATAGAGGTGGAAACCACCATATATGAGTAAAAAACTCAGCAGGAAAAGAGACATATGGGTTAGTTCAGCAATACATTTGCACCAGTTTGTCAACGCTGCTTTAAGACATTGTTCTGGCAGGATAAGGATTATGAATTATGATATAATATATAACATTGTTGAAAAAGGCGAGGAGGGAAGAAAATTTTCATCCATTACTTTATATAACGGTGGGGAAAATATTGAGTGCACTGGCCCATGAAGTAGAAAAGATGTACTGGGAATATTCAAAGGCAAAAGCCACTGATACAAGACGAAACATTTGATAAAATGAAATAGTTGCCAAAATCTGAAAGGTCGAGCAATTGAAAAAAATTGATAAAACAAAAGCTGAGCTCTTCAAGGAGCTGGAAGAGACAAAAAAGGTGGTTCAAGAATTAAATCTTTGTCAGGCTGAATTTGAAAAGTCCCGCGAGAGATATGAAAAACTTCTTGATTCAAGTCCTGATGCCATGATTTTTATCAATACGCTAAATGAAATTGTTCTTGTCAATGCACAGTTTGAGAAAATTTTTGGTTACAGCCAGGAAGAAATACTCGGTAAAAAACTCGATATCCTCTTGCAGGACAAGTTCAGGAAAAAACACAGCAAGATGGTCCAGAAGTTTTTTGAGAATCCCGATGTACGCTCCATGGGATCACATTTCGGGATATACGCAAAAAAGAAAGACGGAAATGAATTCCCTGCAGATATCAGCCTCAGCCCGTTACAAACCGACGAAGAACTTCTTATCATGGCAGATGTCCGCGATATCTCCAAACGAAGGGAGGCTGAGGAGCAAATTGAATTGAATTATTATATTCAGAAAGTGACAAATTCGATGCTCAAGATTTCATTGGAGCCACTGTCACTGGAAGATCAGTTCGATCGCATTCTTGATCTGATTTTGAATGTGCCGCACCTGTCTCTTCAATCAAAGGGCGCGATTTTCTTAAAGTATCCTGAAGCTGAAATTCTTACCCTGAAAGCACAGCATGGTTTTACAGGAGCAGACCCGTTACCGTGTACTGAAATACCTCTTGGTCATTGTTTATGCGGTAAAGCCGCATCAATGTCAAAACTGATATATGCAGAAGATATGAAAGGTATACATGAGATTCATGATGTAGAGATGTTTCCGCACGGGCATTACTGCGTACCCATTGTCTCAGGTAAAAACCTTCATGGTCTTCTCAATGTCTACATCCAGGAAGGGCACAAACGTAGTGGTCGGGAGGAAGATTTTTTGACTTCTGTTGCAAGTGCCCTGGCAACAATTATTGAGCGGGATCGGACGGAACAGGAGAAAAAGGATTTGCAGCGGCAATTGACCCAGGCAGAAAAGCTGGCCGCGCTCGGAAGATTTACAGCAAATGTTGCCCATGAAATACGCAACCCCCTGACCTCGGTCGGAGGGTTTGCCAGAAGGTTGGACAAAACAATCCCTGAGAATACAAAAGAAAAAAATTATGCGAAGATCATTATTGCAGAGGTAACCAGGCTTGAAAAAATACTGAAAAATATCCTCAGTTTTTCCAGGGAGACAACCCCCAATATTACAGAAAATGATCTTGGGGAAGTGGTTGAAAGGGTATTGTTGATGAATGAATATCTGTTTAAGGAAAAATTCATTGCCATAAAAAAGTCGCTCGAAAACCTGCCCAGGTTTCTCTTTGATAGTAATTTGATTATCGAGGTCCTGGAAAATATAGTTTTAAACGCAATTGACGTAATGCCCACTGGAGGGACTCTGACAGTAACCACTGAAAAGGAGGAGGGGCCTGGGAAGTCCAATGTATTTATTAGAATTCGGGATACAGGTGACGGTATATCCGAAGAGCAGATGAAAATGATTTTTGAACCATTCTACACAACCAAGGCAGCAGAACATGGCACCGGTCTTGGCCTCTCAATCACCAAGAAAATTATGGAGTCTCTGGATGGTAGAGTTGAAGTTGAAAGTGAGGTGGGGAAGGGGGCAGAGGTAATACTTACTTTGCCATTTGTATTAAAATAGGAATGAGGATCTCTTTTTGAAAGAGTCAACATGTCCAAAGGACACCTTGACTCTTTAAGAACCTTTCTTGAGTCGAGATGTATAGACATTTATAGTTTTGATTGCCGTCAATCAGCAACTTTTTATGTCCCAGAAAATAGGGGCAATGGATAGGTCTTTTCTACTTGACACTGTCAGACATATCAGCAGAAAAATGGACCATTTCATAGTCTGTTAATTAAATTATTGGAAGATTTTTTTGATTCGAGTAAATATTTCACGCCTACAATTATAAATAATATGCTGATGCATAATACAAAAATTTTGATGACATTTTCATCAATGTATCTTATCGCAACATATGAGAAATAACTTCCTGCAGCTATAGATATGACACCGCAACATCGAGTTAAATAAGTATTCAATAGATGGAACACTTCTTTGTAAGACTTCAATTCTCTCCACCAAATAATCTTGGTCTGTTTATAAAAAACAATCTCTTTCAATTTTAAAGGGTAAGAAATTGGTGTATATCAATAAAACCTTCTTCCCATTGTTTGTAGTTAGTTGATTCCCCAAGTCACTTAACAATACTAGATATTATCTTTAATCAAAAGTCTATATTTCTTGCCAATCTTACCTTTTAAGAATCAAAAGCGATAAACTTTTTTTTGAATTTTATATTCCTGCTTATTGTAATTTTCTTCTACTTTTACCTGGGTTCCTTGTTGCCTTTATCAAATGATTCAAGCCAAACTCTTTCCCAGTCTGAAGGTTTATTGCCCGGCCCTATTGGCAGGAGACTTGTAATGTGAAACTGAACGCCTTTTTCACGGACGGCAATTTCTGCAATTTGACGGGTCATGAAAGCCGGATTGATTTTCGTAAGCTTAATCCCTTTGATAGTTTCAAGGTCCCGGAGCGGGTCATCCAGGTAAGGGTTTGGTTGAGTATTTTCAGTTATCGGGACATACACCCCTCCTAGCCCGGAATTCCATGTCCGGCTGACAACTATCTGGTTAAAAAATGCGCGTGCGGTCTGAAAAGCAAGATCGTTCTGCGCTCTTGTTACATTGGAGTAGTTGATTCCAAAAGCACCACCAACGATGGTAGCCAGAAAAAGATTACAATATAGCTTTTTGTCTTCAAGTTGGTTGTGGTCTGTTTTTTCATTACGTGGCATTCATTATGTTCTGTGGTCTATCAGGTACGCTGTCATTCCCATTATTAAGTGTATATGATATTTATCCGCCCAGATATGCCTTTTTTACTTCAGGATTATGAAGCAGATCTTCAGATGGGCCTTCGAGGGCCATATGACCATTTTCAAGTACATAGGCACGGCTGGCAAATTTAAGAGCCAGTCGGGCATTCTGCTCGACAAGCAGGATCGTTGTCCCTTCCCTGTTTATTCCCTTGAGAGCTTCAAACATGGAGAGCATGAGAAGTGGTGCCAGACCCATGGAAGGTTCATCCAGAAGCATCAACTTGCGGCCGCTCATATAGGCCCTGCCCACAGCAAGCATCTGTTGTTCACCGCCGCTTAAGGTGCCTGCCATCTGGGATATCCGTTCCTTGAGCCTGGGAAAAATGGAAAAGACCTGTTCCGTATCTTTTGCAATACTGTCTTTATCCTTGCGGGCAAAGGTGGCGAGTTTCAGGTTTTCCATCACCGTCAGGTTGCCGAACAGGCGGCGCCCTTCAGGTACATGGGAAATGCCCAGTTCACTGACAACTTTATCGGGTTGATACTGCAGCAGGTTCTTGCCTTCAAAATTCATGATAGATCCACTGTCGGCGGGCAGCAAGCGGGATATGGCGCGTAATGTTGTGCTTTTGCCGGCACCGTTGGCCCCGATGATGCAGACGATCTCACCCCTGTCGATGCTAAAATCAATACCGTGAAGCGCCTTGATTTTGCCATAGGAGGCCTGCAGGTTTTTTATTTCCAGCTGCATCAGGTGACATCCTCCTTGCCAAGATACGCCTCGATAACATCCGGGTTGTTCTTGATTTCGTCAGGGGTCCCTTCAGCAATAACTTCTCCAAACACAAGGGTCTGTATTCTTTCACACAAATCCATAACGAATTTCAGGCGATGCTCAATCATAAAAATTGTAACATCAAAATCCTGGTGCACTTTTCTGATTATGGTAATCATGCGGTTGAGTTCATCAGGCGTCATTCCGGCTGTGGGTTCATCCAGCAAAAGAACTTTCGGGTTTGTCGCCATGGCACGGGCCATTTCTAAACGTCTCTGAGCGCCGTACGGCAGACTGACAGCAAGCTGTGAAGAAAACTGTGCAACATTAAATGTTTCCAACAGATGCATGGCCTTTGAGGTGATTCGTTTTTCTTCCCTGTGGCAGCGCCTGGTACCGAAAAAAGCATCCAGTACTCCATATTCCAGTTGGGAGTAACAGGCCATTTTTACGTGTTCCAGAACAGTCATGTGGCGCCAGAGCAAAAGGTTCTGAAAGGTGCGGCCAAGGCCCATGGAGGCAATCTTATGGGGCTGATGGCCGATGAGGTTATGGCCGTCCAGTTCAATATTTCCCTCTGTGGGGGTGTGGATGCCGGAGATGAGGTTGAAGATCGTGGTTTTGCCGGCACCATTTGGCCCGATAAGTCCCACGATATGACCCGGTTCGAGGATGAGATTGTAGTTGTGGACAGCTCTCAATCCCTCGAAATAATGAGTCATATTGTCAACCCGCAGTAATGCCATATTACTGTTCCTCAATCCTTTTCTTTTTGGGCTTCATGAGCTCTTTGGGGTTGAACTCGGTAAAGGCAATAAGGCCTGTGGGGCGGAAGAGCATAACCAGGATGAGCAGCAGTGGGATGATGATCCACTTATAGATTTCCAGAGGGCGCAAGGCCTCACTTAAGATGCTGATGCTGACAGCGCCCACAATGGAACCGGTGACAGAATTAAGGCCGCCGAAATAAACCATGGCCAGTATTTCTGCCAAGCGCTGGATGCCGAACGACCCCGGGTTTACATAACGCAGGACATGGGCAAAAAGTCCGCCTGCCACGCCAGCCCAGAAAGCTGCGAACATGAAGGCAATGATCTTTGTCTTACGCGTGTTTACTGTCATGACTTCGGCTGCTAATTCATTGTCGCGCACGGCATTCAGGGCCTTGCCCATTGTAGAGCGGACGAAATTGTTGATGATCCAGATGCACAGGACCATAACAGTGAAGACCATGGGCAGGTTGGCATAATTTGGCTGGCTGGACATGCCCCGTGGACCGCCGATAAATTCAAGGTTCTCAATAAGGCTTTTGACGATAAAGAGAAAGGCAAGTGATATGATTGCCAGGTAGTCGCCCCGGGTGCGGAATGACGGTATGGCAATGACCAGCGCTCCCAGTGCGGCGATTAAGCCGCCTCCAATTAACGCCAGTGGGAAAAAATAAAAGCCAAGAGCAACAGGTAGCAGGGCGTCTCCGAACAGTTTGTCATTGGCGAAAAGCAGCAGGGTAATGGTCGATGCGCCATAGGCACCCAGTGCCATGAAACCCGGGTGCGAGCAGGAAAATTCCCCCATGTAGCCATTGATGACATTGATGGAGAGCGTCAGCATTATGGCGATCATGGTCAGTTTTAACACCAGCAGCCGGTAATCACTCAGATCAGTCCAAAAGTGCATTGCGCCATAGAAGAAGCCAAGATGTATGATGGCCCCGATGGAAACTGGACCCTTATCCAGAAAGGCAGCCAGCTTGTTGGCAGGTTTCCGTAACGATTTGGCAATAAGCAGAATTGGCAGCCCGTATACCAGGATCAGGTAGCCGATGATTCCCGGGATAAGCAGGGGTTTCTTAAGTACGGTGAGAAAGCCGAAAAGGACCGGAATTTTTGGGAGACCAAGATAGTAGGATATGAGATCACCCAGGAAATATTCTATCAGAACAGCACCAAATACACTAAAAAGCCAGCCGATGAGGGGAATTCCGGCGAAAAGCTTTTGCAGCCATGCCTTGAATCCCTTTTTAGGGCGCTGATCTTTTTCGTTTTGTTCTTCCATTCGGTTTTTTTAATTATCGTAGAACAAGCGCTTAAGGATTACAGCCTAAGCTGGGTGGAGTGAGCCTTGCCGAAAAAACCATGGGGCCTGAAAGTCAGTATAAGCAGAATGATTGAGTAGGCAATTACGTCCCGTAGGGTTGATGGAAATATCCAGGCAGCAAAGATTTCAATAAAGCCAAGCATAAAGCCGGCAAGGGCAGCACCGAGAATGGAACCTCTGCCGCCAAGAATAGCTGCGACAAAAGCCTTCCAGCCAAGCAGGATGCCCATGTACGGATCGAGCACAGGATAGGCGAGGCCGTACAGAATGCCCGCAGCAGCGGCCAGGGCAGAGCCGATGGCAAAGGTGAGTGGCGCGATCCTGTTGATGGAAATACCCATTAAGGGAACTGCCTCAAAATCATAGGACATGGCACGCATAGCCATGCCCCATTTATTTTTCTGTATAAACCGGTGCAGCAGGAACATGAGGGTCAGGGATACCCCGACGATAAGAATCTTTTTGTTGGTCACATAGACGCCGCCGAATTGGTATGTAGTCGACTCAATGAGTTGAGGAAAACTGAGTCTGCGTGCTCCAAGAATGGCAAGGTTACCGGTCTCAAGAATGATGCCGATCATGAGGCCTGTAATGGCAGCAGAGGCCCGGGGTGCTTCACGCAGGGGTCTGTATCCCACCCGTTCGATGAATATCCCCACAAAGGAGGTAATGAACATGGTGATAATGATGGTAAGGATGAGGATCAGCCAGCCGGGCAGTGGAATTCCGGTCATGGCGACAAACCCGAGCAGGGCTGTCGCCACGCCGAAACCGATATATGCGCCAACCATAAAGATATCGCCATGGGCAAAATTGAACAGCATGAGAATGGAGTACACCATGGAATACCCAAGGGCGATCAGGGCGTAGAAACTGCCCCACTGTAAGGCATTTATAATGTTTTGGAGAAAAAGATCCATAAAGGGGAGGTTAAAGGTCAAAGGTTTAGATGCTGGCAGTTGACAGTTATCAGTTTGCAGCTTTTAAAAATCTGCCAACTGATAACTTACTGCAATTTTTTTATGCTGTTTCACATAGCCGAACAGGGTAGCAATAACAGACTTCAATCTTAATCTATTGGCTAGGAAGTCAAAAAACTGTCATCTCGAACGGCAGAATATCTAAGTGTTGTCATCTCGAATGGCCGTCAGGCCGGAGAGATCTTAAAGCATTAAGAAATAAAGAACCCTTTAAGATTTCTCACTCGTTCGAGGTAAGCACCCTTTCAGGGCATAAACGACCAAAGGGAGACTCCGAATGACATTTTGTTGCTTTGTAGGACAATCAGGCTGATCCCGACTTAATTACGAGACCATCGATCCAGACTATGGACAAACGGATTTATAAAATTCGTATTCTCCCGTATCGCTGATTTTTACGATAACAGCGCACTTGATTGGATCCCCTTCTTCTGTGAAGGTCATATCTCCGGTGATACCGTTAAAATTCTTGATCTGTGCCAGGGCATCACGGACAGCCATGCGGTCTTTTTTGATGTTGCCTGTAACTTTGCCGGTGTTCTCAATGGCTTGCTGAACAAGGCGGAGAGAATCCCAGGTAAGGGCTGCGACATCATCTGGAGTATAACCGTATGTTTTTTTGTAGCGGTCGATAAATTCCTTGGTTGCGCCTTTTGCTCCGGCAGCAGCATAATGAGAGGAAAAGAACAAGCCGTAGCAGTCCTTGCCGCAAAGCGTTACGGTCTCGGCAGAACCCCAGGAGTCGCTTCCTACAATGGGGCCGGTCCAGCCAAGCTCATGGGCCTGCTGCACGATAAGGGCGACTTCATTATAGTACTGGGGAGTGAAAAGTACCTGGGCCCCGGATGAACGGATCTTGCTCAGCTGCGAACTGAAATCTGCATCCTTGGTGGTGAAACTTTCATAGGCGATAACAGAACCGGATCCATGGATCTTTTCCCAGGCGATTTTGAAAAACTCTGCAAGCCCTTTGGGATAGTCACTGGCAACATCATAAAGAACCGCAGCCTTGGTGAACCCGAATTCTTCTGTGATAAAATTAGCCAGAACCGGTCCCTGGAAAGGATCAAGGAAGCAGCCCCGGAAAACAAAAGGACGGTCCTTGGTGGAATCAGGATTTGTGGACCAGGGGGTGATCATGGGAGTCTCGTAGTTGTTTGCCACATCACCAGCAGGAACCGCCTGTTTGGAAGACTGGGGACCAACGATAACTATTACTTCATCCTCGGTGATCATCTTGGTGTTGGCCTTGACAGCAGATTCTGCCTTGGATTCATTGTCTTCAATCACCAACTCCACTGGATATTTCTTGCCGCCCACCTCGATGCCGCCTGCCTTGTTGATATCTTCAAGCCACATCCGGGCAGCATATTTCGTACCTTCACCGACCTTGGGGATATCCCCTGTTATCGGGGCATTGATGCCGACTTTGACAATCGTCTTGCGCCCAAAGGCCCATGCATTAAAAGATAAACCCAGAACAACGATAAGTCCCCAAACGATACCCTTGAATAAGCGTTTCATTTTCTCTCCTCTCTTGGTGTAAAAAGTGATTTAATGAAAATTGCCCTCTATTTATATATTTAAATGTAACACAGCGTGTTTGTACCTTTAATTATATCCAGTTTACAAC
>Ga0255044_10000111_pt1 | contig 14819 bp, 12 predicted proteins | sample BC1_12_21_MG_FD_183651 | JGI IMG/M metagenome (GOLD analysis project Ga0255044, IMG submission 183651) | Seawater microbial communities from Strait of Georgia, British Columbia, Canada - BC1_12_21 | ecosystem: Environmental > Aquatic > Marine > Strait | place: Canada: British Columbia... | reverse complement strand
ACTGCGGACGTCCGGCGCGGCTAAATGTGATGTGGTTATCTCTGACAGTGATGCCGCCAAGTTAACGAGCGCTGCGGAGAACTTGAGCTTCCTGCAGAAGTGCCGGGTCATGGTTGTTCTGGATTAAGGCTGGTAAAGCTCCAGGGACGATTGATTCCCGAGCTAAATAGACACGCGTGGCATGGTTTTTTCGGGCTGAGCAAAGAATCGTGCCTGAGGAGAAAACTGGCAGCAACCCACTGGAACTGGGTTGCGGGGAGGATATGGAGATGAAGAGCCATACTTTTTTGAGACTATGGACATTGACAGCCCTCCTGGTTTTTTCAGTGGCATTGTTTGTCAGTTGCGCCAAGGTGAGAGCGCCCGAAAGCGTAATGGACACCCCTGAACATCACACCAACAATGGAATGAGATCTTTTGAAAAAGGGGACCTTGACGAGGCCCAGAGAGAATTCACTTTAGCCGTAGAGTTAGCTCCCAAATATGGCCCTGCGCATGTGGGGATGGGACTGGTTCAGGCCGCCAGATATGTCAAGGTTCAGGACTTACAAGAAAAAGAGAGACTGCTCGACAAGGCCTTCGACAGTCTAAAGAGCGGCAAGAAATACGCCAAAGGGAATGAGCAAAAGGTTTTCGCGCGCGTAGGCTATATTCGCGTTTTCACCATGACCAAGCCGAAAGGTTGGCTAGAAGATGCGAAACAGAACTTCGATTACGCAGTTCTCGATGATGACCAAGCACCCGCGCCGTACTACTTTATGGGTGAGGCCTACAAGCAGGCTTACAAGTTCTCTGAAGCCGCTAGCATGTACCGTAAAGTTCTCGATCTGGATACCGAGTACACGGCAGAGGCCAATCGGGCCTGGGAACTGGTACAAAAAATTCAGAGAGCTCAACCTGGTACGAGCGTGGGCAAACAGATCGCCCTGGTTGAAGCCATTACCCGTGCCGATGTGGCTGCGCTTTTCGTCGAGGAACTCAAGCTGGAGGTAATCTACGAGAAGTTAAGCATTAAGACTTTTGATACCTCATTTAAGGCGCCAAAGTCCGGTTTGGAAATGGAGACTGAAACCATGGTAAAGATGGCGCCGGCAACTGATATTGCCGACCATGTGCTGCGTCATGACATTGATACTGTCATACGCATCGGCGTTCGTGGCCTAGAGCCTTTCCCTAATCATACATTTCGACCCGATGAGCAGATCAGCCGTGCCTCTTATGCCATGATGCTGGAGGATATTCTGATCAAGGCCGCCCGCGATGACAAGTTAGCCACCAAATTCATAGGAAGTACCTCTCCGTTTCCTGACTTACGTGCCGACCTGCCCTATTTCAATGCTGTCATGGTATGTACCACTCGCAACATAATGACGGTGGCTGACAAGCGTACCGGAGAATTCCGGCCCATGGCAACTGTCTCAGGTGCCGACGCCTTGCTGGCAATACGGGAACTAAAAGAGCAACTCAGGGTTTTCTGAAAGCTCGGGGATTTTCCCGTGGTCCTCCGCTGCAAGGGATCAACCGGCAGCTCATTCTGACTTCGGCAGGGCCTCCGACTGAGGACTCTAAACGAGCCTCAGTCGAGCCACCGGACCATTCAGGATAAATGAATATTCTGCATTGAATGAGCAAAACCGCTTGCAATTTCCTTTACACACATTATCCCTCTATCAGTGGAGTGACTTACAACCGACTCCTCTTTTAAACCAACGAAGAACGGGTTTGGCATGAATAATTTTGGACTGAGGTGGCTACCAACCACATCCCATAAATTCTGGTGCATCCTGCTGTTTGCGGTGATGCTGCTTGGCTTGTGCCCAGCTATTCTGGCCCAGGAATCCTTCGTTTTTCCCATAGAGGGTGAGCGAGCTCGGGTAACTTTCGTTCAAGGTGAAGTGCGGCGGCAGACCGCACCAGAAGCGTCGTGGAGTGCACTTCCGCTTGGCACTTTTGTGCAAGCTGGAGAACGCATCATGACCATGAAGGGTGGTCGGTTGGAACTCCAGCTCCCAGATCGGAGTATTATTCGCTTCGATGAAGACAGCGATGTTCGGCTGGTTAAGGCTGAATATAATCCGGCGCAGTCAAAGCGTAACGTTAACTTCAGCCTGGCGCTGGGAAAGACGTGGGCAAACATCCAGGATGCTTTCGGCAGCAGCAGGGGCGTTCAGGTGGAAACAGACAATGCCATCGTCGGAGTGCGCGGAACGGTCTTTCGCTTGAATTTGCTTGCAGACAGGTCTGCCATGATCAGAGTGTATCGTGGCAAGGTGGCGGTGCGTAAAGCACAACGGATCCCTGCTCCTGGGGAGCCGGGAAGCCAGATACAGAGGGTTCCAGGTCCAACACGGGTTACCGGACCCCACCGGGTGACCGTGGAGGAATGGATTCGCATTGTGGAGTCGATGCAGCAGATTACGGTAAATGCCGAAGGGATTCCTTCTAAGCCGCGGACATTCAGCATGGAGGAGGATTTGAACGACTGGGTGCAATGGAACTTGGAGCGCGACCTGCTGATCTAATACTGTTAGGCCTTCCCCGCGCTTGAGAACATGCATGCCAGCTGTCTGGGCTTCAGTGAGCAGCAAGGTTGGCACCGGCGAGAGGGAGTACAGTTGAAATGACAGGACCCGTCTGGCCCGCCTTTTGCATTACCCTTTGATTGAACTGTTGATTAGAAAACCATCCTTATTGTGCGACAAACAGCGGAACTGAAAGTCCACCATCTGGCTGAGGAGTGTGGAGGACTTCTGCTTCCACCTTCAGAACCGGAGTTGAGTTATGGCCCGTATTGATGCTTTTTTTAAGTTGATGCATGAACAGAAAGCATCCGATTTACACCTGGTGGCAGGGCAGCAGCCTGCTTTGAGAATCCAAGGCGAAATGGAGCGAGTCAAATTCAAAGTACTTGACAACGATGAACTCAAAGGGATGCTTTATGAAATTACGCCGGAGGAGAAGATAAAGACCTTTGAGGAAACCGGGGACGTGGACTTTGCCTATGAAATACCCGGACTAGCCAGATACCGCGCAAACTTTTTTCAACAGAATTTTGGCGTTGGGGCGGTATTTCGTGAAATACCAAGTGAAATTTTATCGACAGAGGAGCTGGGTCTTCCTCCGGTGGTGGCTAAACTGGCCATGCTGCCCAGGGGGTTGGTGTTGGTAACCGGACCCACCGGAAGTGGCAAATCCACCTCGCTTGCAGCCATTATTGATGAGTCAAACGAAAAGCGAAAGGATCATATTATCACCATCGAGGACCCTATAGAATTTGTCCATAAGAGCAAGAGCTGTATCGTGAACCAGCGGGAAGTTGGGATGCACACCAAAACGTTTGCTTCGGCACTGCGCGGTGCTTTGCGCGAGGATCCTGATATTATACTGGTGGGCGAGATGCGTGATCTGCAGACCATTTCTTTGGCCATTGAGGCCGCTGCAACCGGACACCTGGTGTTTGCTACCCTCCATACCACCAGCGCAGCGAAGACTGTGGATCGAATTATCGAAGTATTTCCGGCAGAGCAGCAGGCGCAGATACGCTCCACCCTCGCCGACGGCATTCGGGCGGTGGTTGCGCAAAACTTGCTCAAGAGAATAGATATTTCTGGGCGCATTGTTTGTCCTGAAATATTAATTGCCACCCATGCGGTACGAGCCTTGGTACGTGAGAACAAGACCTATCAGATACCCACGGCCATCCAGACAGGGAAAAAATATGGCATGCAATCGTTGGACGATTCAATCATGACCCAGTTGAAGGCAAACCGGATCAGTCCCGACGAAGCCTATATGAAGTGTGATGATAAGGAGAAGTTTCGGCCATTCTTGCGAAATCCACCTACCGATTTCACTGAGGTTTAGTGGCTGTCCAGGCCACGGTTCTAAAGAGGTCGGTTGTATGTTGACTTTTGGCTCTGGACTTCAGAAAAAATTTAAAATAAACCATTTTTGTGGGCTTCAGGGTCGCCACTGTTATTTGGTTGCTCCGATAGAGTACGCCGCGGTGGCGGACTATTTTGCTGAGGTAAACTTGTAAAGGAAACTTTTATGCGCAAGAGAGAGGTAGATCATTTTCTTCGCAAGATGCTGGATTTTCATGAAAATGTCTCTGACCTGATTGTTACGGTAGACCGTCCTTTCCAGGTGGAATCCGACGGCGAACTCATGGCCGTTCCCATGGATGTGCAGCTTGATAACTTGACGCCTTTTCAGACCGAGATCTTTGCTTTGAACCTGCTGGGAGGTGATCGACGCAACGTAGAAACCCTGCTATCCGAGGGTTCTTGCGATCTTTCCTACCACTTGGCTGGGAAAGCCCGCTTTCGGGTCAACGTCTTTTCTCAACGGGGCTATTTTTCGGTGGTCATGCGCAAGTTGGAAACACGGATTCCCAGCGTCGAGGATCTCAAGTTGCCTGAGGTATTCAAACAAATGGCCCATGAGAGAAACGGCATAATTTTTGTCACCGGGGCAACGGGCAGCGGTAAATCCACCTCGCTGGCGTCTACGCTCAATGAGGTCAACGATCTTCGGCCGGTGCACATTGTGACCCTGGAAGATCCTGTGGAGTTTGTCCACCATCACCGTAAGGCCACTTTTAACCAACGGGAAATGGGGACCGATTTTGATACATTTGCCAGCGGCCTTAGGGCGTCGCTACGCCAGGCTCCCAAAATTATCCTGGTGGGTGAAATGCGTGATCGAGAAACTATAGAGATTGGACTCAGCGCCGCAGAAACGGGCCACCTGGTGCTCACCACACTTCACACGGTGGATGCAGGTCAAACCATAAATCGTATCTTAGGCATGTTCGATACCGAAGAAGAAAAGCAGATAAGAATTCGTCTGTCCGATGCCATTCGCTACGTTGTCTGCCAGCGTCTCCTTCCTCGAGAGGGTGGCGGTCGAGTGGCGGCCTTTGAGATAATGGGCAAAGATATCCGAGTCAAGGAACTCATCCTTGATGGTGAGAGTGAGGGTAAGACTTTTTATGAGGTCATCGAGAGCAATCGGGCATTCGGATGGCGCACTTTTGATGACTCTATTTTGGAGCTTTTCCAGGAAGGACAGGTAAGCCATGATACTGCCATGGCATATGCTTCAAAAAAGGCCATCATGAGACGCGGTATAGACCGGATCAAATCCGCTCGCGGTGAAAAGGTAACCGACATCGACGGCCTTGAAGTAGACAGAGGATACGAGACCCGGGACAAAGCTAAAAAATAGGTATATAAAGCACGGTCAACCCGGGCCGGAGGGTGATACTCAGTGAGAATACAGTGCGATCATTGCCAGGCTGTTTTCAACGTGCCTGATGAAAAGATGCCCAGGGGCAAGCAATTCAAGGCGACCTGCAGCAAATGCAGACGTACCATTATAGTAGAGCCGCAGGGAGCCTCCGAAGGCAAGGGTGCTACAATTGGCGTCGACGTCTCTCTTTCAGAGGTTGCTGATGCGCCTACGGCGATTGAGGCTGATCTCGATACGACCAGCGCCTATGACTCTCCTCTAGAGGTTCTCGAGGAAGGTGCCATGAGCGCTCTTGTCTGTGTGGATGAACCCGAGCGGCTCAAGGCTGTGAAAGAAGCGCTTGACGACTTGAACTACTACAGCAGTGTAGCTTCCTCAGTAAAAGAGGCACTCAGTAAGCTCCGTTATAATCAATACGATCTGGTGATGCTGGATGAGGAATTCTGTGGGGAGAGTGCTGACAACAACACCATACTGCGCTATCTGCAGCCCATGCCCATGTCCACTCGCAGGAACATCTTTTTGATGCTGATTAGTAACCAAATTAGAACTTTAGACAACCTGATGGCATTTGCCAAGAGTGTCAACGCCGTGATCCATGTCAGTGATACTGAGAAAGTGAAACTCGTACTTGAACGTGCTATGGCGGACCACCGGCGTTTTTATAAAGTGTATAGGGATCTAGTCCAGGTGATTGGCCTCCACTGATTCTGCTGGGTGGAGTGCCAAACCTCTCTCCACGGTCTCCCGACGAAGCTTGGTGAAATATCCGGGCTAGCTCAAAACAAGCCAGCTGGCTACATGTTCTTTCCCTGATTTTCTTGACACTGATTTGGCGAGAGCTTATAAATAAACGTGCAAGCCCGCATATTTCATGAATGGTTTACTGCGACAGCGGATATGATCCTCCCTCCGGGCGTCCTCGGACCTTCCTTCGGCAGGCTCAGGACAAGCTCACCCTACGAGGTACTGATCAAGTACGCCTCGGATCCGAGTTCCTGCGATTGCCCGGTTGCAAGCGCATCTCCACTGTCTCGTGACGTCAATTCATGAAATATGCGGGCTACAAGGGGACGTAGCTCAGTTGGGAGAGCGCAGCGTTCGCAACGCTGAGGTCGTGGGTTCGAATCCCATCGTCTCCACCAATGAGTGGTAACCGCGGCCGTGACCGCGGTTTTTCTTATCTTCATCGGGGCCACCAAACAGGGATCACTATTTTTCATGGAGGGTTGCAATGAGGCAAACGGCAATAGCTATGTTGGCTCTCGTTGTTTTATTGAGCATGGCCAGTTTTCCCGCAAAGGTCTTTGGTGCTACTGATGAGTATGAGTCGCTGGAGTTTTTTCTGGATCAAGCCCTGAAGCGCGTAAAAGATCCTGAGAAACGAGTCGAGATTCTCAATCGCTACCTGATAAAGGCCCTGGGATTGGTATATCAACAGAATCAAGAACTCATCCGCCTTCAGCGCCAGCTTCTGGATGCTACCCAAGAGCTCCGGGATATCAAGAAAAAAGAGATAAGGGAGATGGAGATACAAATACAGAAGAATCAGTGAGAAGTGGGCAGAAATCAGAGGTCAGAGATCAGACGTCAGAGGTCAGGGATCAGCCGCCTTCGCCTGATGGCTTCCGCCTTCGTAATACTTCGGCGAGACAAGTCGGCGCCAAGGAGGACGAGAATAGAAAACAGAGATTCTCCTGTGGGAGCGGCTTTCAGCCGCGATTTCGGTTGCGATTTGTACGACTTGAACGACTTGAATGACTCGAACGGTTGAACCAAGTGACGAATTCCTGATCCTCTGCTTATAGCGCTCAGGATTGACAGACCTTGAGATTTCCCCTATAGTTCGCAGCCACAATGTACGTTTGAACGTGGATCTGGTTACCTTTGACATTACGGGAGGAGATGGGGTGCCAAGAACAGCAAACATAACTCGGAAAACCAAAGAGACCAAGATCAACATGAAGCTTGCTCTTGATGGTAGTGGTGAATGCAGGATTAAGACCTCCGTAGGTTTTCTTGACCATATGCTCACCTTACTGGCAGCCCATGGTCGTTTCGATCTGGAACTGCAGGCCGAGGGTGATCTTTGGGTGGATCAACACCATACGGTGGAAGACATAGGTATTTGTTTGGGACAGGCTTTCGCCAAGGCTCTGGGCAAGAGAGAGTCTATTAGGCGATACGGCCAGCAATTGATTCCCATGGATGAGGCCTTGGCGTCGGTGGCAGTTGATCTATCCAATAGGCCATACTTGGTTTACAACGTGCCCCAGCTGAGCGAAAGGGTAGGGGAGTTCGAGACCCAGCTCATTCAAGAGTTCTTTCGGGCTTTCACCCTGCACGCTGGAGTCACCTTGCATATCAATGTCTCTTATGGGGACAACAGCCACCACATTATCGAGGCCATTTTTAAGTCGTGGGCTCGAGCCTTGAGATACGCATGTGAGATAGAGCCTGGTCTTGATAGCGTACCCTCCACTAAGGGAGTCCTATAAAAAGACTGAGCCCTGAGCCTTACGCCCAGCCCGGATGTTTCATGAATTGCTGTCGCGAGACCACGAAGATGGGCGGGCCACCGGGCAACCGCAGGGAGTTGGGTCCGAGGTGTACCTGAACGGTACGTCGCAGGAGCCGACACCCGAGGACGCCTGGAAGGACGGCCATATCCGTGGTCGCAGCAAGTTATTCATGTAACATCCGGGCTAAGTAAAGAACAGAAATTCTACAACCTTCGCTTGACAATTCTGTCAAGATAGAGTTAAAAGTAAAGGCTCAAAAATTTGACGCGGGGTGGAGCAGTTTGGTAGCTCGTCGGGCTCATAACCCGAAGGTCCCAGGTTCGAATCCTGGCCCCGCTACCAAGTTAGATGAAAGGGACTTGTGGTAAACCACAAGTCCCTTTTTCAATGGGCTCAAAGCATTTTTTCCTTGCCATAACTCACTTCAGTTTTGTAACTTGAAAGCAGCACGATTCTCCCGCGAGCAACATTTCCGACTTGGCCGACAGCCCAGATTTTTGCAGATCAGTTCTCAACCTGCACATATTCGTTGCGTTCGTTTACGAAGTTTATTGAATCCCAAGAAACCTGGTCCTCCCCGGCACAGCGGGATCTTCGAAGGGCCCGGATTCTTCACTTTCTCTCATTAAGATTCTTGCCCATAACCGCAATACAACAGTGGGAGAGATAGCAATGGCCGAAAAAGAGCATTTAGAAAAACTAAAACAAGGAGTGGATTATTGGAACAGCTGGCGGCTGGAGAATTCAGATATAGTGCCAGATCTCAGCGACACCAACCTCCAGGGAAAAGATCTGCGTGAGGTGAACCTTCGGCGAGCAAACCTTAGCGGGGCAGACCTTCGTGAGACCAGCCTGCGCTGGGGTTACCTGAGCGAGGCTAATCTCAGCTCCGCAAACCTGAGATGGGCGGATTTGCGCGAAACGTTGCTCGACAGGGCGAACCTTCGCGATGCCATTCTCCACGGAGCGCAACTCGTTGGGGCAAACCTGAGCGAGGCTGATCTCCGCGGGGTGTTCCTTCGTGAAGCTATCCTTCGAGACGCAATTCTTTGTAGGGCTGACCTGCGCTGGGCCAACTTACGCGAGGTGGACATACGCTGGGCTGATCTCAGTGGAACCGACCGGAGAGGAGGCGGGGCGAATCTTCGTCGAGCCAACCTGCGCGGGTCTGATATGCGCGGCACGAATCTGCGCTGGGCTGATCTCAGTTGGGCCTTGCTTGACGAAGCCAAGCTGATAGGGGCGGATCTTGTAGGCACAAACCTGAGCAGGGCCTTTCTGGAAGGAGCCAATTTAATTGGAGCGGATTTTTCCGGGGCGGATCTCAGTGGTGCGTTCCTGGATAAGGCAAGTCTTATGGGAGCCAACCTTAGCGAGGTAAACCTAGAGGGAGCTTTCCTGCGCTGGGCTAACCTTCGGAGGGTCAAAAATTTATCGGTCAAACAACTTTCCAAAGCAGCAACTTTGCATGGTGCTGAGCTGGACGAAGAGCTCAGGAAAAAAGTAGAAGCGGCTGTCTAACCTGGATGTTTCACAAATTGCGGCGGAAGATAGAAGGTTGAAATATCAAGAAACGTATGAGTCCCTGGTCGATTTTGTTTTTGAAATCAATAACAGAACTGATTTGGATAAAGTGCGAAAAGGTCAGATGATCCACGATCGGGCTTGCGAATTAAAGCTGTAACCTTGAACTACGTCTGTTGTATTTGAGATTGGTTCGACCGTTGAAGGCGTAGAAGTCGTAGCACGCGTAAATGGTGAACGGTAAACGGTGAACAGTAAGGGATATTATTCGTTACAGGTTGCTTTTTGACCTCTGACCTCTGACTTCTGACCTCTTTGACTAATTCTCTAATACCGCTATCCTGCCTGCTGCCAGCTGTCTTCTGTTCTCCGTCCTCTGGGCCTGGATTCTTCACTTTGTCTGGACTTCCCCTCTTGTTCATGCAAGCTTGACCACAACCAGCGTAATGTCATCTTCCTGGGGAGCATCTCCCTGAAAAGTGCGAAGGGCGTCAATGACTTCTTCTTGGATCTCTTCTGCTGGTTCGGCGGCGTGTTTGCGAATGACTTCCCGTAAACGATCCAGGCCGAACATCTCGTTCTCTTCATTGTGAGTTTCACGAATACCGTCGGTCCCTACGATAATAACGCTGCCGGGAGTCCAGCCCTCACGGGTGAATTCTTGAAATTGAAAGTTTTTGTTCACCCCCAGGGCCATACCCTCGCCGGCCAGTTCAGAGAATGTGTCTTCCGCGGCATCGTACAAAATGGCCGGGTCGTGACCACCGCGAACCCAGCCTAGGGTTTTGGCAGCGGGGTGGATCTCCAGCAGGAACATGGTCATGAATCGACCGCTTTCCTGCACGTCTCTGAAGAGCTCCTGGTTTACATCTGAAACAATGTGGGCAAGGTCACCGGTCATTGCAGCCCGCTGGCGGAGAAGCGCCCGGGCCGTAGTCATCAGCAGTGCCGCACCCACGCCGTGTCCTGAAACATCGGCGACGACCACTCCCAGCCGGCCGTTGGACAGCTCAAAGTAGTCGTAATAGTCCCCACCCGTCTCGTCACAATAGATACTAGTCCCTGCAATATCAAGCCCCGGCAGGGAAGGCGGTTCTTGCGGCAGAAGATTCTGCTGAACTTCCTCGGCCAGCTTGAGAGCGGTGATAAGCTCTATTCGGTGCCTGAGCCCCTCAATCATGGTATTGGTATGTCCTGCGATGACTCCGAATTCATCGTTGGTGGCCACCGGGACCAATCTGGTGAGATCACCCTGGCTGACTCTTTCCAAAACACTGGTTTCATTTTCGAAGAGGAGTTTCAGGTTGCGGGAATAAGAGATGATCAGGTTCACAACCCAGATCAGAAGCACAGCCATGACAAAGAACACTTCGAAGGTTACCGCTTGCTGTGCCTGGGTTACGGACATGGAGTTCTGTCCAATCTTTGCAAGCCAGGCTACATCCCCTGAGATTACCAAGCCAATTATGGCGGAGACAAACAGGGTGGCGGTAAAAGCCACCAAAGAAAACTTCCGGGTCATGGGGTAAAGGCGCGTTGGTGGCGGCAAAACCATGTCTGTGGCCAGGACCTCCTGAATGACAGCCCTTTCCCGGGCCAGAGACGTATCTAACGAGAGAAAGAACCCGGCAACACTGCACCCAAGGATGACCTTGAGCCCGCTTGAGACCGGGAATTTGAAAACTGCCATATTGAAGATCATTACAGCGAGCCCGACGGTCAGAGACAGTAAAAAATCTAGGGAAAACTGTCTTTTCGGCTGAGATGGCTCTGAGGCCGAGAGCACGAAAGAGTGTTCCAGTGACTTTCGCAAAGCGAAAGCCCCAAGGAAGGCGGCAAGAACGATTACCCCCAAAGTCACGGGGGGCAGAGTTACCAGAAAAGGTCAGACCTGTCCCCCGTATATGGTCAGGACTGAAGTTGCAAAAAGGTAATGAAGAGCTACTCTCATGGTGATGGCCTTTTCGGGTTTCTAGTATAAGAATAATGGTATATTGTAAAAATAATGCAAGTCATTTTCAACGGCGGCAGGATCGAGGAGGTAAATCGTTTCTTCTGGGAGGGGGTGTAACCCACTAAAAGACAAGGAAAAACTTTTGCATAACAACCGAAGGCAGTTTACAATACCTCACAGCCTCAATCAGCAATCATCACATCTCATGATCATATAAATAACGTGGAGGAGTTGTCTGTTATGAGAAAGACTGAAACCCCAGTGGTAAAAAGGTCTCTCCCTTCATGGATTCGATCAAGCAGTTTTAAGCTTCAAGCGCTCCTTTTGCTGCTGATCCTGATCACGGTTTTTGCTAGAGTCCTGCCGCTAGAAATGCAGAAAAGGATTGTCAATGAAGCTATCAGGTTCGGGGAAATCCAGATGTTGTTTTTGTACTGCGGGTACTATCTTGCCGCGGTTGTTATCGCCACTGGACTGAAATACCTGATCAGCGCTGTCCAAAATATCATCGGCGAACGAGCCCTGGCCGACATGAGACAGGCCCTCTATCATCACATTCTGACCCTTCCTCTAAATTTTTTCAGAAAGACCCAGCCTGGTTTGGTGGTTTCGTCTCTGGTTACCGAACTCGCCTCGGCAGGAAACTTCGTAGGCATGGCAATAGGGGTCCCTGTGGCCAGCATTCTTACTCTGTTCGCTTTTGCCGGCTATCTGATTTGGCTCAATCCGCTCCTGGCGGGAATCTCACTCAGCATATACCCCCTGGTTCTCATTCTCCTCCCTCGACTGCAGCAGCAGGCCAATAAGGCTAACAAACGCAGGGTGGACAAGACCAGGACACTTTCAGGTAAAATCGGCGAGGCTATCAGCGGCATTCATGAGATTCACGGCAACGGCTCCTACCGGATTGAAAACCGCAGATATGACAAAATGATTGAGAAATTATACAAGATCAGGATTGTCTGGAATCTCTATAAGTTTTCGGTCAAATCGTTAAATAATTTTTTTAGTAACTTGAGCCCTTTTCTCGTTTTTATCGTGGGAGGTTATCTGGCTATCAAGGGCCGACTGGACCTTGGAGCGCTGGTCGCTTTTATCTCGGCTCAGGAGAAAATCTACGATCCCTGGAAAGAGCTTATTGCCTTCTACCAAGTTTATCAGGACGCGAGTGTTCGCTACAAGAGAACCATGGAATACTTCGATGAGGTGCCCGAGCACACTCTTGAACCAGATGACCGCGAGCCTTACGAGCTAGAGGGCAGTATAGAGGTCAAAGACCTGTCATTTCTGGCCGAAGGTGGTATCCAGTTGCTCGATGGAATCAATCTCTCACTGCAGCCGGGAGAGCAACTGGCCCTGGTGGGTTTCTCCGGCAGTGGCAAGAGCACTTTGGCCCAGTGCGTTGGACAGCTCTACAAATATACTGCTGGACATATTTTGCTTGGTGGTGAGGAAGTGGCGGATCTGTCCAAGAAAGACATGATTAACAACATCGGTTTTGTTTCCCAGACGCCCTTTACTTTCGAAGGGACAATCAAGGATAATGTCCTGTACTCTTGCGCTGCCAAACTTGGTAGTGATGAAATTGGTGAGAGTGATGCCATGCCATCCCTTGACGACATGATCGAAGCTCTCCAACAGACAGGGATATTTGTGGATGTTCTCCGTTTCGGACTGAATACCATCCTGGTGTACGATGAGCACCAGGGTTTGGCATCAAAGATTGTTCGAGTTCGCGACCACTTCAAGCGAGAATTTGGTGAGGAACTGGCGGATTACGTTGAATTCTTCGCTGAGGACAACTATCTTTACTACTCTAACATAGCTGCGAATTTGACCTTCGGCTCACCCAACGTAGAGTCTTTTACCCTTCAAAACCTAGCCGTAAATGACTATTTTCTGCGATTTCTGGATAAGGCCGATCTCACCCGGACGCTGTTAGCTCTTGGCGCAGAGCTCTGCAGACAGACGGTAGATATTTTGGGCAACCTGCCGCCTGAAAAGGTTTTCTTTGAACAAAGTCCCATTAGAGCGGACGAGCTGGATGAATACAAAATGCTTGCTACCCGTCTGGCAAAAACAAAACTGCATCATCTCTCACCAAACGATAGGACCGGCCTTTTGCAACTCGCCTTGCGTTTTATTCCTGGCATACACAAAATGGTTGGGATGCCAAGCATTTTGGAAGAGCTCATATTGGAGGGACGCGCACTTTTCAAGGAGAGTATTTCCAGAGATGATCCCGGGGCTCTTACATTTTATCAGGCCTCGGAATATATCTACTCCCAGACTATCCTTGACAACATCTTCTTCGGAAAGACCAAAACCGTCAATCCGCAGGCAGAGGAGAAGATCGATCAGAGCATCATCCAGGTTCTTATTGAAGAAGACTTGCTGGAGACTATTGTAGAAATAGGAATGGAATTCCAGGTGGGTAGCAAAGGTGACAGGCTCTCCGGTGGTCAGCGTCAGAAACTGGCCATAGCAAGAGTCTTCCTGAAAGCGCCCCGGGTTCTCATAATGGACGAGGCCACTTCGGCCCTCGATAATAAATCCCAGGCGCGTATACAGAGTTTGCTTGACACCAGGTGGAAGGGTCAAAGTACTCTCATTGCGGTGGTGCATCGTCTTGACATTATCAAGAGCTATGACAAGATTGCGGTGATGAAGGCCGGAAGAATAGGTGAAATGGGGACGTACGACGATCTCGTTGCCAAGAAAGGGATGTTATATGAACTCATCTATGGAAAAAAGGCAAGTATCTGATACCAGTGAGTTCCAAGAAAATCTTGAGATCCTGCGACAAATGGATTTTTTCTCAGCTCTGTCTCTTCAAGCTCTCAAGGTGTTTGCTTACCTTTTCACCAGGGAGATATTTAAGCCGGGAGACTATCTCTTTCACCAGGATGACAATGACGGCAATGCATTCCATATTTTATCTGGAATTGCCGAGGTGGCTCGCAAAGATGAGAGCGGCGAATTCTGTCTGGGCAAATATGGTGAGGGCGAGTTCCTCGGTGGGCTGGCATTGCTTGGCGACATGCGACGTCTTTTTTCTCTCAAAGCTTTGACGGATATGACCTGTCTTGTGATGACCAGGGAGAAGTTTACCAAGGCCATTGAGCAGTTCCCTGATCTTATGCCGAGAGTTCTGGAAACCATGGTTGACCGGATTCGTTCCTGGGAAGAGAGGCTCTTTCTTGATAAGGACGGACTGTGTGATACTTGTAGAAAGAAAGTTGGTGTGAGTCTTATATGAACAGGAAGAACAAGCTCTGATCCATGAAATATGCGGGCTAGGTGTTGTATACTTATGGAAGGTTTGCGGTAATGAGAGCAGATAGAGTTTCATTGGAACTGAAGAACTCCCTTTCTGAACTGAGTACATTGGGGAGCAGTCTGGAGCAGTTCGGAGAGGCACTGGGCCTCTCTAGCAAGATATTGTTTGAGATCTCTCTATCCATGGAAGAGCTTTTCAGCAATATCATCTCGTATGGATATGCGGACGATGCTCTGCACTGGATCAAGGTAGCCATTTCACATGAAGACGAAATGCTTATCATACG
>Ga0255044_10000109_pt1 | contig 14916 bp, 8 predicted proteins | sample BC1_12_21_MG_FD_183651 | JGI IMG/M metagenome (GOLD analysis project Ga0255044, IMG submission 183651) | Seawater microbial communities from Strait of Georgia, British Columbia, Canada - BC1_12_21 | ecosystem: Environmental > Aquatic > Marine > Strait | place: Canada: British Columbia... | reverse complement strand
AAAGTCCAATGCCTGTTCCCTTGCCTGCCTCCTTGGTCGTAAAAAAGGGTTCAAAAATCTTCTCCTGAATCTCTGCATCAATACCTTCACCCGTGTCTGAAAAATTGATAAAAGCATAACCGTTTTTACTTTCAGCTGACATAGTTATCTCACCCTTTCCCTGTTCTTTCAATGCGTCCATAGAATTTTGGATGAGGTTGAGAAAAACCTGCTCAAGTTTAATATGGTTCCCATGTAACATCGGGAAACTATCACTGATATTAATATCCATTGAAATATTGTTGATCCTTAATCTTTCTTTCATAAGAATCAAAGTATCATTAAGAACAGCAGACAAACTGACAGGACCAAAAGACGTTACATCACTACGGCCGAATGTCCGCAAATGAGAAATAATGTTTGAAATTTTTCCAATCTGGCGCAGTGACTCCTGAAAGTCTTCTGTTAGTTCCTCAGTGTCCAGTTTCTCCTTTAAAAGATCCTGAAGGGTGGATTGCAGAATTATCTTTATATAGGAAAGTGGCTGGTTAATTTCATGTGCTACCCCAGTGGCTATTTCTCCAAGAGAAGCGAGTTTGTCCTGCGCAAGAGCCCTCATCGCCATTTCTTGACGTTTTGCTTCCTCTTCATACCTTCTCGTAATATCTCGTGCAACACCGATCCTGCCGATTGGTTGACCCGTATTATCAGTTAGGGCGGTCACATTTAATTCTATGGGAACTTGCCTGTCATCTTTGGTCAGGATTTTAATCTCATAGGTTGAAGTGCCCACGGACTCAAGACCAGCAGCGAACCTCTGCATAACTGTTTCTTTATATGAAGGATCAACAATTTCAATAAAGTGCCGACCAAGTAATTCCTTATCTTTAAACCCGGTAATCACTTCAACCACGGGACTTACATAGCTAAAGATGCCTTCCATATCTATCGTGTAAACAATATCCCTGACAGTCTCAACAAGTGTCCGGTGTTTCTTTTCACTTTCCAACAATTTCCGAAATGCCCTGGCATGAGCAATGCTTATAGCCGTCTGGGATGCAACTGCCATAAGAAGGTTTATATCACCTTCCCTGAATTCCCTGTGCGACTTCAGGCTGTCAACAGCCATGACACCAAAGGATTCACCTTCATGCACAATGGGGACGCAGATCATGGATAGTGTTTTTAATTTTTTGAATATATTTAGATTTTCTGTGTCAAGCAAATGGTCAATTTTATTTATGTCCTCAATCAAAGCCGGTTCCTGCTTTACAAAAACTTTCTGGAAAACATCTTCCTTAACCGGGTTGTCTAAACGTAATTGAGCATTTTCAATTATTTCTATTTCATCATCCGTAAACCCATACCATCCAGTAAAAAAAAGCACTTTATTGTCACTTTTTGCCAATAAGATTGCCCCACGATTATAATCAAGGTGACTATTCATAGCCTTAGAAACAGCCGAGGCAATTTCCTTTTCATTTTGAATGACTGAGGTTATTTCACCAACTTCCTGAACTAATTTAGTAACATTATAACGAACATTTAATTCACTCCAATATTCTTCTGCTGTTTTTCCAAGTTCCCTAACATTTTTCGTTAATTTATCTTTTTCCAGTGTTTGCACCTTAAAAGAAAGGGCCAATGGAACCGAGATCGAAAATAAAGCAACCAAAACGAAAGGACTCAAAGGCAAAAGAAAATACGATAAAAGGGAAAATACAAGCCCAACAAGAATTGAATGATTACGGATACGCAACCATTTAAATACTTTGCCAGTCTTATCCCAAGAAACAATGTATTTACAATACTCTCCTCCTTTATGGATACACTCCGGATGATCAACTCTTGGATACTCACCAGTAATAAATTTATATATTCCTTCAAAACTCCCGATTCTGTTCCTACATTGAAATAGCTGCTCTTTTACTCCCAGGCTTGGTTTTATAAGAAACTCAAACTTATTATTGCTTACTTTTTTTACCCATACTGTGGCCGCCAAGCTCAATTTGGAGTAAATTGCTGCTATATGTAAAGCTACAGATGTTGGATTTTTAAACCCCAAAATATATTGAGCTATAATATTTTGAGAGTCCATTAAATGACGGCCTGTATCTCTCGAAATATCTTTATTACCTGTTTGTTTTACTAAAATCTCGTAAAAGCGATTAGCTTGTCGTTGTGTATACCAATAACCGGAATCATTTAATTGCAGTTTTGAAACTCCTGCATAATCCAAGATATTGTCTATATCGATATTGGAATAATTTTTTTGCAAATAATCGATATGGGTTTTTAATATCCGTATATTATATAATGGTTGGTCATCATGAATGTCAGTTTTAATTTGATTCATAATAATTCATCACTGTTATTAGTATTTAATATTTAATAAACTCAAAAAGTTTTTGTTAGACAAATTGCTTCAGATTATTTATCTACTATGCCCGGTTAATATCATCAATATTTCAAATTTAAATATTTTTCTCTTATACCATGAGGCCCACTTTTGAAAATTCTCTTTATATATCCAACTAGGCTTGACAGGGAACAAACACCTATTAAGTACAAAAAAGCATTTCTCCCACCATTGGCTCTAGCCATATTGAATGGGCTTACCCCAAGACATCATGATGTTCGAGTAATAAATGATATTGTGGAAAATATCGACTTCTCTTCAGATTATGATCTTGTTGCCATAACAGCGATGACTACTCAAATTGGTCGAGCCTATCAAATTGCAGATAAATTTCGCAAATTGGGAGTAAGGGTCATAATAGGTGGAATACATGCTACCGTTTTACCGGAAGAGGCAAAGAAACATGCTGACTCTGTTGTTATTGGAGAGGCAGATAATATCTGGGAGGATATACTTATTGATTTTGAGGGGAATCGATTTAAAGATTTTTATAAAGATGACTCTAGGCCAGACCTACAAAGGCTGATCTTGCCAAGATGGGATAATATGAATCTTAGTATTTATCCAAAGCCTTTTGGACACAAACTGCCTAAAATGCCTCTTTTCACAACAAGAGGATGTGTCTTCAATTGTAAATTCTGCTCTGTTAGTAAATATTTTGGCAAAACTTTCAGGTTCAAACCTATCGATCATGTAATAAAGGAGATTGAACATACACAAACCAATAGTTTCCTTTTTGTTGATGATAATATTGCATGTAATATTGATTATAGTCGTGAATTGTTCAAAGAACTTATAAAAAAAGACATAAACTGGTTTTCACAAATCAGCACAACTGTATTAAAAACTCCCGAAATTATTGATCTGGCAGCTAAGTCTGGTTGCACTTCCTTATTTATTGGCATTGAATCTATAAATAGTGAGTCATTAAAATCCGTCAGTAAAAATTTTAACAAAGTCGAACAATACGAAGAACTGTTTGCAAGATTAAGAAAAGCCGGAATTAAACCTTTTCCGAGTATCATTTTTGGACTGGATGAAGATACGCCAGAGCAATTTAATACAACCATTAAATTCTTAATGAAGAACAAAATAGGAAATGCGTATTTCTGGATTTTAACTCCATTGCCTGGAACAAAACTTTATGAGGAAATGGATGAAGATGGGAGAATATTAAGTGCAGATTGGTCAAGATATAATTTAAGTGATGTTGTTTTTCAGCCAAAAAATTTCACTCCTGATGAGCTTTACGACGGTTATTGGAAAACATTTCAAGAATTCTTTTCATTAAAAAATATTGCGGTACGTTTACTTTATAATGCTCCCATTGCCAGGAATCCAATGGATGCCTTGTTTAGAAGTCTTTACTATCAATTATATTATCGCAAGAAAGTTAATTCATATGATCATCCACTATCTGGCGGAATTAAGAGATTATCCTGATATAACTTTATTAACTATTAGTTCAATAATAATATTTAAATATAGCATTTAACTACACATGAAAATTGACAAATATTTAATGGAAAGTGATGTAGAAGCACTACGCCTTGAACTAAAAACAGATCCTTTAATAGTAAAGAAACAGGCACAATGGGCTGGCATACAAAGTGGTATGACCATAGCAGATATCGGATGCGGTCCAGGGATTACATCTAGTGCACTTTACGAAACTATACAGCCTGACGGAAAAGTAGTTGGAATTGATTTTTCCAAAGAAAGAATTGCATATGCAAATGAAAATTACAAAAAACCTGGAATCAGTTTTTTATGTAGAGATATCCGTGAACCTATGAATGATTTAGGGCTATTTGACTTTGTATGGGTTCGTTTTATTCTTGAATATTATAAAAACAACAGTTTCGAGATTGTTAAAAATTTATTCAATATTTTAAAACCAGGGGGAATTTTATGTCTAATTGATTTGGATCATAACTGTCTGTCCCATTATGGAATACCCAATAGATTAGAGAAAACAGTAGAAAACATTATGATAGAGTTACAAAAAAAAGCAAATTTCGATCCATATGCAGGTAGAAAATTATATTCTTATTTGTATGACTTAGATTTTGAAGAAATAGTTGTGAATGTTGGAGCTCATCATAATATATATGGAGATTTGAAGAAATCAGATGAATTCAATTTTTTAAAAAAAGTTGAAATAGGCCCCCAAAAAATAAACTATCAATTTGATGAATACCCAGGAGGTTATGAAGAGTTTGTTAATGAATCAGCAGAATCGTTTAAAAACCCCAGACGTTTTACTTATACCCCAATTATTATGTGTAGAGGGGGAAAACCATCTCAGTAGGAACTATTGAGAATCTTGAAAACTAAACTTGAGTTCACCTTTCGGCAAATACGGTATTTCTGTTAAATTTTTATTGTAATAATTTATAAAAGCCTCAACGCACTGCCCATCAAAATGGATTCCAATTCTTTCTACTAGATGTTCAAATGCTTCATTTATCAACATTGGGTCACGATAATGTCTTTTCGAGGTTAAAGCTTCAAATACATCAGCAACTGCAATGATCTTAGCACCAAAATGTATCTGTTCTCCTAACAAACCATTAGGATAACCAGTACCGTCCAGCTTCTCATGATGAGATCCTGCAATTTCAGGGACCTCTTTATAAATTCCTTCAAAATGAATCTGTTCTAGAATGCTTCTGGTTTTAAATGCATGGGTCTTAATTTCTTCAAATTCCTCTTCATTTAACTCCCCAGGTTTCTTCAAAATAACATCATCCACACCCATTTTACCATAATCATGCAATAGTGATGCGACTCTGATCATTTCAGTATAATTATAAGAGAGACCTAATTCATTGCAAATACCAACTGCATACTCTGTAACCTTTTCCGAATGCCCTGCCGTTATCGGGTCTCTGGCATCAGTTGTGGCAGCAAGCACTTGCAAAATCGACTGGAATTGCCTAAATCTTGCATCGATTAATTTAGCATTATGTATGCTAATGCCAATCTGATTAGCAATACCCATTAATATGTTAATATCACTTTGCAATAAAGGTTTTTTCGTTTTTATGTTATCAACTGCTAAAATTCCTATTGATTTGTCCTCATATACAATTGGACAACAAATAAAAGATTTCACTCCTATCTTTTTAGCAAATTCAAAACTTCTTGAGGTAAGTACATCTTTTATTTCGTCGATATCATTTACTAAAAAAGGCTTTTTTTCTCGGAAACTTACAACAAAAACACCTCTAGAATCTATTTTTTTTAAGTTGAAACCGTCACTATCTAACATAAATTTACTGATAGTTTCTGGATCATATCCAAATCCCGCTTTTGAAATCAGTTTTGATTTTTCTTTGTCTGCTAATAAAATTAACCCTCTATCATAATCTAACCGTTTCTCTAATATACTCACAACATTAGATAGAATACTTTTCAGTTCAAGCTCTTTACTTAACACTTGGCTTACTTCATTAATTAATAATGCATGTTCATAATTTGTATTGATGAGCTCAATAGAGTTGTTAGAAGACTCTTGTAAATTACTTACAGCTTTTAATAAATCTCTGTTGTCAAGGGTGGTTACGTATGAACTCACTGCTTGAAATATTAAGAGTGAAATTACAAATATTACAAATGTAACTTGCCATGAGGATACGACTATTAAACTAAGTAAAGTTAAAAGTAGTAATATAAAACCTGACACATTACGGATTTTTTTCCACAAAAATGAAGGTGATTCTTCCCAAGAAACTAAATAGCGGCATGATTTTCCACCTTCAAATACACATTCAGGGTGCTCAATCACAGGAAGTGCATAATTAAAACCTGTTGCTATAGCTTCCCAAAAACCAAATCGATTTTCACACTGATACTTCCCCTCTTTTACCCCATTCTTAGGTGTAACTATTATTTCAACTTTATTGAGACCAAGTTTCCTTATTTCAAAATCAGTAGACTTCGTGAATTTTGACGCATACTTAGCTATTAATTCATATGCATGTCCAGGGCCAATCAATCCAAGAAGATGATGTCTCATCACTCCAAGAGTTCCAGGAAAACCGGCGAATCGCCCTGCTTCTCGCGCAATATCTTTGTTACCTGTAACTATTTGTAATCTTTTGTGGAATTTATTAATCTGATTTTGAGAAAACCAGTGCCCCTCATCTTCAACTTGATATGATTCCATACCAGCATAGTTTAAAAGTTCTTCAACATTTATAAAACTATACTGCTTATTTATTAACTTTATGTAGTTATCTACTATACGACTGCTATATAGCGCTTTATCTGCTGAATCTTTATTGTTCATCCTAATTAAAAGCTCTTAATTTACTTGGAAAATCTTAATAACTTCTGCAAATGATTATAGTAAACATCTCCTATATTCTGAACATCCAATACCCAGAAATTATAAATTTTACTTCTGGATATAGAATTCTTTTCAGCGTAAACAGAAGGGTAAATCATAAGTGGAATATTGTTGTTTTCGTATATTTTACTTATCTCGTTTAATGCGGCGGAAAATTCTGCAAGGGGAAGATTATCAGGCTCAAATATAAATATTTTGATACAGTTTGTTAAATCAGACATATTCATACCTAAGTCTGTTATGTTCGCTATAAAAACAGCCTTTAATTCATCTCTATATTTTAAAGAAAACACCTTCCTGTCTTTTTTAAAACCGTATTGATGATACAACTCATTAAGCTCATTGTTATTGTTATTGAACTTGGATGGTGTCAAATCCAGGGCCTGAAGAGCTAGTCCCTTTGACTCTTTCTCATAATAACACTCCAATGCCTTAATATCATCACTCTCGGCATTTGTCAGGCTCCATTTATTTGACAAGGTGCCGAATAAATACTCTTTGTTCATTGGCACATAGGCAAATTGATCAATTGAGCATTTTTGGGAATCTTTAGTGGTTCTGGCAACACCTCCAAAAACAAGGTTTGGGAATTTGTTTTCCGGCCGGAAATAACACACAACATAGTCCATAAAAGTTGAGTGAAATTGATGAAATTCATTGATATATCTACTGATTTGCTCCAGTACAACTAATCCGGCTCTACTTCTCTTTGCGCTATTCGCCGCATGATGATTAATCAACCATGTCCTCTCGAAAAAACGAAACATGGCCATGTGGGCAAATATTTCGCCCCCATCATTATACATGAAGTTAATGGCAAACTCTGGATTGGTTTCATACAGTTTCTTATATAGTTTTTTGAACTCTTCTTTATTTTTACAGATAAAAGAGTATTTTTCAGGGTAGATAAAATTCGTTTCAAAAAAGAAATCCCAAAGTTCATTAACATCAATCTTTGAACACACATAAGAGTTTTTATTAGTTGCATGGTGCAACAAAGAGGACAGACTAATCTGATCTTTCAGGTTCATATCCAGAAAGGTGAAGCCACATCTGACTTTTCCAGCTTCATCAATATTTCTATGTATAATTTGAGCTGAGCATTTGAGCTCAACCTTATTCATTAATTCAATGCTTACCTCAGGGATAATTAACCCGGGTATGAGGGTGGAATTATGAACCTCTTCTGCAACAGAGAACCCCGAACCTGAAATATCAATTGCCTTAAGATTGATATTTTTCCTGATCAGGGGATGCTTAAAAACAATACTGGGCATCGGCAGCAGCTTTTGTCGTATACTCCTATGTTTCTTGGCCTTAAATATCTGAATTTGACTTTTAAGTGGTTTTAAAACAATTGTAGCATCCACAGGGTCACTTGAAATTCGGCAAATTTCGCAACTCCCGGAATAAATAAAATCAAGCTTGTCCTTCAAAATAATATTTAAGGGGGTTCCTCTATCTATTCCCTGAAGAATACTTCGGTAGCCATGGGAGACATGCACTGAAAACGACTCAGCACTAAAACTTTTCAAAAAACCTTCTATGAAAATTCCATCCTGACTTAACTGGAATGAAATATTTTGACATTTATGCCTTCTAACCTTTCTTGCGATAATTTCAAAAGAGGTTTCAGGTAAATCTAATTTGACCCATTGGGAGGAGATATTTGTAAGTTCAGCTTCAACTAAAACCTTTTTCAGGCCATCAGTGAAATAAAAATGGTCAAAAACATATGAATTAAACTTCTTTACGGGTTCCAGGAGTTCTAACCAATCACAAATCAAATGGTTATCCAGACAGGGTTGCGGGGTAGCATGGACAGAAAGTATTGAATTATATTTCTGGTGCTTAAAGTTAAGTACAACTTCACCATCCTGGAAGTTAACTCTGTTCAAAGAGTTTATCAGCCTGTCACGGCGAATCTCTTTCCACTCATGGCTTTCCAGATTTTCAGTAATGCTACCTGTAACCAGTTTCAGTTGAGCACCGGAGTCTCTAGTAACCATAAGAGCTCAATATCCATTTTTCATTTTGGGCCAGACAAATGTACCACATTGGGGCACATAATATTAAATTATAACATACGACAATAGTCGAAGACTCTTAAATATCCCCAAAAAACAGAAAAAAATCAACTACTTTTTGGGGTTCACTTAACCCACCAGGTCATCAATGCCTGGATCGGGTTGTAATAAAGAGGGAGGGTTTCGGGACGGTTGAACTTGTTCCAATAGGATATTCTGTGGCGTGCCACATACCAGTTCGGCACCACGTAATATCCATACCATAGTACCCTGTCAAGAGCCTTGCAGGCTGCTTGAAGCTCTTCCTGTGTTGTTGCGTAAATAATTTTATCCACCAGCTGGTCTACAATGGGATCTTTGATGCCGATAAGGTTTCTGGCGCCCTGACGATCGGCTGATTCTGAATACCAGAAGTCGCGCTGTTCATTGCCCGGAGACTGGGATTGACCAAACACATGCACTGTCATGGCAAAATCAAACCTGTTAAGCCTATCTATATAGAGTGCCGGGTCAATGGTCCTGTAGGAGGCATTCACCCCAAGCTTACTGAGGTTATTGACATAACCGGCCATAACCCTTTCAAACGAAGGGGAAACAAGCAGGATCTCAAACTCAAAAGGCTTACCTTCCTTATCAACCAGGCGGCCATCTTTCACAGTCCATCCTGCCTCTATAAGAATATTTTTGGCCGCACGGAGATTATCCCTGATGCCGTTTGGGGTATTTGAGGAAAACGGGGTCAACGGCTGGGTGAATATCTCGGGAGGCAATTGGTCCTTAAAGGGCTGCAGGTATTCAAGTTCCAACCCTTCCGGCAGCCCTGTTGCAGCCAGATGCGAGTTGCTGAAATAACTGGCGCTGCGTGTATATTCATTGAAGAACAACTTGTTGTTTGCCCATTCAAAGTCAAAAGCCATCCCCAGAGCCTTACGGACCTTTCGGTCCTGGAACAACGGATTTCTCTGATTAAACACAAAACCCTGCATACCCTGGTTATTGCGATGGGGCATGTATTCCTTCATAATCTGTTTGCTTTCAAACTTTGGCCCCACCAGGTCACGGGCCCACTGTTTGGCGATATTGATGTACATAAAATCAAACACATTTGCCTTAAAGGCCTCTACAGATACTATCTGATCCCTGAAATACTTGTAGGTTATGGTATCAAAGTTAAACATACCCTTGCGGGTTGGATGATCAATAGCCCAGTAATCCGGATTTCTCTTATAGGTGATCGATTTTCCAGGGTTGACCGAATCAACAACATAGGGGCCTGATCCAACGGGCGGCTCCATGCTTGGATCGTCAAAAGGGTGTTCCGTATAATACTTCCTGGAAAAAATGGGAACCTGGCTGGCAATCATGTGCAACTCCCGATTTACCCGGGCAAAGTTAAACCGAATCCTGTTTTTATCAAGAATGTCTGATCCTGTTATATCCTGCAGGTACGCCTGGTAAAATGGATGGGCAGCATCGCTTTTCATGGTGTTGAGCGAGAATTGGACATCTTCAGGGGTTATCGGGCTGCCATCTGAGAATCTTGCATTCTCATCGATTGTATAGATCACCGACAACCGGTCATCTGCCAACTCTATATCTTTGGCAATCAGGCCATATGCAGCAAAGGGCTCATCCAGGCTTGACACAGCCAGGGTTTCAAAAACCAGATTATCCAGTCCTGATGGTGGGGAACCTTTCAAGGTATAGGGATTCATCTTGTCAAAGCTGCCAAGATCATGAAGCACCAGAGCCCCACCCTTTTTCGCCTGCTCTGAAGTATAGTCGAACTGTTTAAAATCCGGATTATATTTAAGCTTGCCGTCTATGCTGATGCCATGGGCAGCCTGACACTCTGATACACCCGCAGCCATACTGAATAAAGCCAGTGTCAACACCAGGATCAAAAAAGATCGGGAAAACTGGAAAGCAGATTGCATTTTATTTATCATTGGATTTATTGCCTCATCTCATATTTAAGAACAGAGTTAACGACTTTTACTTTACGTTCAAAGAAAAAGGTATTCCCCTTCAGTTCACCCGTCAAATTAAAAATGATAAATCATCGCAAACAGACTGGTTATCCATTGACAGATAATTGGTTTTACATAGGCAGTAATGGAATTTTTATTTGACCTTATCGCTTAAGCTGGTTAAAAAACCCGTTTCACATATCAATGAATGTTTTCAAAAGGACGGAGTAACAAAATTATGGGAAAAACCATTGCGGAAAAAATATTTACGGCGCATCTGAAGGATACACCTTCATCGGCAAATGTCGTGCTCGATATCGACGTTGTCCTGTGCCATGAGATCACAACACCTATCGCCATCAACGATCTGATAGCTAAAGATATGGACAGAGTTTTTGACCCTGACAAGATCAAGGCGGTCATTGATCATGTAACCCCTGCCAAGGACTCCAAAACGGCGACACAGGGGAAAACACTGCGGGATTGGGCCAGACGTCACAACATTAAGGATTTCTTTGATATCGGCAGTAACGGCGTCTGTCATGCACTATTCCCGGAGAAAGGTTTTATACGGCCTGGCTATACCGTGATTATGGGAGATTCACATACCTGCACCCATGGCGCCTTTGGTGCTTTTGCCGCGGGTGTTGGCACCACAGACCTGGAAGTTGGCATTCTCAAGGGAGTCTGCTCGTTCAGAGAGCCGAAGACCATGAAAATTAATGTGACTGGCAGCCTGACTGACGGTGTGTCTGCCAAGGATGTCATCTTGAACATCATCAAGCAGCTCACTGTTAATGGCGCCACGGATATGGTCATGGAGTTTGCCGGACCGGTTGTTGACCAGATGTCCATGGAATCCCGTATGACCCTCTGCAACATGGCAATTGAAGCAGGCGGAACCAGCGGTATCTGCATGCCTGACCGTGTAACTGCAGAATACCTCTGGCCCTTTATCCAGAATTCATACGCAACAATTGATGAGGCCATTGAAGACTTCAGGAAATGGCATTCCGACCCTGAAGCCAATTATACTTCGGAAATAACTTTTGACGTAACAAATCTCAAGCCACAGGTTACATACGGTTATAAACCGGATGAGGTAAAGGACATCACTGAAATGGAAGGCACCACCGTTGACCAGGTATATATTGGTTCATGCACCAACGGCCGCATTGAAGACCTGCGCGAGGCGTCCAGAATTCTGAGAAACAGAAAGATTGCACCGACTGTTCGTGGTGTTCTCTCCCCTGCAACTCCGGCTATTTACTCCAAGGCCCTGGAAGAAGGGATTATCAAGATTTTTATGGATGCAGGATTCTGCGTCACCAATCCGACCTGCGGGGCCTGCCTGGGTATGAGCAACGGTGTACTGGCAGAGGGCGAAGTATGCGCCTCAACCACCAACAGGAACTTTAACGGACGCATGGGAAAAGGCGGCATGCTGCACCTGATGAGTCCGCTCTCTGCTGCTGCGGCTGCAGTTGCCGGTCATATTACCGACCCGGGCAAATATCTTTAAATTTTACTGATACTTCAATTTTTTTATAAAATACGCATACAGGCGACACACTGTACAGGAGATTAAAATGAAAGAATTCAGCGGCCAGGCATTGTTTCTGGACAGGAACGATATAAATACCGATGAAATTATTCCTGCTAAATATCTCACCGAAAACAGCAAGGAAGCATTAAAACCTCATATTCTGGAAGATCTTCACCTGGAAGGTTTTGATGCTGGAAAAGATCTGGCAGGGAAAAATATCATTGTTACGAAATCCAATTTCGGCTGTGGCTCCTCCCGGGAACACGCCGTATGGGTTTTTGAAGTAAATGACATCAATGTTGTTATTGCAGAGAGCTTTGCCAGAATATTCAGGCAGAACATGTTCAACTGCGGCATGCTGGCAATTGAACTAAACAAAGAAGGGATTAACTCCCTTTTTGCGTTAGGACGCAATGCTGTTATCCTGGTTGATTTACAGCAGAACCTGATTTCTGCTGAAAACGATCAGGGCGAGAAAAAAGATATCCCCTTTGAATTAAACTCATTCGACCGTGAGTTGGTGCAGGCTGGTGGGTGGTTGGCTTACGCAGACAAAAAATACTAATTCTTCTAACAAATTCAAAACAAATCTACTGCATTTCATTAAAATTTTTTATCACTGCGACGTACAAAATGTATGTCGCAGTGCTCCAAATAAACGTGTCGTATAATGGAGTGCGGTTAGCTGCTGATTTTTTTGTCTTATAATATAAAAGTCTGAACTCATATTATAAATCCTTTCTGTCTCCTTCCCCCTTATCCACCCATACAAATCTTTAATGGTTTTTTCCTTTATTTTCTGGTATATATAATTACATACTATCACATTGTGGACACAGTATTTCTTTACTGTCAACTCAAAGTGGAGTGCTCTAAATGCTTTCCCTGACTCCTGCCTAACCTGGGAGTCAACTCCACTTTATTTGCAAGAGGTTCTTTATGGAAGAAGATCTGTTGCAAGCCGTAATCAAAGTCGAAAACGAAATCCAGCAATCTATTAAGGCTGAAAAGAAAAAAGCTGCAGATTGGCTTGAATCTGTACGTGTTTCTTTAGCTCAGGAGTTGCAAGAAAAAAAGCAGCAGTTGCTGGATAATCATGATCAATCCCTTGAAGAGACCTGCCAGCTTACCAGACATAAAGCTGAAAGGGATATTTCCGAAGTAAATCAAATGACAGAATATCTGCAGAATATTCCAGAAGAAGTTTTGCAGGAGGTCAGTGAATATTTACGGGTAATCCTGCCTGATGAATGACGGTGATTAATAGTGATCGTTACTATGTCAAAAGTGGAAATTGTCGGTCCCAGGCAGTTGCTTGGGGAAACGCTTTCACTTGTCCGCAAAGAGGGCGATCTTCATATAGAACCCTCCGCCGTTGGCTTCATTGATGATATACATAAAAAAGATATTCATTCACTACTGCCAGACGAAAAAGCACTCTTTGAAAAGATATTTCTAGAAGAACTTGAAGGCAAACTTAAAGCCCTCTTTTCCTGTCTCTCTGTTGACGGCATGCGGGAAAGCTTTCTTACACCACGTCCAATTATTGACACTGTCAGCAGGACACTGGATAAGCATCTTGATATGTGCCAGCTTCTCTGTAAGAAGCGGGAGGAAATACGTCATGATCTCTTTGAATTAAGTGGATACAGGAATTTTCTGGCAACTGTTTCGACCCTGTTAGACAAAATTCAGTTGACCCCGGACCTGGATTATATCGGCATCACCTTAAAAGATGAGAAATCCGTCGCTGCATTAAAGGACAACCTGAATTGTCTTGCCGATACATCCTGTGAAATTTTTACTGTTCCCTCTGAGGATGGATCACTGGTGGGGCTTATTGCAGCAACCAAAGATATTTCAATTGATATTCGCTCAATGTTGAGTGAAAAACAGATGCCGGAATTTACCTTTCCCGAGTCTATCAAAAGTATGACCTTTGTACACAAGGTTGAATATCTCCAGGATGAGATAAAAAATAATGAAGCGGCTCTGGCTGCCGTTGATGCGAAACTGACAGAATTCACCCATCGCTGGGGCCCGATGTATAAAGCAGCCCTTGATTGGGTCCACGAACAGCTCTCAATTATCCAGGCTTCAGCTTTTTCCTTTGAAACAACAATGTGCTTCTTTATCTATGGCTGGATGCCCTCCGGGAAAGTCACCGGGTTAAGTGCCAGCCTGCAACAGCAGTTTGCAGGGAGTGTATTGCTTGAGGAGATCGATATTCGTAGGGAGGATCTCGAACGTGTTCCTGTGGTCCTGAAGAATCCTCAATACTTTAAACCGTTTGAAAATTTCACCAGGCTTCTGCCCCTCCCCTCTTATACCTCGTTTGATCCCACGCCGTTTATCGGTCTTTTTTTTCCGTTGTTTTTTGGATTGATCCTGGGTGATGGAGGTTATGGATTCATGCTTCTTATTATTTCCGTGCTGTTGGCAAGGGTTTCCAGAAAGAACCAATTGTTTCAGGATGCTCTCAGGGTACTTAGAGTCTGTTCATTATATGCCATAATATTTGGTTTCCTGTATGGGGAGATATTCGGTGACCTCGGACACAAAGTGCTTGGGTTAAAGCCGTTGTTCATGGATCGGCAGGAAAATATCTTGCCGATGTTGTA
>Ga0255044_10000108_pt1 | contig 14926 bp, 16 predicted proteins | sample BC1_12_21_MG_FD_183651 | JGI IMG/M metagenome (GOLD analysis project Ga0255044, IMG submission 183651) | Seawater microbial communities from Strait of Georgia, British Columbia, Canada - BC1_12_21 | ecosystem: Environmental > Aquatic > Marine > Strait | place: Canada: British Columbia... | reverse complement strand
AGCCGTAGGGCGGGTCACCGTACCCGCCTTGTAATGCTTCATGGAAACGCTCTATCGGCCGGTGCGGTGACCGGCACTCGACGAAATCCCCCTCGATCCCCCTTTACGAAAGGGGGAAGATTTTTAAGTGATTTCATTAAGTTCCCCCCTTTAAAAAAGGGGGCTTAGGGCCTGCCCGCCATCGCTCACGCTCAGGCGAGGCGGGCGGGGGGATTTGAAAGACCTTAGTGTTCTCCTTCACTTCCCTTATGAGTCGCGATTTGCCGAGCCCTGTGGAATTCCCTCCGTTGACTCAGCTGGTGAGCCATTGCCTGCGCCTCACTTTTATCCTTGAATTTCCCCACCAACACCCTGTACCAGACTCCCATTTCGCCCAAATCGATCCAGGCCACCCAGGCATCGAAATCGCGATTTTGCAGCTCCCGCATTCTTGCCTCAGCTACGTCCGGATCTTTAAACGACTCTACTTGCACGGTGTACACATAGGGCGGCTTCAGCACATATTGCGGGAATTCTACCTTCTTTGTACCGCTCTCGACTTTAGCGGCCGAATACTGCCCTGTTCTCTTTGCTTTGGCTTCGCCTTCAGCTTTTCTCATAGAGCGCGGTTTCACCTCGGCATCACCCGACAGACCCGGCGACGACTCTTCCTGGTCTCGGCGCGAGGCCGAAGTAAGGTCCCTGGATTCTGTCCGGACCTGATTGCGTAATACAGCCGGTTCTGGCTGTGGAATCACATCCCGGATGAAGTGGCGCGAATAATTAACGGGGGCAAAAGTCTCTTGGGTCAAACTCTCTTGCACATAACGTTTCAAGGTCTTTCGAACTGCCGGGACCAGCAGCAATGCCATTCCTATGAGCACCAGAAGAAACGCAACAGATGCATGCCGCCATTTTCGGCCAAACCAGAGGAATGCCCGGCGACTACTGCTCGGGAATTTGCCGCTCAGACTCTGCCGCCCTTCCAGCACATGAACACGTCTTATCTTGCGGCTTTCCCTTAGATAGGCGGCCAACAGGGAGCGCTCGGCAATGATATTCATGAGTCGAGGCACCCCTTTGGAAAACCGGTAGATCTCTCGGTACGCCCCCTTTTCGAAGGCAGTGCTCCCCGCAGCTCTTGCCATGTTCAGACGATGTTGCAGATACCTTCTTGCCTCCTGTCTATCCAGGGATCTGAGGTGGTAGCGAATCGAGATACGCTGCTGCAAGTGGCGAAGCTCAGACTTTTCCAACTTGGCCGGCAGTTCCTCGCTCCCAGCCAGGATAATCTGAATCAGCTTTTCTTTGTCGGTCTCTAAATTGGAAAGGAGCCGAACCTGCTCCAAACAGTTGGTAGAGAGATTTTGCGCCTCATCGATGATCAGCACCGCTGTCTTGCCTGCAGCCAGAGTCTTCAGAAGAAAACGATTGAGCACATCCAGCAACTCTTTTCTGGTGGCCCCCGTGGCCGGCAAGCCAAAGTCCTCCAAAATGGCTTTTAGCAGCTCCGTTTCGTTGAGCAGGGGATTGAGAATGAGGGCGGTGGTAACCTCGCGGGGGTCAAGTCGCTCCATTAGTGCCCGGCACAGTGTGGTCTTACCAGTGCCGGTATCGCCGCTGATGAGTACAAAGCCCTCTTTTTGGTGAATGCCATAGAGAAGATGGTCCAGGGCCTCCCGGTGCTTCTCACTGAAAAAGAGAAACCTGGGGTCAGGAGTCAACCCGAAAGGTTTTTCGCGGAGGCTAAAAAATTCGAGATACATAATCCTATCTCAGGGCTTAAAATAGTCTATCGGCCGGGCATCTTCCTGCCCAAGCAAAGCCAATTGCCTATTGTGTTTGCTGGTCAATTAATAAAGCCGCTTAACAGTCATCACCTTAGGGTTGAGTAAAATTACCAACTCAGTCTTTTCTGCTTGTCGGTTGGTGGACCCGAACAGAATGCAGGAAAGAAAGTTCCGTGTTTTTTGGTTTTTTTCCTGCAAGAGACCAGCAATGACGATGGTTTGTCCGTCTAGCACCTTCACAACCGTGTCTGTCTCACCAATTTGAAGAAGCGGAAACTCAGAACCGTCCGGCGCTCTCACCCTATCGAACTCTGCAGTTATGCTGGGGTGGATGTTCATGATAATCTGTCCATCAGGGGCGATTTGTGGGGTTACGTCCAGGATGACGCCAACATCAATGGTGTTGGGAGTAAAAGACTGCAAGACATTTTCTGAGGTCTGGCTTATCTCAGAGGTAAAATATACATCCTGCCTGCCAATTTTGACAATCACCTTCTGGTTGTTGAGGGTGGCTAGCCTGGGACTGGCCAGCGCCCTCACCTTGCCTTGCGTCTCTAACGCTTTGACTAATTCTGCAAAGACAAATTCGGTCCCGGCAAGCGACTTGGAATCACTGACAATTGCCAGCTCACCTTTGGTGCTAGCTGCCCCACCATCGATGTCCCAGGAGAGTGACAAGCGGGAGATGTCTAGATTTAGTAATTGCTCTTGGATTTTGTCCCAGCGGATACCGGTATCGAACTCTTTGCTCAGAGCCACTTCCAAGAAACGGGCCTGGATGAGAACTTGACGTAGACTATGAGCCTCCATCTGCTCAAGAAACCTCGCCACTTCCCTCAACTTCCTAGGATAGTCGTTCACCTGGATGAGGCCACTCAACCGGCTGATCACAAGCTTTTTTCCGTTAGGGCTGGTTAAGCTGGAGGCCACCCCTCCCTGACGGGCACTGACCATTGCTTTCGGGCTCTCATCACCAAAAATTATAGCGGTCAAGCCTTCCTGCATCTCTGCCCAGAAGTCTGATTGCTCAGAGCCTTTGAACCGGGTCTTGCTAATGCTGCCTTCTTCACCACCCGTTCCGGAGCCGTCCGTTGCAACAATGGTTTTGCTGCTCTCCCTGCTGGAACTGACGTAATTGACCGCAAAAAACCGGGTCTCCATCCTTGGCTTCGAAATCCGGATAAGACGCCCCTCCCTCCAATAGGTAAAGCCCAATGGTGTCAGTAGTGCGTCCAGGGCCTGTTCTAGGGTTACCCGGTTGAGGTTCATGGTCACAATGCCGGCCACCTCAGGATCAATCACCAAGTTCTCGCCGCTCTCCTGAGCAAAGCCCAGAAGCACGTCATGGAGTTCTCCTTTGCGAACCCTAAGGGAATACAGCTTGCTCGGGGCACCAATAGCGATCTGCGCCGGTTCCTCTTCCTGGAACTGGGGAACGGTTAGTTCCTCAAGTGGATCACCAGAAACGGCTAACCGTGGTGGCGGTTGCTCAGTTTCAGTTACTAATTGGGGCTTGCTGGCACACCCTTGCTCAAAAGACAAGAAGGACAGTGCAGCAATCGCCACCAAGCCGCTGATCAAGACTTTCCGGCTGAGCATCTTTCTCCACTCGTGGATAAATCTAAAGATTATGACCCTTCAATTGGTTAAAAGTCCTAAGTTTCCGAACCACAAAGAGCACTAAGCTCACAAAGAAAAGCAACCTCATAATCCCCTCCCCCTTGACGGGGGAGGGTTAGGGTGGGGGTGAAAAATAAAATGTATTTTCAGCTATTTTATATTCCCCCCTCCCCTTTATCCCCTCCCGCCAGGGGAGGGGATACTAATTGTGGGACAGCCCATTTGTGTCCTTCGTGTCCTTCGTGGTGAACAACAACCTTTGTGAGTCGGGTGGTTCTGCGGAGCGGGTTCACCCGACACCATTCCTGTTCACCGTTTACTGTCTTTTTCGCTATGCTCTATGCTCTATGCCTTATGCGATTGTTCACTTCGCCCGGGAATTATGTACTGTCACCTTTGTTTGCGACTGGGAAATCCTCAGCACTCGCTCCTCTGAACCATCGCTCAGGACTACGTGGTCCAATGTAATCTCAGAGATCTTTTCGCCACCAATCTTGTCTCCCTCCAAGTAGACCCGGTAGTTGATGACAGCCAGTCGGTTGGAGCCACTGATCAAAATGGTAGAAAGCTTGTATTGCGACTTGCCTCCTGTTCGCTCTGGTTCGGATCGAGCGTCTCTTACTGGTTGGCTTTCGGTTCCGTCGTCTTCTTCGGTCCAATAGGGCAGGGCAAATGGATCCCGACCCCAGGTGTCAGGTACTGGCTCCTCGACGCCTTTATCCCCCTCCTTTTTTCCTTGCTTTCCACTCTGGAGCAAGCTTGTCAGCATCGTATCTATCGGAGCACTGGCTTGAATCGTCTCAGGTTTAGGCCCGAACAACCACACCAATATCCAAAGAAACACCACCACCCCCACAACAGTCACAACCAAAATCTTCTGTGGAGGCTTCGTCAGGTCCATTTAGCTTCTAACCACAATCTCCAGCTTGAGCTGGATTTCCAGCCGCTGTTCCCTCTTTTCCCTTTTCGACACATGCAGCTCGGCGACCTTCACGTAGAATGGTTGTTGCTCCAGCCCAGCGAGAAAATCACCCAGCTGTTCATACCCACCGCGGAAATCGAGATTGATAAAGAGTTGGCGAAATTCTCCTCTCTTGCCACCCCGCGTCCTCAGAACCGTGGTTTTTTGCGGTCGAATCTGTTGAATTTGCAGGCCGTTAGAACGAGCCTGCGTACTTACTTTATGAATTACCTCAGCAGTCTCGGCCTTTTGGGGCAAAGCCTGTTCCAGTTCTGCTACCTGCCTTTTCTTCTGGACCAATTCCGAATTCAGCCGGTTGAAATCCACCAGCTTGGGGCCGATACTGGCAGCCTGCTCATTCAAGGATGCAAGCTCTTTTCGGAGTTGCTTCATCTTCTTGCTCTGGGGTTCTAGCACAAAGCGGTTCACCAAAAAGCCAACGAGAACCACGGCAACTATGCTGACAATTATTTTTTCTCTTTTGTTCAGCTCTTTCACGTCCACAGCCTCTGTGGGAGCGGCTTTCTAGCCGCGACTTCCTGTAGGAGCAACGTCCTCGTTGCGATATTTCTTTCTTATCTATCTACCTATCTATTTGATCGCGACCTGGAGGTCGCTCCTACAGATACTAGGTCAAGCCGTTCAAATCGCTAAAACCGTCTGTTTGCCTTTCTCGCCTTTCCCGCCGGGCTGCCTGCTGCCCCCTGCCAGCTTAAATCCTATGCTCTTTACCATCTCTGCGATCTCAGCGTTCTCTGCGGTGAACAGTTAACGCTCAGCAACGAACCACTGACATCACCTAAGCACACACCCAATCTCAAAAGCCAGAACAGCCGGTTTCGGGGCTTTCTCGTCCCCGGCATCGCCAAGCTGCACATTCGAGAAAATCGGTGCCTTTTGCAAATCCTCCATAAACTTCGTGACTATGGGAAAAGCTTCTTCTTTCCGACCATAAATAAGCCCGCTCAATCGAACCTCGAGGCCTCCCTCCCTCTCCTTCTCTCCCACATCTATATTGGTAAGGGCCACATCTTCGGGAATCTTCTGGCTTATGAGCCGCAAGGCTGCAGCCATCTGGGGCACTCGAAGATCCAAGCTGGGCAACTTCGCAAGCCTGGCGTCTAACTGACTATTTTCTGCCTGCAACCGATCGTGTTCTCGAAAAATATACTGATATTGCTCGAACTTGGACTTTTTGAAAGTTACCGCCCGCCTAAGAGCACTGACGCTCCGATGACTCTGGTAGGCGTATTGTCCCAGCGGTAGCAGCAAAAGAAGGCCCAGGATGGCATAGGCCACCGGAGCTCGCACACTCCATCTCTTGCGATGTGGTTGTAGGTCGACGGGAAGAAGGTTAAACCTCTCTGTAAATGGCAGGGCCAACCCCACTGCGACGGTCAGAACCATCCGATTGGCCGCGTCCACTTCTGAAAATACCAGGCTATCCTCGATAACAATTGGTGCGAGCGGGTCCAGAAATCCAACCCTTACCTCGAACCTGTCTGCAAAGAAGGCTTCAATCCCTTTCAGTTGAGCTCCACCGCCAGTCAGCAACAGCCTGGTGATGGTCTCACCCTGGAATTGAAAGGCGTAGTAGTCAAAGGAACGAGAGATTTCGGTCTCCAGCTTCTCCAGCACCGGCCGAATCCTTACCGCCAGCTGGGAGAGGGGAATCCCTTCCCCTGTCTTCCCTCTATCCTCTACTGAAGGAATCCCGTGTTCCCGCTTGAGCTTTTCAGCCTGGGCGGTATTTAGCTCAATGTCTCGCTCACCCGCCCGAATCATACCGGTTAACGCCATAGTGAGAGCGTCCCCTGAAGTCAGAATAGACCGGGAAAACCGAAGCCTACCACCCTCGAAAATGTGAATGCTGGTTTTGTGGGCTCCAAGGTCAATCACAGCTATGGACCCCTCCTCACCCTCTCCCAGACTTGCACTGCGCCACAACTGTTCTACAGCATGTGGCTCGGCCATAAGTCCAACAGGCTCCAGACCTGCCTCCCGGAGCACGGCTATATGTTCCACAACTGTTTCCCTGGTGGCGGCAGCCACCAGTACTTCGTATCTTTTCTGAGCACCGCTGTCTTCCCTGTCAAGGATCTGGAAGGTCAGCACCGCATCTCCCAGGGAAAAGGGAAACAGCTCCTCAGCCTGCCTGCGGATGGCCTCTTGAATTTCCTCCTCGGGAATGTTCGTCAGGGTCAGACGTCGGGTGGCAGCCCCCTTACCAGCCAGGCTAGCCACAGCCTGTTTGGTCTTGATGCGATGTTGCTGAAGCATCTCCTTCAATTGAGCCGCCAGCACCGAAACTTGAAACCCTCCTGGAGGGGTGGAAGCCACGGCGTGGTGCACGAGATCTACTCTCTTGGCGGTGGTACACAATTCCAATATCTTGATAGTGTGGTTGCCGATATCGATGGCCAGATGCTTCTTGGGCGACCCCTTCAGCTTGCCGAGGATATCGGGTTTTTTCATTTTAAGGATTTTCGCCATAGTTCCTGACTGCCATTTTCAAGGAATCAAAATGTCAATATACCCTTATCGGGCGGGGGTAAACCCCGCCCCTACTTTTTCATCCCGTGTCGTCATTCCGGAATTCCGACGTAGTCGGGATATCCGGAATCCAGGCAAAAGGAATGACTTGCTGGATACCGGATCTCGTCCGGTATGACATGTGTTAATTTTCCACACTCTTTTCGACCCCCTGCTAACTCGCCTGATTATTACCAAATCCGAAATTCGAAATCCGAAATTCGAAATTCTGTCCTCTGTCCTCTGTCCTCTGATCTCCGACTTCTGACCTCTGATCTCTCTTTTCCCCATGCCCTACCTGTCCTGAGCCTGTCGAAGGATGCTCTATGCCTACGCCCTATGCCCCTTACAACAGCCTTGGTTGTTTCAATTCCTCCAATGCTCTTTCATATGCTGCACTGTATCGGAAGCCTTGCCGAAGGTATTTCCAGATGGCACGAATCTTCTCCACTTCCCGATCTGGGTAAAAGCGAAATGTTTTTTCACCTCGCCGCTCAGTTTCAGGCTTTACAAAGGCCTTCTGCTCTAGGTAGTAGAGCTTTTGGCGAGGGATCCCGACCTCACTTACGACTTCCGATGTTGTTTTCATAATAAACGTCCAGCCATGAGAAAGATTTGGGGCCATTTACTGTTTCCGTCTAATCCGCATGTTTCACGAAACGGTGCCGCCAGACTATAGAGATGGCTGTGCCACGTTCAGCGCAACATGCAAGCTAAGTTCAAATTTAAATTTGTCCTGACTACGGTAAACTACTGCGCCTTTTGCCTTTTTCGCTTTGGCAAAACTGTGTTTAATTTTAAGTTTAAACTTATCCTACGTAAGAAAAAAATATATGTCAACAATTTTCTTACGAATTTTCAGTTACGCCTATTTATTAGCTCCGCAAAAATCTCCTCTCTGCTTGGAAACTATGTCACAATTCGCCGAACGCGTCATACCGGACGAGTCCGCCTATTGCGGACGAGATCCGGTATCCAGTGGATTACCGCTTTTTCCCTGGATTCCGGATATCCACCTTCGGCGGATTCCGGAATGACGGCAAGCCCCACATCGCCGTCGGGTGAACCCGCTGCGCAGAACCACCCGACCTACTCAATGGATTCTGGAATGACGACATGGGATGCAAAACGTAGGGGCGGGGTTTACCCCCGCCCGAAAAAGTCATTTCAAAAAATGGTTAGTAGGGCCGGTCTCCGTACCGGCCAAATAAAAACGGGCAGGGTTTACTACCCCCGCCCGTTTCAGTGCTTAGTACCTAGTGTTTAGTATTTCCTTTCTACTGCCTACCGCCTAGTACCCTCTGACCTCCGACTTCTCTCTCTATGCTCTATGCCCCATGCCCTATGCACAATGCTAAAATTCACCCCTCGTCTTCCTGAGCGTGTTTTCTGAAGAATTCGCTCACAGTGAGCTTAGCCGCTTCACCTTCGGCAACGGCCCTTACCACCCGTTCAAAATCGTCCTCCTCCGCCACGATGATCACATCATTCAAGGCCAGGAAAATCAAAGCAGCCACCGCGCCAGTCCTCTTGTTTCCGTCAACGAATGGATGGTTCTGGACGATATGGAAGAGGTAAGCCGCTGCCATCTCATAGAGATCGCCATGGAGATAACGTCCTCCGAATCCGGCAGCCGGCATAGCCAGGGCGGATTGAAGCAACCCCAAATCGCGGATGCCAGGATCGCCCCCATAGCGATTTATCTGATCGCGATGAATCTCCAATACCTCACCGAGGCTAAGGAACGTTGGATTCACAGATTACTCCGCCAACCGCTTGAGCATACGGCCATATTTCCTGTTTGTTGAATCCAAAGCTTTTTTGAATTGCTCACGGCGCTCCTCATCGTGCACCGGAGAAATAATAAGGACCTGGCCGTCTGTGGAGATATCAAGCGGCGTTTCCAAATCTATTTTAAGCAAGTCAAGAATCGCCCGATCAATCACTAGAGCCAGGCTATTGCCATGTTTTGCCAATCTCTTGATCATTGTTATTCCCCCCTCCAAGGTTTAACTTTGTACATACAATGTATCACCAGTGCATATATATGTCAAATTTGGTTTTTTATGTGGGGGCGGTTCTTGTTTCTGGATTCCCCGCCGGTTGCGGATTCCAGAATGACGGCAAGTCATTCAAAATGTAGGGGCGGGGTTTACCTGCCCGCCATCGTCTGCCTGAGGCTGACTCAGGCGAGGCGGGCGGGCCCCCGCCCGAAAAGGACATTTTGAAAAATGAGATGTAGGGCCGGTCTCGATTCGACTCAGCTCATCGCAGGCCGCACCGGCCTAGAAAGTCTCTTATTGACTTTTGTAATTTATTAATTTAGTATTTTCATAAATATGTAATTTAAGGAGAATGCAAGTGCTAAGAAAAATCACCAGAAATGGTCAACTTTCCATCCCAAAGACCTTCCTCAGTCATTTTCACCTGCAAGCGGGTGACTATGTGGACATTGAATGCGGTGAGTCTGCCATCCTCATCAAGCCGGTGACAATTGAGGAATTCTCTCCGGAAGACTATGAGAAGCTTGCCGCTAAACTCGCCCAGGTAGAAGATGAAAAAGGCCGCACCTTTCCCGATTCTGAGTCTGCCAGAGAGCATCTCAAAAAGATGATGAAATAGCAGTGCGATACGAGTTCAAGACCAGTTTTGACCGCAGGTTCAAGAAGCTGTCGGCGACACGGCAGCAGAAGGCGTACGACGCTATTGATACTCTAATGAACTATTTTGACGGTCTGACGCCGCTGCCCAAAGGACTCGGCCTCAAGAACTGGAAGGGTGACTACTGGGAAATCCGCTCTACTCTTAAAGACCGCATCCTTTTTAAGTTCGAGGACTACATAGTCTTCTTGTTCATCGGCAGTCACGATGAAATCCGGGCTTTTATGAAAGGGAAGTAACGGCGGACTCCCGCCCGAAAAGGATATCTCAAAGCCGGTTGAGCCAGGGTGAATACTAGGCACTAAGCACTAGGCACCTGGGGCAGATGACAGAGGGCAGGTTGGTTAATTAGAAAATTAGTCAAACACATGAATTGTCTACCGCTTACCGTTTACCGTTTACGACTTAACGATTTCAACGGTTTCAACGGTTTTTAAAAGGTGACCGCTTCCTGATGGTCGCAAAAGCCCATCCTGTGAGCAGTAGCACCATGGTCAGGACAGTCACCGCCAATCCTATCTTAAAGCTTAGCGGTTCAATAACCACTTCAACCCTGTGCGTCCCGGGTCCCACCGGAATCGCCCGAAATACGTAATCAGCCCGGAGGATCTCTTCCTCTCTGCCGTCAACGTATGCCTTCCAACCAGGATAATGCGCCTCACTCATAAAGAGGAAGGCTGCCTCCGGGGAGTCTACCTCTAAAACAATCCTGTTGTTCTCGTAGGTGACAACCCTAACAGCTGACTCCAGGTTTGGCACGGTAGGCTTCTTTTCCTGTTCTAGAAAGCGCGTCGGTGCTCCATCCAGAAGAATTGTACTTCCCGGATCAAAGGTGAGCTCAATGAAGGCTCTAGCATACTCCTGATCACTATTGAGCACCTGGAACTGCTTCACCAGAAAGGCCCGAGGTAGGCTACGATGATTCTCATATAGTTTGATTGTCCCAGGACCGTCCAAGATCCACGAAAAACCTTGGATATCAACAGGCTTTGCCGTTAGCACATACTTTACATTAAGCAGGTCGAGCAGAGGGTGAATCGAGGCCAAAGGTTTGCTAAGAATGAAGCCAAGCAATTTTTCATAGCGAGGTTGTAGCGGTATGTTATAGCCGCGGATATCGAAAAGATGATGCTCCATCATCAAGTTTATGCCAAGAATTTCCTTGCGCATCTGGTGATCTTCTGCATAGGACTTCGGTGAGATCTTCAATTCTTTTACCTCTGGAAGCACATGGAAACGGAAGAGGTCGGGATCGGCCCTGAGAGTGCTTATAACGCTATTTTCGTCATGAAAAGTGGCGGCATCCAGTTTAAGGGCATAGCCACGGCTTCCCAGGAATAGATCCAGGGTCAGCAACATAAGCAGGAGTGGACTGCCCAAGCGGACCAGCCTGTGGCGCAGGCCAAAGAAAATTACTAACAGTACCAAGACGGTCACCACCAGCATCCGGTTGAAATTGTGCAGGACCAAAGGCAGATGAGCGGGTTTTAGGAAAGTCAAACCCCATTGCTGCGCTAATGCCTTGATCTGTTCCGGGTGAAGACGGGCAAACCAGAAAAGCGTTGCCATAATCAGTACCACCGCAACCAAAAGTCCCTGACACCAATAAGGAGGATGGCGAATTTTGGTAAAGCGGTTGCGCAAAACATCTAAGCCCAGACCAGCAGCTACACATGAATAAAAAACAAAGAGAAAGAGAAACTTCACGGGATAGCGCAGGGTAGAAAACAGAGGAAAATATTTATGAAAAAAGGGATAGAGCGGTGTGTGGCCCCCGAAAGCAAAGACCAGAGTCAGCCCCATGGCCGCGAGCAAGGCCAGGCCGCGCTTGCCCTGTCGGACAAAGTAATATCCAGCCAGACCTAAAACTACTGGACCAACATAAATGGTCTTAAGATAATTCTGCAACTTCCAGTAATGATCCGGAGTGGCAGTTGGGCCGTAGAGAGAGGGCAGAAGGAAATATATCAGATCCCGCGGTGCCAGGGACCACAGCATCGCCTCCTCCAAATGCACGCCCCCATAGCGGTGGCTCTGTTTATATAGCTCCAAAAAGGGCAGGATCTGGACCATGGCAAGTCCCAGGAAAATCACCAGGACGAGCCCCAGATGTACCAACCGACGTTGTAGATTAGGCCTGCTTTCCTCATCCTTTAGTGGCAGAACTCTGGGATAAAGGCAGAGAAGAAGCAAACTCGCGAACGATAACAGGACAATCTCCATGCCGCCACCGAGAAACATGCAACAGAGGCTAACCCCGGAGGCTATGGCCCAGCGAAGCAATCCGGTTCGGACCATTCGACAGCCAAACCACATCACCAGCGGGTACCAGCTCACTGATAAAAGAGTATTAAGCACATTGTGAACTGAGATGAGATAGCCGCTAAAAAGAAATGCCAGGGCTGCTGCCAGGGCTCCCTGGAGGCTGGCCCCCAGTTCACGCATGAGGCTGTAGGTAAATACGCCTGCCAGGAAGAAATGAAAAATTATGGTCCAGTTGAAGGTCAGGTCGAGAGGCAGGAAAAGGTAGGGGATACTCAGTGGGTAGAGTACCCCAGGCTGGATGGCGGCAAAAAGCGGTACGCCACATTTTATGAATGGATTCCAGAAAGGAAAATGACCCTGACGGACAGTTTCAACCCAGATAGAGCGAAATGGATAAAAAAACGTGGTAAGGTCTCGTTCCACCAACAGGACCTTGCCGGTGAGAACGTCGTGAAAGTAGAGCAGAGTGAGGACGAAAAGGCCCAGAATCACAAGAGTTTTCTTCAGTGCTGGGTCTCGGATCGACATTAGGGAAAGGTATTTACGGTGAGTAGGGTCTGAGTGGGCCCACCGCCCCCCTTAAATTTCATCACCTCTATAAAACGAATCTGTGGCCAGAAAGACAATGACGGTAACCTCGCATCTAACCCCGGCCATTTATCTCAGGCTTTCGCCCCAGTGGAATCCCCGCATAGGTGAAGGCAAATTCTCAGCAGCATGTCTTTAAGGCTTGGTCCAGACGGCGTTGCCATTTGTTTGGGTGTAGGTAAAGGTATATGTAGTTCCACCAATAGAAGCGGTCCACAAATTATTACCTGCATCGAGGTTCATGGTTACATTCTGCGCTTGAAGATATCTCGTATCGAGGGCGGTTATGTCTGGAAAGGTGGTGCCAACATTGCGTTTTACCGCGTCAGCGTATCCTATTGCGGCACTTGAAACGATAGCACCGACTATGGCGCTGGCAGTGGCATCCGCAGCCTCTGTTCTAAGGTCGGTATACTTGGGTATAGCGATAGCGGCAATGATTCCCAGCAAAATAATGACCATAATAACTTCTATTAAGGTAAAACCTCGCTGGTCCCTGATTTTAGAAGTTATTCTTTGCATTCGTACCTCCCTTAATTACCCAAAACCTTAGCGCAGCAAGTCAACGCCTCATTACCACTATTGGTCTATTCTGTCAATCGTATTTGTCACCGTAAACCCCCAAGATTACTACAACGAATTTGCGCACAAGCTTACAACAGGTCTCTGTGAGGTCGTGATAAACTCACCGCTCACCGTAAAAATAATCCGCAAGAAAATTGCCAGAAAGATCTCAGACAATATCATACTCCATTACTTTACCTGTCTAGTGACTTTGTCAGCAGCATACTCGTAAGCCACGCAGGTGATTACTTGCGTCTTTAAAGCCAAGATTTTGCGAAAAGGTCAAAAACAATGCGGCAAATGACCAACAAACCATTACCCTCAACGAATCAGTACTCTCGCCAGGTTAGACACGGGCAGGAAAACGGAAAGGGCAAAAAAGAACACAAATGTCGCCAGTAACGCAAGGAACAACGGCTCTATCAGAGTGGTAAACCTCTTGATGGCATATTCGACATCCTGATCATAGTAATCCGAGACTTTACCAAGCACCTCGTCGAGCTTGCCCGCGGTCTCACCCACCGTCACCATCTGGTGGAGCAGCGGTGGGAATATCCCCGCACGGGCTAAAGAATCAGAGAGATTCTCACCTCGTTTCACCTCTTCCGTCACTTTACGTAAAGAGCGCGCGTAGTAGACGTTTCCTATGGTCTCCGTAGATATAGCAAGAGTTTGCATGATGGGCAGGCCGCCGGCGTTAAGAGAAGAGAATATCCTGCTGAAACGGGAAAGAGCAAATTTGGACATGAGCGGCCCAAACATGGGGATGTGTACTTTGAGCCAATCGAGCCAGTAGCGACCCGGCGGTTTGCGTATCCACCAAAGGATAGCAATCACCGAGAGGATCATCCCCAACAAACTCACGAGCCAATATTGCTTGAGATACACATCCATAGCGATCATTATCCGTGTAGGCAAGGGAAGTTCTGACCCAAACTGTTTGAATATTCTCGCAAAGGTAGGAATAACAAAGGTAACCACCACAAAAAAAGCAGCAATCAGAGCGCCAATTACCAGTTTGGGATAGCGCGTGGCTGCTTTCACCCTCTCCTTGGTTACAAGTTCGTACTCTTGGAGAGCGGCCACTCGGTTTAGAGAAGCTTCGAGCTGGCCGGAAGCCTCTCCGGCACGGACCATATTCACGTAAAGGGAGGCAAAGACATTGGGGTAGTGAACCACAAAGAGAACGGAGAGCACTGTGGGAATGGAGTGATGGAGTATTGATTTTAAACTGTGGGAGCGGCTTTCCCCGCCCGCCTCGCCTGAGCGAGAGCGATGGCGGGCAGGCAGCCGTGATCTTAGCGCCTTATACTCTATGCCCTACCTGTCCTGAGCCTGTCGAAGGATGCTCTATGCCTACTGGATTCTGACCTCTGTCCTCCGACTTCTGACCTCTGACTTCTAACTTCTACTTCCCCAGAAGCTCCGCAACCTTGGCTATCAGTTTGTCTGCTGCAAAGGGCTTGGTCATATAGAAGTCGGCTCCGGTTTGTTCACCGATAAGCCGATCTTTCTCCTGGGCCTCTGCCGTCAGCATAATGATGGGTATGCGTTTATACTGCTCGTCGAATTTTAGAAGCCGGCAAATCTTGTAGCCGTTCAACCCTGGCAACATAACATCAAGGATGATCAGATCCGGTTTTTCCCTACGGGCGCGATCCAGAGCACGGAAGCCGTCGTATGCCACTATACACTCATAACCCTCCGTTTCCAGGCTTATCTGGACCATTTCAAGAAGATCCGGCTCATCGTCAACAATTAGAATTTTTTTCGACATGATTGCTCTTTAGTCTCGGCCTAGGGGTCAAATCCTCACTCTTGACATCTTCCCTCGATTTGTCAGCAATCAAGGTCTTCTCCTCCGGCGTGAGTAGTTTTAAATGTCAAAAATAAAAATTTGACCTCTACTCTTGCAACTACTCCCAAAAAACGCAAAAAAAATCAACCAAAGGTTATCGGTCCATCA
>Ga0255044_10000101_pt1 | contig 15202 bp, 31 predicted proteins | sample BC1_12_21_MG_FD_183651 | JGI IMG/M metagenome (GOLD analysis project Ga0255044, IMG submission 183651) | Seawater microbial communities from Strait of Georgia, British Columbia, Canada - BC1_12_21 | ecosystem: Environmental > Aquatic > Marine > Strait | place: Canada: British Columbia... | reverse complement strand
ATTAACACATTTTCCCCCATCATCAAAGGTTTGAACGACAAACCCAACCGTGATTTTCTTATACATCTTGCATTTTCTCGTTAGTTAGTGCTTCTTTGTTGCTGAGACTTTAGCGCGCTTTTGATGAGTTGATAACTTACTATACATCCATTTCAGTCATTGTCAAATCATTATTACTTATTTTTTGCCCAGCGTAGAAACTTTCTCATTTCCTTTGGTAACCATAGATCAAATTCAAAATCAAGAGAGTTAGCCCAACGATCAAAATTATCATCACCAACTTGAAATATACCCAAATTTTCCAAATAACGAACTGGACGACCATTGAACATCCCGCAACCATACTCCAGCTTAATGCCAAGATCAGTAATTACATCTAATGGATCTGTTGATTTTTTCATTCTTCGACCTCTGTGTATTCACCGCGCTTCAGTAAATGTCCGCCAGCAAAGATTAAACCTTTTTCTTCATAGTCGGGTTGATTAGTTGCAATCACTGCATCGTAGGTCTTGTTCGGGTCCATTGCGTTAATAGGTATGCATGGATTTCTGTATGCGAGCTTAGGCTTAATCTTCATCTCGTCTTCCTTGTTTATGAAGTTACTATAGCATTCATTTCTTCATTGTCAAATCGTTATTAGCAATTCTAATTCCATCTTCTGTACATCTGATTGAGCAAAGGATGCTGCGCTCTGTAATGCCTCTAAAGCGTCCTTAATTGCCTCTTGAGCATCCTTATTGAGGCTACCCAATGCCAAGAGGGTTTCAGTCTCATGACGAAGAATATCGCAGCATTTAGCTGAATTGCGTAAACGATTATGAAGATGAATTACCAACTCATTCTGAGCATCTTTTTTTATTTCTTCTTCAGTATCAGCAACCATTTCAAAGTGGGGTAAACCATTGGAATGAAATTTGGCGATCCATTCATTACCTTCTTGAGTGATATTGTAACCTGTGGGTTCAGCATTAAGAAATTCGATAACCATTGTCTTTCTCCTAGTTGTCGTTGTGATAATTCTACTATAGCATTCATTTCTTCATTTTGTCAAGTTGAGATTGTCGAAAACGACATCGAAAACTAAATCAAATCGTTTTATCAAATTAGTCTTCATTTGCAATTTTATGCATTTCATTGACGGCGTATTCATCAGTCAAATCTGGCTGAATATGTTCAGTCAAAGCCGTATAACGAATTGTCTGGTCTTCAGTAAAGCCTCTTTTGAGACAAGACTTGATTACCTGTTTGACTTTTGAATCATTGTCATCTCGGAATTGGTAATCGTTTTTCAGATAAATAAAAATGTCATTCATCATATTCTCCCTTTATGATTCTTTACTTTAGCACGCTTTCAACGATTGTCAAGCCGTTTTCGAGATAAACGATTTACCCGAACTCCAAAGTCAGTTCCGTATTGAATAACCAACTGTTCAGGGTCTTGCTTCTGGAGGATGCTAAGAGCAACGATTAAAATCATTTTGTTTTCCTCTGTTGACTTAGTTAAGTTAGCACAGTTCTCACGCATTGCAAATCGTCTTCTTCGAGTTTTTTTATATAAAACTCCACTACAAAAAAAATAAGAGTGCAGTTTCATATAATTGTGAGCAAAAGAAAAACCCCACGCCAAACTTTCGTTTAACGTGAGGCCATGACCAAGGGAGATTAAGGGAGATTAAGGGAGATTTAAGAAAGTCGGTTGACTGGGACTCGAACCCAGGACCCACGCCTTAAAAGGGCGTTGCTACTACCAACTGAGCTATCAACCGTCTTTTTTTTCACGATTGCAAATAAGCCTTATCCTTTTGGAATCGCAACTCTCTCGCTTCTTGGACCGTCAAGCCAATTAGTTCATAGGTCGAGAATGATATTTCGTCAGAGTAGAAATCAAAAATTTTTTCCTCATGTCCGTCCTCAAATGTAGCAATTACATCATGGGGCGAAAAACTCGTATCCCCATATTGGAACTTACACTTTATAATTTTCATACTTAGTTCTCCTTTCGTTTTGTCGCTTTAATTATATCACATATTTCGAGATTGTCAAATTGATTTTCGCAATAACCACTTAGTTTTTGACCAGGGGCTACCTTATCTGCTTGCAATTATAGCGCCAGCAGGAGCGATTTCTCCGTTCGCGCAATGGGGTGTTTCATCTTTATAACGGTAGTAGTTTTGGTCTGTCCAAGCTATCATTTTAGGTTCTCCTTTGTTTTGAACTGAAGTTAATTTAACTTAGTGCCCTCTAGCTTTTAGTTTTTGACGTACTATTCCTTTTCCATAAATACGATATAGATCATAAAGTTTTTTGTGACCGGTATTGATTAAAGGGTGAGAGGGTTTTTCGCAGATTTGAATATAATATTGAATTCCCTCTTCCAGATTTTCATATGGAGCTGATGGTATTCGCATCCAATTACGTTTTTGTTCCTCTAACATATCACTAACAGTCTTTGGTTTAGTGTTTGGATTATAGTGCTTCTTTAGACATTCATCTATGTCATTGCGCGCCTTTTCTTTCAATTTAGAAATATTATTTTCTAAATTTTCGCGTATTTCTTTAACTTTCATATATACAGAATTCATATCGTTCTCCTTTTTTGAACTGATTTTAATTTAGCATTGTTTCTTGTTATTGCAAATCGTTTTTAGAGTTTTTTCTGCTTTTTTATATGGAACTCCACTACAAAAAAATAGAGATGGTGCTGGGAATCGAACCCAGTTTGACCATGTGAGAATCGAACTCACTACCTCCGTCGAGACTGTGACCACACCTCCACCATCATGTGTGCCTATGTGCGCATTCAGTGGGTACCTATGTACGCATTCAGTGGGTACCTATGTACGCATTCAGTGGGTACCTAGTAGTTGACATTCATCAATATAACAAATCATATGATTGAAATCAATTAAGGCATTGTCGAATTCTTCTTCAAGTTTCACAAGCATGATTTTCTTGAAAGCGTCTTCCAAAGTTTTTTCATTGCTAATTTCAACTGGTTCAGTATATCCTGGCCCGAATTGGTCTGATGGATATTCTTTTTCTCCAACAACAAGATAGCGTATAACTTCTTCTTGAACAACACCTCGAATGCTCTTTCTCTCTTCAACTTCTTCAATAGGCTCGATAAAGAAGGCGTCGTCAACTTTGATTGTAGCATCACTATGAAGAGTTGGCAAACACCATTCAATATTCAATCCAAACTTTTGTTCCAAAAAATTAACCAATTCATTATCATAGTTATCTGTCATTTCGTTCTCCTTTTGAAGTCATTTGTGATTCCCCATTGAACTACCGCTAGGCTAAAGACCTAGCGGATTCCTGCTCTGTTTCGCCTAACGGCGAACCATAACTAACAGGCATATATTTCCGTTGTCCCAACGGTATTCCATTAAACTGTATTTGTCAAATCGTTTTTGAAATCGTTTTAGTCAACAGTAATGTCCCGTCGTTACAAAATTTAACCCATAAGGATTATTATCATCCGTAGGAAACACCTCATCATTAGGAATTAAAATGATAATCTTGCCTTTTGGGGTTGTGACTTCGATTTTATAATCACTCTCATCCTCATCCAAAACTCTAAACTGAATGTCTGAAACTAACATCTTTGTACTCCCTTGATTTGGTATATCTTTACTATACAGCTTCAACTGTATTTGTCAAACTGGTTTCGTCTTATTTGCTATCCGTGACTTCCCATCCTTTGATTTCCGTATCTTCAATCTCAGCATCATAAGACTTTGATGTGAAATCGTAATCCATGTTTTCCAAAATGCCATTTACATCTACATCATCATTGCATCGAATGATAAGACGAGTTTCTACTGTGACATAAACTTTCTTGCTCATAATATTCCCTTTTTGTTGAGCTTTACTATAGCATTATTTCAACTATTGTCAAACTCATTTGTCGTCAAAACTTTTCCAACCAGTAACAAAATAAATTGGGGTGACGGTTCCCAAACCATGAATAATTTCTCCCTTCCATGATTTGTCATTATCCCAATCACGTCTCTGTGATTTCAAGAGAGTTTCTCATCCAATCATATTTATGAAGGGTCTGCTGTAATTCAGTGATGATCTCTGAATACTTCATTTTATTCCTTGAACTACCTCTAGGCTAAAGACCTAGAGGATTCCTGCTCTGTTTCGCCTAACGGCGAACCATAACTAACAGGCATATATTTCCGTTGTCCCAACGGTATTCCATTCTTAAAGGAGTTCCCAAAAATGAATCCTGTGGTTTAATCAGCGACATATTCACTGTCCAGTTCTCTGAGGGTGTCTGGTTCACCGACCATAGTGATTGTACCTCTCACCACAGCACCAGCTGGACTACCTATGAAGTAATCTCGTGGTTCAAGACCATGATACACATACTCCTGCTTCTCAACGAGCCGAGTATCAGTTCCTGACATTAAAAGTAGAAATTCCATATTAAGACTGAAAGCGCATGGGGTTTGGGCATCATACTTCTTAAGTCTCTCAATTAGGTCGCCAATTTTCATTTGTCTGTATCCTTTTGTTTATATCCTTACTATACAGCTTCAACTGTATTTGTCAAATCGTTTTTTGACTTATTAAGACTTCTTGTACGAGCAGCATTACGAGCAGCATTCTCGTTAAAACGGACTCTATCAGAATATGTTTTTGGATTACTATTTACAATCTCCAAATTACTTGTATCAGCCTTAATCTCTACAAGTTTAATTATGAGACTGCCTATAGCTTCATCTCTGGAGCAGCCCATAGCTGATATCCTTTCCCCATCTTTGGTAACCGCAGTTGCCGTAGATCCATTTGCGAAACTGCCAGATCTATAAGTAATTGTCATTTCTTCCATTCCCATTATGGTAAATTCTAATAATCAGCGATTAGCTTTACTTTAGCATCATTTCAACTATTGTCAAATGCTTTCTTGAGATTTTGGAAAGATTCATCTGAAAGTTCAATTTCTTTTCCGTCAATGATAATATTGTGAGTCTTCTTAATTCTCTTTTCCCATTCATCCTTAGATAGATACTTACCATTCAGATACCAAAATTTAGTACCCGAAGCGTATTCAATCGCAGGACCATCTTCTCGATGTAACTCGTCATTCAAATACCAATATTTATCACCATCAGAGTGTTCAATCGCAGGACCATCTTCTCGATGACACTTACCATTCAAATACCAATATTTATCACCATCAGAGTGTTCAATCGCAGGACCATCTTCTCGATGTAGCTTTCCATTCAAATACCAATATTTATCACCATCAGAGTGTTCAATCGCAGGACCATCTTCTCGATGACACTTACCATTCAAATACCAATATTTATCACCATCAGAGTGTTCAATCGCAGGACCATCTTCTCGATGTAGCTTTCCATTCAGATACCATTCTTTAGAACCATCAGCGTATTCAATCGCAGGACCATCTTCGCGATGTAGCTTTCCATTCAGATACCAATATTTATCACCATCAGAGTGTTCAATCGCAGGACCATCTTCACGATGTAGCTTTCCATTCAGATACCAATATTTAGAACCGTCTTCATTAACTTTAACTTTGTATTCAATCATTTTGTTTTCCTTTATTGGCTTTACTATAGCATCATTTCAACTATTGTCAACTTTAGCATCATTTCAACTATTGTCAAATGCTTTCTTGAGATTTTGGAAAGATTCATCTGAAAGTTCAATTTCTTTTCCGTCGATGATTATCTTGTGAGTCTTCTTGATTATCTTGTGAATCTTCTTGATTCTCTTTTTCCACTTCTTCTTAGAAAACTCTTCACCATTCAGAAACCAAAATTTAGAACCATTATCCCATTCAATAGCAGGTCCATCTTCACGATGACGCTTACCATTCAGATACCAAGATTTAGTACCATCAGCGTATTCACAGGCAGGTCCATCTTCTCTATGATACTTACCATTCAAATACCAAGATTTAGTACCGTATTCATCAACTTTAACTGTGTATTCAATCATTTTGTTTTCCTCTGTTAGCTTTACTATAGCATCATTTCAACTATTGTCAAATGCTTTCTTAATATTTTGGAAAGATTCATCTGAAAGTTCAATTTCTTTTCCGTCGATGATAACATTGTGAGTCTTCTTAATTCTCTTTTTCCACTTCTTCTTAGAAAACTCTTCACCATTCAGAAACCATTCTTTAGAACCATCAGCCGATTCAATAGCAGGCCCATCTTCACGATGTAAATTGCCATTTTTGTACCAAGATTTATTACCCGAAGCCCATTCACAAGCAGGTCCATCTTCTCTATGTAACTTACCATTTATCCACCAAGATTTATAACCATTAGCACATTCACAAGCAGGTCCATCTTCTCTATGCAAATTACCATTCAGATACCATTCTTTAGAACCATCAGCCGATTCAACCGCAGGTCCATCTTCTCTATGACACTTACCATTCAGAAACCAAGATTTAGAACCATCAGCGTATTCAATCGCAGGACCATCTTCACGATGACGCTTACCATTCAGAAACCAAAATTTATCACCCGAAAAGTGTTCAATCGCAGGACCATCTTCACGATGACGCTCACCATTCAGAAACCAATGCTTACCGTATTCATTAACTTTAACTGTGTATTCAATCATTTTGTTTTCCTCTGTTAGCTTTACTTTAGTACAGATTTATTGATTGTCAAATGCTTTCTTGAGATTTTTATATGATTCATCTGAAAGTTCAATTTCTTTTCCGTCGATGATTATCTTGTGAGTCTTCTTGGTTCTCTTTTCCCACTCCTTCTCAGATAAACACTTACCATTCAGATACCAATCTTTATCACCCGAAGCGAATTCAATAGCAGGTCCATCTTCTCTATGCAAATAACCATTTAGACACCAATATTTATTACCATCAGCCCATTCAATAGCAGGACCATCTTCACGATGACGCTCACCATTCAGAAACCAAAATTTACCGTATTCATTAACTTTAACTGTGTATTCAATCATTTTGTTTTCCTTTATTGGCTTTACTATAGCATCATTTCAACTATTGTCAAATGCTTTCTTGAGATTTTTATATGATTCATCTGAAAGTTCAATTTCTTTTCCGTCAATGGTGATCTTGTGAGTCTTCTTAATTCTCTTTTCCCATTCATCCTTAGAAAACTTTTCACCATTCAGATGCCATTCTTTAGAACCATCAGCCGATTCAACCGCAGGACCATCTTCACGATGACGCTTACCATTCAGATACCATTTTTTAGAACCATTAGCGTATTCAATCGCAGGACCATCTTCACGATGCAAATAGCCATTCAGAAACCAAGATTTAGAACCATCAGCCGATTCAACCGCAGGACCATCTTCACGATGACGCTTACCATTCAGATACCAAGATTTAGTACCATCAGCGAATTCACAAGCAGGTCCATCTTCATGATGACGCTTACCATTCAGAAACCAAAATTTAGTACCCGAAGAGTGTTCAATCGCAGGACCATCTTCGCGATGACACTTACCATTCAGATACCATTCTTTAGAACCCAAAACCCATTCAATCGCAGGACCATCTTCGCGATGTAGCTTTCCATTCAGATACCATTTTTTCAGATACCATTTTTTATAACCATATTCACTAACTTTAACTGTGTATTCAATCATTTTGTTTTCCTCTGTTAGCTTTACTTTAGTACAGATTTATTGATTGTCAAATGCTTTCTTTAGATTTTTAGCAATTATAAGATTGCCCTTGCGCTCAATAACGCCAAATTCAGTAGCGATCTCAGAAATGTAATCCTCGGCCTTGCGATGCTCTTGCCAGCCTTTCTTGGTATTACGACCACGACCTGTCTTATCACCCTCGTAAATCAAAAAATAGGCCACACCTTTACAACCTACTGCGTTAGAAGCCTGTTTAATCACCTTTAGGCGCATCTCAGACTCTTTGATGACATTCAGTACGTTATTGACAGTTGCCGTGTCCGATTGACCACCTCTGATCTTTTTAACTGCAACTTCATTGTGACTTGAAGAACGATTGTAAGGGTCATAGATTACATTCTCAACACCTAAACTAGACAGGTGTTCGCTTGCATTGTCGAATTTGCCGCCACCAATGTCAGCATTTACAGTTCCCTTTTCCCAAGAGATGCGTTTGAAAGACGCTGCCATTTTTGAAGAATTGATTGAAGTCTCGGAAGAAGAGACTGTTTGTGTGGGGTGGTTCCAAAGTGTCATGTTTAATACCTTGTATTTTTTGTGGTTTAGTGGTTTGGTTGATATTCCTAATTTAGCATTGTTTCTTGTCATTGCAAATCGTTTTTAGAGTTTTTTCTGATTTTCTTTTATATGAATCTGCACTACAAAAAAAATAAGAGTGCAGTTTCATATAATGATTGGCAAAAGAAAAACCCCACGCCAAACTTTCGCTTGACGTGAGGCTCAGTTCAAAAAAAACTATTCATCCCTGCATCGCAATCATGCAATCATGCAATCAACGCCTTCAACTGTGACGGAATAATATTGGTTATGGTTTTGAAGATATGACTTCAAATCTTTTTCCCGAAAATAAGTTTCACAACGAGACATAAACTCAGGAGTAACGACTGCCTTGAAACCATAGGGGATTTCAATGGCTTGATCCGGATAATAGCTAAAAGCGCGCCCCTTAGCCATGTCCAACGCTCTTTTCTTGTTGAACGAATCCCAGTTCTTGCAAAGTGACCATCCGAAAGATACATCTCCTTTTTTGTTTCGCATAGCAACTACAACTCCTTTTGGCTCCCCACGAACCTTTTGACCATTTTCCAAGGCATTCATCTTGGCTTTTTGAGTTACGGGTTTTCGCAAATAAGATACAATGAATTGATCCATTTTTCGTTCTCCTTTTGTTTGTTTTACTTTAGCACAGATTTATTGATTGTCAAATGCTTTCTTAATATTTTTATATGATTCATCTGAAAGTTCAATTTCTTTTCCGTCGATGACTATCTTGCGAGTCATCTTGGTTCTCTTTTTCCACTTCTTCTCAGATAGCAAATTTCCATTCAGACACCATTCTTTATCACCATTAGCGTATTCAATAGCAGGACCATCTTCACGATGACGCTTACCATTCAGATACCAATGCTTAGTACCATATCCATCAACTTTAACTGTGTACTCAATCATTTTGTTTTCCTCTGTTAGCTTTACTTTAGTACAGATTTATTGATTGTCAAATGCTTTCTTGAGATTTAATTTCATAACCTAGTCGAGAAAGCAACGAGTCGTGAGAAAATTCACCACAAGATTCCATTTCCATCCAGTTTTTCACTTCTCCTTTAGAATTAGCGGAAAACATCAATGTCTCTGGGCCACCTGCGAAAACACTTGATATAACAACATATTCCTCCCCTTGAAAGGCTGGCGACAACTTATAACAATATGACTCGCCTTTGAAATTCATTGTTTTAATTCTTGTTGCAGTTTTTTTCAATTCACATGGTAGATGATTTTCGTCAACGTTCATAACATTTTCTCCTTTGTTTGCTTTACTTTAGCATTGTTTCTTGTTATTGCAAATCGTTTTTTCTGATTTTCTTTTTATATGAATCTGCACTACAAAAAAAATAAGAGTGCAGTTTCATATAATAATTGGCAAAAGAAAAACCCCACGTCAAACTTTCGCTTGACGTGGGGCCAACCAAGGGAGATTCGGTTAAACAGCTTCCACAGGCTTTGTCGCCTCGACCTCTTCCCAATCAGCGGCGTAATCGCGATTAAGTTGCTTGATCGAATGAACTGAGATGTTGAAAGGCTGGCCAGGATTTCGTTTTCGGCTCTTGGTTTCACTTGCCAACATCATGTGCTCAATGCCTTCCTTTGCGACCTCTTCGCCATCAACCTTGTAGACCGTCTTGTAGGTTCCGTTACTGAAGGTTGAACCATACATGCGAACATACAGCTTGTCGTTCTTCGTGCTTTTAAGAAGGAACGGAAATTGTTTCCACTCCATTCCTTTCAGCCCTTGATTCTCGGCAGGGAGTTCCCCACTCTTACGGGCTTCTTTCACTTCTTCGATGTGATCGTAATTCACCCCAATACGCGCCGGGAACGTCTTTTCGACTGTCACTGGCATTCCTTGGTAAGCCTTGCGGAGTTTTACAGGGCGTTCTGCTTGGACTGTGATGTTTGCACCATTTACGGTGTTGTCAATTCCGGTTTGGATTTCTTCGAGTGTCATTTTAGACTCTCCTTTTTTGTTTGTTTTAATTACAGTTTTAATTTAGCACAGTTTTTAGTTATTGCAAATCGTTTTTTCTGATTTTCTTGTATATCTTTCAATGATTTGGTATCCAATATGGTCGAAAATCAAATTATGTCCAAACTTGTATATCTTTCAATGATTTGGTATCCAATATGGTCGAAAATCAAATTATGTCCAAATCCACTTACACACTCGATGCCCTTCCAGCTTTTGACTTCACCCATTGCATTCGATGGAAGAAGAACAGTTTCGGCACCTCCATTAACAAAAAACGAGTGGGCTATTACAAATTCCTCCTCATTGAAAGACGGTTGCATTAAATAATAAGTTGCTTCTCCACTCCAATCGAGTTTTTTAATTTCAATTGCCTGTTTTACCTGTTCAATCTTTCGTATTCCATCGGGCATTACTTCTTCGAGTGTCATTTTAGACTCTCCTTTTTTGTTTGTTTTAATTACAGTTTTAATTTAGCACAATTTTTAGTTATTGCAAATCGTTTTTTCTGATTTTCTTGTATATCTTGAAAAAATTGCCTATAATGGTTGCTATTTCGGTCAATTAAGATTCGATAATCAGTATAATTCGATTCCCATTCTGAGATAGATCGTTCAATATCACCTTTAATGTCAACGCCATCAGTTTCAACGTCAAGACACATTCTGCGTTTAACATAACTAAGCCTATGGATTGCAATGGCAGGAAGGCTCTTCGTTACCTTCTCTAAAGGCTCTTCTATGACTTCCGTAGACTCGCAGACTGAGATAGTCTTGGTTATAGGTGCTGACACTTCATATGCGTGCGTGACTCGCTTCCTACGCGCCCAATGACTAAGCACAGGTGAAATACTAGATTGGTCATGTATTTTATCGTCCTTGTAAGATACGAAATGCCCTCCAACACGGATAAAATAATTCTTATTAGGATCAGCTTTCATAGTCCAGCTTTTTAGTGAACCGTTGGCATTCACTTGTTTCCAGGTCAATCCTAAATCCGCTATTACATTTAGGCATTGGCTAACAGTTGATCGTCCTTTCCATCGACCGTCATAATTGAATTTTTTGCGAAACAAGTTCATCACTTCAGGGAAAGGTTTCAAGGTTAAAGCAGAAACACTGTAGGGGCCGCATACAGGTTGTAGTGACACATGCCTTCCGTTATAGTAGCCAAGACAACTCATTTTTCTCTCTTTGATTTGATTTGATTTGGTTTGATGATATGCTTAAATTAGCATTGATTTTAGTTATTGCAAATCGTTTTTAGAGTTTTTTCTGATTTCAATGATGTGGGTAGATAACAAAGCTATCTCCCCAGCATTTACGACAGTCGCCGCAACGTGGCCCGCTCATTTTCCCATTTTTCAACTTGACCTTTTGTTTTTCGGCAGGACAAATATGTGCGTCGGAAGGGATAGATTCATATTCTGATTTGGCAATACCCGAAAATTGTACGTTAGGGATGTTAGGTTGACGAAAATCATCTACCATGTGAATTGAAACACGAACGATAAGATTCTTAGGGAAGTTTCCAAATTCTGTCAAATATTTCATTACCATACGATATTCCCTAGTTGGCAACCAATGTTTTACGCTAGGCGTCTTTTCGCAAACTTCAACGATCTTTTTCAAATGCGACAAACTTTGCAAATCGCCAGAATCATGCCAACGAAAAAAATTAGGTGACTGCTTACTAATCAAAACAACCATTGCTTGAACCCAATTTTGCCGACTTATACTATCTAAACGACGATACATGGCACTTTTTACGTTAGGAAAGACGTAGCGACCTTTCTTAGCGTAGCAATCATAACAGGCAGAACCCTTAACTTCTGCCAATTTAGAACCTACCTTACATTCATCCGCAGGAATATTGTAGGCTTTGCAAGGCATTTTGTCTGGATTAGAGAGTTTGCCTGTAATTAAATTTGCATCTTTGATTTTCATCTTCTCACCTTTTGGTTTTTGGTTTCCCCTAATATAGCACAGTTTTGACCTATTGCAAATCCTTTTTCCAAGATTTGTTTTTTCGGTTATAGCCCTTCTTGCCCTTTTTTGTCCCTTGGGAAAATTGGTGGATTGGGCCTTTCTCTAGGAACTTATTTCGATTTTGATTAATTTTCATCTTCTCACCTTTTGGCTTTTGATTAATTTTCATCTTCTCACCTTTTGGCTTTTGGTTTTCCCTAAAATAGCACAGGATTACGTTATTGCAAATCATTTTTCCAAGATTTTGCCGATTTTCTTTTATATGAAACTCCACTACAAAAAAAATAAGAGTGCAGTTTCATATAATTGTGAGCAAAAGAAAAACCCCACGCTGATAACCAAAAACAGCGTGGGGCCAACCAAGGGAGATTTCTAATCTGTGGTCAGGGATTGAACCTGTTACACACCTGCCAACTGCCGTAGGATTTATAAAGGTGTAGGCTTACTCACAGAAAATATTTTCAAGAGAGATTAACAGAGATTAACGCATTTGCTCATCCAAAGCGTCAGACTCTTCTCGAATTATGTTTTGGACATAACTCATCGCATCGAGAATGACTGGTGGTTTGTCCCTACGAAGACACATAGCGCCGCCTCCAAACTCATCGACACGCGGCTTGCTACATCCGTAACTCCAACTTGCAAAGAATGGAATATCTATCTCTGCTTCATCCAAGAGGGCTTGGACACACTCGCTTAGGGATCCAATGTCAACAGACTCTTCACCATATAACCAGATTCCAGAACGATTAATTTCATACTGAAAGCCATGACACTCCCCTGGTTCATATTCTCCAGAATAGTGTTCGTACTTATCGATGATATTTTCCCAAATTTCATAAGCAGAGTCCATTTTTTCTTCTGGAATCTCAACAATCGCAGACATCTCACTGTAATTATTAGCCATACTTTAGTTCTCCTTTTTTTTGAACTGAGTTTAATTTATTGCGTATTTTAGATATTGCAAGTCTTTTTTTTATTATTTTCTTCCCATATTGTAGAGAACTCATTGCATAGCTTATAGCCGTTTTGAGTCATTTTCTCTTGTTTCATAGCGAGAGAACCATCAATCTTAATACATAGATTATTAGTTTTGCTACTACATGAAAAAGTAAAGTTTGAGTCAGGGTGCATATCCTCTAGGTAAGCAAGCCCTGCGTCAAAAGTGCAATCTCGCGAATCAATAAAACCTTCCATTTCTATCTCCTTATTTTTATAATTACTTGACATTACTTGACATTACTTGACATGATTTTTAATATTTGTTAAAATCTCATCCCAAGACATGAAATCCTTAGAATCACTCAGCATACCGTTTGCACATCCATTAACACGCCATTTAATTGTATCATGGATGTTTTTCAACAGTTTAATGGATTCACAGTGACAATCTGATGGTCTACTCTTCATCTTTAGTTCTCCTTTTTTTGAACTGAGTTTATTATAGCATTGTTTATTGTTATTGCAAATCATTTTTTATGATTTTGTCGATTTTCTTCATATACACATAGGCGCGCATTCAGTAAGTACACATAGGCGCATTCAGTAAGTACACATAGGCGCATTCAGTGGGTACACATAGGCGCATTCAGTGGGTACGCATAGGCGCATTCAGTAAGTACACATAGGCGCATTCAGTAAGTACACATAGGCGCATTCAGTAAGTACACATAGGCGCATTCAGTGGGTACACATAGGCGCATTCAGTGGGTACGCATAGGCGCATTCAGTGGGTACACATAGGCGCATTCAGTGGGTACGCATAGGCGCATTCCAATTTAAATCTTTAGGTATCTCAACAAGCCTTGGATTATCTGAGAACAAGCAAACTTTATCGTTTACCACTTTTGCTTCCCAAATTAAATCTCCACTATTATCAATTACAAAATCAGCAAGCTTATCTTCTACCAAGGCGTAGAAATAATTATTATGGTCAGATTTATCAACACTATAGGAAACACTAAAGCCACTCAACGGAGCATCCTTTATATGCTCCCACATGACACCATTTAGATTGAAATCCACCCAAGGTGTTGCATCTTCAAAAGCATCTTGTTTCGTTACACCGATTCCATAAATAGCGTTGCCACAAAATATGCAGAATTTCATCTTTAGTTCTCCTTTTTTGAACTGAGTTTAATTTAGCATTGTTTTTAATGATTGCAAATCTTTTTTAGAAATAAATGGCGGAAAAGAAGAGATTCGAACTCTTGGTACGCTATTAACGCACGACGATTTAGCAAACCGTTGCCTTAAACCACTCAGCCACTTTTCCAATGGCGGAAGCTAAAAGATTCGAACTTTTGGATGCTCTCACATCAACGATTTTCAAGACCGTCGCCTTAAACCACTCAGCCAAGCTTCCGCATACATAATTATATATCACCAATCATATTTTTCAAACTCAGGTAATTCAATTCCGTCAGGGTCAAAAACAATAAAGGTACAACCGTGATTATAAGCGAATGTGTTAATTTTTTCAATCCAACTCGGAACGTCATGACTATAAGCGAATGTGTTAATTTTTTCAATCAAACTCGGAACGTCATCATAAGTCGGATTACAAACCATTACGAAATCAATCATTTGGTCGTCAGAAAGCCCATGCCCCATGGTTCCCCAATCAGGACGTTCGCAAGGAAGGTGAGAAGTAGACAACACTAAGGCATTCTCAACAATCGGGTCAATCGGTTCAATCGGGTCAATCGGGTCAATCGGGTCAATCTGATGTTCATTAAAGCGATCTACGACAATTTGACAAGCTGCCGAAATAGCTTTATTAGGTAGCCCATCCAAAACTGCCATCAAATCTTCCTGCAACTGCTCTTTTAGGTCCAACATAACTACTCCTTTTGTTTGTTTTACTTTAGCACAGATTTATTGATTGTCAAATGCTTTCTTGAGATTTTTATATGATTCATCTGAAAGTTCAATTTCTTTTCCGTCGATGATTATCTTGTGAGTCTTCTTGGTTCTCTTTTTCCACTTCTTCTTAGATAGATGC
>Ga0255044_10000096_pt1 | contig 15461 bp, 29 predicted proteins | sample BC1_12_21_MG_FD_183651 | JGI IMG/M metagenome (GOLD analysis project Ga0255044, IMG submission 183651) | Seawater microbial communities from Strait of Georgia, British Columbia, Canada - BC1_12_21 | ecosystem: Environmental > Aquatic > Marine > Strait | place: Canada: British Columbia... | reverse complement strand
GATTCTCAGTAGCTTAGGTCAGAATGTCAATGAACGTGTTTATTTCTGGTTCAAAACTAGTTTAAATCTTTCGTTCTCACAAGCCCAGAATGAAAATAATTTGTAACTAACTGGCTTTCAATAACTTATTTTTGTTGTTTATATTCGTTCTAAATAAGAATTGTGTGCTTTCGCAGTTAACTTATTCACTCTAAGCGTATTATGTGGCTTTGTTCCCTATAAAATGTTTAGCTATCTGGATACTGGGCGAGAGGTTAACGCACATCTCTGTGCTCTTTAAAGAGTTTATCTGGTAAACGTTAGGGGATATGGGGGGATATATAGGGGAATACTACAGGGGTAGGGTAGGTGTAGTCTGGACAGGACAGGGGGGAGGGGTACAGCTGCAACAGGGAGCAGAGCAGCTAGACAAAAAGGCAAAAAAATCTGGAGTGCACCAGCAGAATCGGTATGGGGGGGGTAGCAAAAAAAAATCGTTTCCGCTGTGGGGTGTCGTGCGTATGATGGCATAGAGCCTCCTGGTTCTGGACACCTAAATAAAATTTGTATCTTTACAAAAACTTTAAGATATGGATTACGGTAACATGAATGATTATACTATAAAGGGTGGTAGACTAATAAACAATGCTCCTGATTGTGAGATGGGTATTACGAAAGCTGCTCGTATGAGAAAACAAATGAAGCGAGCTGAGAAGGTTCGTATGATTGCAGAAGGTAACGAGTTAGCTGAATCTAACGTTAACTTATTTAGAAAACTATAATTGCGTAGTGTTTGATGATTAGACTTAGTCTAGGAAGAAGAGGGGTTGTGCCCTCTTTTTTTTGTACTATAGTGTTAATCTAATGTTGAGTTAGTGTTGAGTTAGTGTTGACTTTAAATAGTTAACTAACTGATTATCAAGACTAATGTTAAGAATGTTATAAAAAAAACCAAAACGTCAAAAAATTTTACACGATTAATTATATAAAAATATATATATATATAGAGAACAATAACTTCGACATTATATATTGAGAGTCAGTGTAGCAATAAACAAGTATAACTTGATTGTGTAGTAGTCGTGTTTGTCATCAGGTGTAATAAATTCCCAACCAAGAAGTAGTCTGTCGTGTGGAAAATGAAATTCAATTAAAAGTTGCCAGTCGCTCATATTAAATATTTTTTTATACCTTTGCTAAAATACTAAATTTAATTAAATATGAATCAAGGATATTCTCCTAAGGAGCTTCGCTTCGGTGAGGACGGCAGACAGAAACTAATCTCTGGAATCACAAAGCTATCAAACGCAGTTAAGAGTACGCTCGGCCCACAGGGCAACACAGTACTTATAGAATCACAAGAACATATTGGCGGCATTACTGTTACGAAAGATGGAGTTACAGTTGCTAAGTCTATTAACCTCATCGACCCAGTCGAGAACCTTGCAGTTCGTATGATGAAAGAGGCAGCCGACAAGACTGCCACTACGGCAGGTGATGGAACGACCACTGCGATAGTATTAACTGAGGCTATGGTAAAGAAAGGCACAGAGCTTATTGGTGATGGTGTAAACCGGACAGAGGTCCTGCGCCACATGGGTGAGCTTACGAAAGACATTATTAAGGGTTTAAAGCTAGACTCTAAAAAATTGTCTCAGCGAAAGATGAAAGACGTGGCTATTATTTCAGCCAACAATGACAAGGAGCTTGGGACTACGATTGCTAATGTATATAATGAGGTTGGTAAAGATGGTGTTGTAACTGTAGAGAAGTCACAGACTAGCGAGACTTACTACGAGACTACCAAGGGTATAAAGGTAGACAGGGGATATTCATCTCCATTGTTTATCAATGACCAGAAGAAAGACGAATGTATATTAGAGGACGTTAGTATCCTGGTATCTGATGCTGAGATAAGCAACATACTTCAGATAGAGGCTGTGTTGAAACCAATCATCCAGCAGAACAAGAAGCTACTTATCATTGCGCCTACATCGGTTAATGTAATTAACACGTTAGCGGCCAATGTTATGAAAAACAATTTAAAGATATGTAATATTCCTCCACCCAACTTTGGCTATAAGCAGCATGAGCTGATGCAGGACATCGCATATACTGTGGGAGCGACATACTTTTCAGAAAAAACTGGGGATGACCTGAGCATTATAAATGCTGATGACTTGGGCCATGCGGCCAAGGTGATAGTTGGACGTGGCTCAACAGTCATCCTTAAGGATGATTCTTCAGACCAAGATGCAATAGACGGAAGGGTAGCCGAGCTAAAGGGTTCTTTTGATTTGGCAAAAACAAAAACTGAAAAAGATTTCATCATGTCTAGGATAGCTTCGCTAACTGGAGGTATTGGTGTAATATATGTAGGTGGTAATACAGACCTAGAGCAGAAAGAGCTGTATGACAGAGTGGACGATGCGGTATGTGCAGTACGCTCAGCACTAGAGGAGGGCATACTTCCTGGCGGTGGCATGGCTCTTTATGGATTGGGATATGAGATATGTGAGCCTTGCTCACCCACAGCTGATGAAAAAATAGCTGCCAATATAATGAAGTATGCATTACAAGCACCAGCTAGACAGATTATAGCTAATGCAGGAAAAGACTTTGAAGAAATTTATTCTCGACCTCCGCATGTCGGTGAGGGTTATGATTTAAAAAATTCCCAATATGGGAACTTAATAAAGATGGGAGTTATTGACCCACTCAAAGTAACTAGGACTGCATTATTAAATGCTGTGTCAGTAGCAACAACTATACTATCAACTAATGCTATTGTAACTATGGCACGTTCATACGAAACTAAATAGATATGAAATGTAGTGTGTGCGAAAAAGAATTAATATGGGGAGGAGACCATAGCTATGAAGATTACGGAATGGAAGACGAAGGGATAGTATCTAACCACTCGTGTCCTAACGATGATTGCTCAGTAGAAACAATTTTAATTTATCAAACAACATGAAGCTAATAGGAAAAAATATTTTAATTGAAGTAATTCATGAAGAGGTTAAAACCTCATCAGGACTATTATTGTCTACTGAAGATACGTCTCAGTTTAGATACGGTAAAGGAAAAGTGATTGAGCCAGGAACTAATGTCGATGTCATAAGTAAGGGCGATGTTATCTACTATGACAAGCGCCAGGGATACACAATGCTTATAGAGAATAATAAGTTTACTGTAATTCAAGAGAGAGATGTAGTTGTAGTATTATAAATACTGTGGATTAAGAAAATGTGATGTATAGTCTAAAAATAATTCTTCTCCTGCTTCTATGTCTTGTAGGGCCTTTACTAATAAATCATTTGATTGATTATATAGAAAAGCTATATTCGGATTGGCTGAATGGTTAGTGTATCTACCTAGATATGTTTTATATGTATTATCAATAGAAGCCATTCCAATAAAACCATCTTTTAAAATTTTACGCTTAGCAAACATTCCATAACCATGTATGTTTGATTTTCTACGTTCTGCAAGATGAGACTTGACATCTATAACAGGTCCGGTATCTGATAGTTTGTTTAACTCTTCTATTGTTAGATTAAGTTTATCTAAAACATATTGAATATCAAAGTTCTTTTTTTGCATCACGAATCTCTTTGTTTATTTGAATTATAAAATTTCGATACACCTTGTCGGTGTATGACACGTTCTTAGCAAACATGGGGTTAAATGATGTACTGGTAGGAATCTCTTTACCCTCTAACTTTTTATATATACCACTTATTACTCTTTCAGTTTTGTATGATAACTGATATATTCCCTTTCTATTTCTAGAGCCTTTTCTGAAAACCTCAATCCAGCCATCTCTAAGTAATTTATCAAATCTATTAACGTCCCACGATAGTAGCTCATCAAACTCTTCAAACTTATCTTTAGAGAAATAATCTTCTGAGTATAGGAATAGCAGCATGTCTAAATCAGCTTGTGATAATCCGTACTTTGCTTTTATAAAATACCTGATAACCCTCCAGTATTTTAGATAATCAGAACCTTGAATATACATAAATTAAATTTTGTAACTTTGCAACAAAGATAATAAATTATGCCAGATAAGCCAGAAGACAAAACTGAAAAAAAAGTTGATAATAAAGTTGATAACGATGCTATTAACTTTAAGAATGCAGCAATAAATAAAATTAAAAATTTGCAAGCTGCTTTAGATAAAGAGAAAAGCAAAAAGAAAACGAAAAATCCACCAGTCGTTGTTGCAACTAGACTTCGAGGCATGAGAAGCTTTGGCGAAAATACTAAGGCAAGTAAAAGAAACGCATAATGGGACTAGCAATAGGTAATGGAAATGGAATACCATTTCAAGACAAAAGAAACGAAGACATACCAGACATATGTTTTATAATAACAGAGAACGATGAGTTCTGTGAACAAGAATTAGTAATTGGAGATAGTAGAATGTTTCCTGAGTTATGCGTAGCACCTTAAAAAAAAATAATTAAAAATGGCAAATAAGAAATTTTCACAATTTGAAATAAAAACAGACCCTAGTCAAGTTGATTTTCTAGTAGGTTACACAGGTCTAGAGAATATACAGATATCTACAGACGATTTACTTCCAGAAATAGTACAGCCAAAGTCTATTGTAGCAGGAACATTCCATAATTTATTTGGAGGCGACCCTGGGATTTTTGGTGACACATTAGAATTCGGCATACAAGCACTTCCGTTAAGCGACAGTTCATCGGTTTTGTGTGTTCCTTTTGATTGCAAAATTGTAGCTGCGTCTATAAAATTTATATCAAATGATGCAGTTTCTATTACAGCAGGTAACAGCTATCAAGTAAAGCTTTACAAGATGAATAATAATTCAGGGAAAACAACTGATGCGTCTAATTATGATTTTGTTGGAGATTTTAGCGGACTGTTATTAGATAGTTCTGACAGTGGAGGCTTTCCTTTTAAGACAAGCACAACTGAATTTATTCTGTCTGCAGGTGATATTATAAATGTATCTGGAGTTGAGTCTGGGACAATTTTATCTAGTGATGCGGAAATGGAAATGTCAATAGTGATACAACCAATATAAAGAATAATAAAATGGAAGAAATGAAGAAACCTTGTATAAAGGAATTATACCCAGGAAAGAAAAGAAGCGAGCTAGGCTCAATGGAAAAGGAAAGGGTAAGGGCTTGTAAGCAACAGCGCATCAGAGACTTTAAAAATAAAATGAAGGGCGTTGTGAAAAAAGTTGGAGAAGGTATTGAGGATGCCGCTAAAACAGTTAAGGAGGTTGCTACAGGAGAAAAGAAAATAACCATTACTGATGCCAAGAAAAAAAGCTAAACGTAAAGGAAATAAAATTTGTGCTGCAGGAATATCATGGGCTAAAAGAACCTTTGATAAATATCCGTCTGCGTATGCGAATATGGCTGCAAGCAAATACTGTAAAGACCCTAATTACGCTAAGGGAAAAAAGAAATAATTATGAATTGTAAAGGGTTAAAAAACAGAAAATTAAAAAAGTGTATGAAGGCTTATGTCAAGCAATCGACAAGGCAGTTTCCTACATTTAATCAAGAACAGGATACGATTATTACAACAAGCGGAACGAATCGTAGCGCAGTAACAGGACATCATACCATGAAACTACAAGCATACGGACAGGGCCAAGGAGAATCTAACAATTCATATTTTAGTGACGGAAGTTATATATCTAGAAATAAAGTAAAGAAAAAGAAGAAGTAATGGGTGAGCTTAAAAAATGGCGAGATGAGAAATGGGTAAGGATAGGAACGGATGGTACGATAAAAGGACCATGCGGAACTTCTAAGAACAAAAAGAACCCTGACCGATGTTTGCCGTTAGCTAAAGCTCGAAGTTTATCAAAAAGACAATTGGCTGCAACAGCTAGAAAGAAAAAGCAGGCTGGGAAGAAAGGAAAACAATTTGTTGCTAATACATCAGCGGCAAGAGTAAGAAACGCATAGTATGGCAGATAAAAGCAAAATGGCCTGCAATAAACCAAGGACCTCTGACAGAGCTGGTAAAAAGAAAATGGTAAAAGCTTGTGAGGGCGGAAAGGAAAAGCTAATTCACTTTGGTGCGAAAGGTTATGGACACAACTATTCAGCAGCTGCACGAAAGAGTTTTAAGGCACGTCACAAGTGCGGAACAGCAAAATCAAAACTAACAGCACGCTATTGGGCATGCAAGAATTTATGGGCCGGTAAGGGTGGTTCAACAAAGTCATCCCCAAAAACTCGTAAAGGAAAATATTAGTATCTTTGTATTATATTAATTGAAAAAATAAATAATAATGTCGTGTATAGGATTAACAGGTAAGGCTTTATTAGATTGTAAAAAAAAGAATAAGCTAAAAGCGTCCCCTGCACAAAAAGGGGATATGTATTATGATAATCAATATTACGATAAAAGTCATATGCGAAAAACACCAAAGCCAAAAATGAAAGACTTACCATTAGGGTCTACACCAAGAATGGAGGAATATGTAAAAAGAGGATGGAGATTAGATTCTACTGTTTCTAACGCAATTAAACGTAAGGCTAAAAAATAATTAAATGGGAAAAGCATTTATAAAATTAGGATTGTGGATTCAATCTGTATGGTGTAAGTTTCAATGTATATGGAATTCATGGACGCAAGCAATTAGTTTTAAAAACATTGATAAGTGTCCAAATAAATTATGTACTTGTAAAAAATGAAGTCAACAGGATTAGGAGATACCATCGAAAAAATAACTACCGCAACTGGAATTAAGAAAGTAGTTGATACTTTAAGCAAGGTGACAGGGAAACCTTGTGGATGCAATCAGCGTAGAGATAGTTTAAATAGAAAATTCCCTTACAGTAAATAAAAAAAAATGGCATATACAAAATTAACAGCTAATAGAGCCGCTGTAGTAACCCCAAGCGACACAGACTTGATACCAAATGTATCAAACCCTGATGGGATAAACAACGGATGTGCTTTATACATAGGATTACCAGGGAACGTAAGAGTTCAAACAGCAGGCGGTGATGATGTAATATTTGTTGGATGTTATGCAGGACAGTTTTTCCCTGTAAACGTGGTTCAAGTTTACAATACAGGCACAACTGCCGGAGAAATAGTAGCACTATGGTAGGATATATCCAAAACAATAGCGCACTATTAGATATAGAAGTAGAGTATATACTTGTTAAAGAATAATGAATTTGCAAGATATTAAAATATACGCCATTAACTTTTTTAGCCTTGCTATTTCAATGACTCACGTAGAAATGGTTTTAAAATTAATTCTATTAGTAGCTTCTATAGTATATACAGCTCAAAGAATATGGATTAATTATAATGAAAAGAAAGATAAATAAGATTATTATTCATTGCTCAGCAACTCCGCCAGATATGGATGTAGATGCGAAAACAGTAGATGAATGGCACAGACAAAGAGGGTGGTCAGGAATTGGCTACCATTTTTTTATTAAGAGAGATGGTCATATACAACTTGGTAGACCATTAGAAAAATCAGGAGCTCATACAAAAGGATATAACAAAAACTCTATAGGAGTATGTTACGCAGGTGGAGTGGATTCAGATATGTGTCCAGAGGACAATAGAACAAGCGCACAGATAGCTAGCTTTCTTTCATTATTAAGATTACTTAAAAATATATATCCTGAAGCTGTTATACATGGCCATAGGGATTTTTCAACCAAAGCTTGTCCAAGCTTTGACGCAACTAATGAATATAAAGGATTATGAAAAAAATTATACAATGGTTAACAGGCGGTGTTATAAAACAAGTGGGAACTGTTATTGATGACCTAGTAACTACAGACGAAGAAAGACTAGAAGCAAAACAAAAAATCCAAGAGATATTAGAGCAGGCTGATAAAGAGGCGCAGCAACAAGTAAGCGAGCGCTGGAAGTATGACATGCAATCAGATAGTTGGCTCTCGAAAAATATAAGGCCTATGGTTCTTATATATCTTACAATTATATTTACAGCTTTATGCTTTACTGATGGCAATATTGGTGAGTTTCAAATAGCAGAAGCTTATATCCCAATTTTTCAAACCTTACTAGTAACTGTGTATGGCGCATATTTTGTGGGCCGGAGCTGGGAGAAAAGCAGAAAAAACAATCAAGAATAAAATTCATATCTTTGTAGAATAAATTAAATTTAAAATTATGTCAAAACAACAATTATCAAAAGAAGAGCTAACTAATTTACAAGAATTAAATAACTCTTTTACGCAAGCTAAAATATCTTTAGGTGATACTGAGCTACAGAAGGCAACCATCTTAAGTGGAATTCAGAAAATCAAAAGTGATTTTGCTAAATTAGAAAACGAACTAATAAAAAAATATGGCGAAGATTCAGTTATAAATTTACAGACTGGAGAGGTAGCCGAGAAAAAAGAATAGAACATGGCTAAAATTAGTAATACTTTATCATACCCTAATCAGTTACCAATTGAGGGGGGTGATTATTTAATTGGAACAGCTGCAAACTCAACACCGATTGTAAAGCAGACAAAAACTTTTACATTAGGAGATATTGCTAATTTTGTTATTGACCAAGCTTTTGATGGCTGTTCTTATAGGCTTCCTATATTTACCGCTAGCTCAGCAGGACAGGAATCTTTTAAGCTAGTTAACTCATTATTTTATCAAGATGTAGCGACTAATACTGTAAAGGACCCATGTGAGGTTCCTAGCGGTACAATAGTTTATCTAGACAATGGAAGCGGTGTTGGTAGTTTAAGTATAGCTCAAGACTTAACAGTAGGAAGAAATACTTTAATTTACGGAACAACTACTCTTGAGAGTTTAACAAATGTAAATGGAGGAATATATTTTAATTCTGCAATTTATGATGCAAACGGAGACATTGGAAATAGTGAGCAGGTATTAGTTTCGGACTCATCTGGAAGTGTCACTTGGCAAAACTTTCAAGGCTCAGGCCTTGAGTTCCAAGGCGCTTGGAATGCTCAATTAGATATACCTAATTTACAGTCGATACCTTTAATACCTGGTAATACAGGAAAGTATTGGGTTGTGTCTGTTGCAGGAGCAACAGACTTAGGTGGGATTACTGATTGGGAATCACAAGACTGGGCAATTATTTCAGAAGATAATGCAGGTAATGTATTTTGGGATAAGATAGATAACAGCCCTGCTATTACAGGTTCAGGCACAATAAACACTTTACCTCTTTGGACAGGTACTCAGATATTGGGAGACTCTTTAGTTACTCAAGACGCTGACCCAGCAACCAACCCTTTAGTTACTGTTAATGGAAACATTATAATCGGAAGCAATCAAGCTTCTTTAACAGGTATAGAGTCTAACGATAACTTTGAATTATTTCTTGGGGAAAGTACAGCTAGTCAAATTAGCTTAAATGGACAGAACAATAGTTTAGCAGGAGGATATTTCTTAGCTAAGTGGAAAGGGGATACAGGTACTTTTAACACATCAACAGGAAGACTTCTTATTCAAGACATGCCAAACGGCATATTTAACTTTGATGCTAGAGTAGAGAGAGAAATAGCAAATACTTCAGGAACTTACGCTAAATTATTTCAAGTTACTGAGGGATATGGAAACCACAAATTTTCTATAACTCAAGACGGAGGAGATACCGCTCAAGGAAATAGAGGACCGTCTTTTAATTTAGGTGGAGTGGCCTATGCTAACGGAGCAAATGCCGTTGCTATGGGTACTGCAACAACAGCATTTGGAAATGGCTCTTTGGCAGCTAACTTTTTAACATTAGCTTCTGGAGCAGGTGCGTCAGCATTCGGACTTTCAACTGAATCCTCAGCGTTAGCCTCAGCTGCTTTTGGAAATAAGACATTAGCTTCTGGACCTTACTCAATATCAAGTGGTCAAGATACAATAGCATCAGGGCAATCATCTGTAGCCATTGGCGAAAAGGGAGAAGCCTCAGGAAATAATACATTTGTATCTGGATTTGGTGGAACAGCAAGCGCAAACAACGCTGTTAAATTTGGATTTGGTGGAACAGCAAGCGCACCAAACTCCCTGGCTTTAGGATTTGAATCTACAGCAGGAGCAGACGGTTCGGTGGCGTCAGGATTTCAAAATACAATATCTTCAGGAGCAGATTATTCATTTGCTTCAGGTAAGACCAATACCATTTCAGGTGTTCATAGCGCAGTATTTGGTAATAATAATAATATTGACGGTTCAAATTCATTAGCTTTCGGTAACAACAATGTTGTGACTGCAGATTCTTCAATAGTCGGAGGAGGGGGTAATACTATTTACACAGGAGTAAACTCTGCAATTTTTGGAACTGGCTGCAGAATAAATGCTACTACATCATTTGTAGTAGGAAGAAGTAATATAGTAAACGCAGGAGCAGATTATTCTGCTTTGTTTGGCGAAAACAATGTTGCGACAGGAGGAGAGAGAGCTTTTGCTACAGGAAAAGGCAACCAAGTTCTAGATAAGAATACTTTTGCTACAGGCGTGAATAATGAGGTTTTAGCGGAGAACGCATTTGCCGCAGGCTCTGGAAATATTTCCACAGCATTTCAATCGGCTGCTTTTGGATTTTCAACTGAAGCTAGAGGAAACAACTCATTTACATTTGGAGAAAACTCCATAGCATCTAACGTAAATTCATTTGCAGGAGGAAAAAATACAAACGCAAGTGCAGAAAGAGCTGTAGCACTTGGGAATGGAACTATAAGTTCAGGCCCAAATGCATTTTCCATAGGGGTTAGCAATTCCTCTACTGCAGCGAACTCGGTATCATTTGGACAAAGCAATACTGCAAGTGGATTGCAGTCGTTTGCCACAGGGAATACCAACACAGTTAGCGGAAATAATGCATCTGCTTTTGGGCAATATCATACTGTTTCAGGAAATCAAGGATTTACTGCAGGAGGGATGAATCAAATTATTGGACCAACAGGAATTGCTTTAGGAGCAGGCAATAATATTAATTCTGCCGCAGGAATTGCAATAGGGTCAAGCATTACTGTTAGTAATGCTCAAGGAGTTGCAATAGGAAAAGATATCATATTAAATGATTCGAGTCCTACATTTGCTTTTGGATGGCAGCTAACTGATTCAACTTCCATACAAGGTCAGGTTGTAATAGGACAGTACAACGCACTATCTGCTGCTAAAGTAGTAATAGGTGCAGGAAGTGTTGTTACAGGATTAAATGCAATTGAAGCATATACAAGTCACATTGCTCTTGGAGCTTATGGAAACGGAACTGTTGTACAAGATACTAAAACTTCTTATAATTTAAAAGTTGATTCAACAGGAAAAGTTTTTGAAGATTTAGCAACAAGTTTTTATACTTATACAGCTTTGATATCTCAGGCAGGAACTGCCGCTCCTACAGCAAATGTTTTATTCAATACGATTCCATCAGGATTTTTAACGTGGAGTAGAAACGCAGGCGGAGATTATTCATTAACTTCAACCTCAACTCCGTTCACTTCAGGAAAAACAATTGTTTTTGTAAATGGTGGTAGTGCAGAAAACAACCATGATATAGCGTGGGAAAGAATAAGCGATAGCGAAATAAAAATATTAACACATAATAGTGACGGTAAGTTAACCAATGGCTCATTAGAAATTAGAGTTTATCAATAAAAAATAATATGGCAGCAACAATAACATGGACAATTTTAACAATGGAGTATGATACATCAACGGCTCCAGGTGAATTAATAGTTACATCTGCGATACAAGCAAATGATGGCATTGGGTATGCTAGAAAAGTATATCAATCTAAATTGTCTGGAGTGGTAGGTGCACCTCCACTTACGCCATACAACCAATTAACAGAAGCTCAAGTAATAGCTCTTGTGCAGGCTGATTTAGGAGCAACTGTAGTTGCTGATGGAGAAGCTTACGTTACAACTTATTCGGCTATTAAGAAGCAACAAATAGAAGATATAGGTACATCAAGTGGACTGCCTTGGCAACCGCCTGTTGACCCAGTAGGGTAAATAATTAATAATAAAATTTAATATAATGGATATAAGAAAAATATCTGTCGGTCCAGATTATAAATCTGGAGCTATGCATTACTTAGTAGGTCAAGATGTTCTTAACGGAACACACAGGATTCATTTAATTAAATATGATTCTGATTTACAGTCCTATAAAATATACATAGAAGAAGATGATGTTGTTATTCTTTGGAAAGAGTTTAGTTCTACTATGCCGGTATCCATTGAATACAACATAAACTTTTGAAATCACCAACTGACTTTATAGTAACACCTAGAGAAGATAAAAGATATTCCAACACAAAAAATATTGGTGGGATAGATTTTCTTGTTAGCTCATCTGAAGAAGATGCCAGGTACTCAAACAGGTATGCTGAAGTAAAAGCACTGCCTATAAACTATTGTGGCCCTATAGAAATAGGAGATACCTTATTGGTACACCACAATGTTTTTAAATTCTACAACGACATTAAAGGGAGAAGAAAAAGTGGCAAGAGCTTTTTAAAAGACAACTTATTTTTAGTAGACAATGAGCAGTTCTTTATGTATAAGAAAAATAATGTTTGGCATGCACATGACAGATATTGCTACATTAAGCCTGTTGAAACAAAAGAATCTATTATATTTAAGAATACTAAAGAAGAACCCTTAGTTGGCATAGTTAAGATTCCTAATCAAAACTTAATTAAGCAAGGCGTTAATAAAGGAGACTTAATATCTTTTAAGCCTGACAGCGAATATGAGTTTGAGGTTGATGGGGAAAAACTATATAGAATGTTTGACCATCAAATAACAATGATATTATGAAATCAAACAGAGAAATTAAATTAGAAATTATTGATGCAGCCAGAAGGGCTGTTCACCAGTTAATTAAAGTTGCCAAAGAAGATATTATCAAGCCAGACCCTCAAGATGATTTGGCTGCAGATAGACTTAAGAATGCAGCAGCTACTAAGAAGCTTGCGATATTTGATGCGTTTGAAATACTAAGTAGAATAGAGGCAGAGAAAGAAGCTTTATCTCTAGCAGAAAGTAATAACAAAGTAGATACAAAACAAGGGTTTGCAGAACGTAGGTCAAAATAACGACATGTATAAAGTGGTACAAGATTATGTACCTAAATCCGTACTTACCAATAAGAATAATAAAAAAAGCTGGGAGTATGGGTATAACAAGAAATACGACTTTGTTTGTATATCTAGAAGCGGCGAGCTTGGGGATATAATAAACATACAAGGTCTTATTATTGGTTTACCTAAACAACCAAAAAAAACATACTCACGCTCAAATAAAAAAGCTGAGCAATACTGGGAAAGAATAGATATCCCAAAACCTCTCACCAAAATTCAATCTATATTTCAATGGAATGAAATGCCTAGTGAGTTTAAAAACAACTGGGTTGATTATATAGAGAATGAATTTGACAATAGAGAGCTAGGATATTGGTTCATGAATAATGGAGTTCCTACATACATATCAGGAGCTCACTACATGTACTTGCAATGGACATCTATAGATGTTGGTTACCCAGATTACAGAGAAGCTAATAGAATATTTTATTTGTATTGGGAGGCATGCAAAGCTGACAATAGAAGTTTTGGAATGACTTATCTAAAAATAAGACGTTCAGGATTTTCTTATATGGGCTCTTCAGAAAGTGTCAATACAGGAACTCTAGCAAAAGATTCAAGGGTTGGTATACTATCTAAAACAGGAGCAGACGCTAAGAAAATGTTTACTGATAAAGTTGTTCCTATAGCAAACAGATTGCCGTTCTTCTTCAAGCCTATACAAGATGGTATGGATAAACCTAAAACAGAGTTAGCGTTTAGGATACCTGCTTCTAAAATAACAAAGAAGAACATGTATGATGCTGATAAGGAAGAGCTGTTAGGACTAGACACAACTATAGATTGGAAGAACACAGATGACAACTCTTATGATGGTGAGAAGTTATTATTGTTAGTTCATGATGAAAGTGGTAAGTGGATTAAACCTAATAATATTTTAAACAACTGGAGAGTTACAAAAACTTGTTTGCGTTTAGGAAGTAAGATTATAGGCAAATGTATGATGGGCTCTACGTCCAATGCATTAAACAAGGGTGGAGATAATTTTAAAAAACTATATGAGGATTCAGCATTAACTAAACGAAACTCAAATGGTCAAACCAAAAGTGGATTATATTCACTTTTCGTACCTATGGAATGGAACATGGAAGGTTTTATAGATAGATATGGGATGCCGGTATTTAGAAAACCTGAGGGAAAAACAATTGGAATTGATGGTGAGGTTATTGAAAACGGAGCTATAGATTACTGGGAGGCAGAGGTAGATAGTTTAAAAAACGACCCTGATGCTTTGAACGAATTTTATAGACAGTTTCCCAGAACAGAATCACACGCCTTTAGGGATGAAAGTAAACAGTCTTTATTTAATCTTACAAAAATATATCAACAGATTGATTATAACGATTCCGTTATAAAAGAACACCACCTAACTAGAGGTTCGTTTTCTTGGAAGGATGGAATAAAAGACTCTAAGGTTATATGGACACCTAACAATCGTGGAAGATTTTTAGTCTCATGGACACCTAACAAAAATCTACAGAATATGGTTATAAATAGAAATGGCAAAAAGATGCCAGGGAATGAACACCTTGGTGCTTTTGGCTGTGATAGCTATGACATATCTGGAACAGTAGGAGGTAGAGGTTCTAATGGTGCACTTCATGGATTAACTAAGTTTAATATGGATGAAGCTCCCAGCAATGAATTCTTTTTAGAATATGTAGCAAGACCTCAAACAGCTGAGATATTTTTTGAAGAGGTGTTGATGGCCTGTGTTTTTTACGGAATGCCAATACTTGTTGAGAATAATAAACCTAGGCTTTTGTATCATTTTAAGAATAGAGGATACAGGGCTTTTAGTATGAATAGACCTGATAAGATTTTTAATAAACTGTCAAGAACAGAAAAAGAATTGGGAGGTATACCAAACTCTAGTGAGGATATAAAACAGGCGCATGCAGCTGCAATAGAATCATATATCGAAAAGCATATAGGATTAGATATGGAGGGAACTTTTAGAGACTCTGACCTTATGGGTTCTATGCCTTTTACTAGAACCTTAGAAGACTGGGCAAAGTTTGATATAGGCAACCGAACAAGGTTTGATGCCTCTATTAGTAGTGGATTAGCCATAATGGCTTGCCAGAAGCATTTATATACACCTGAAAAGAAAAGCTCAAAAATTTCCATTAACTTTGCAAGGTATACCAATAAGGGATTAACAAGCGATTTAATTAGATAGATGAAAGAAGTTAAAGTAAATATCTCATCTGCAGGCTTCCCTAGTCAATTTGTATCAGATGCCGAAAAAGCCACTGATGAGTTTGGCTTACAGATAGGGCAGGCAATACAGTATGAGTGGTTTAGAAAAGACGGAAATGGCTGTCGTTACTATAACCAATGGAGGGATTTTCACAGATTACGTTTATATGCA
>Ga0255044_10000094_pt1 | contig 15500 bp, 13 predicted proteins | sample BC1_12_21_MG_FD_183651 | JGI IMG/M metagenome (GOLD analysis project Ga0255044, IMG submission 183651) | Seawater microbial communities from Strait of Georgia, British Columbia, Canada - BC1_12_21 | ecosystem: Environmental > Aquatic > Marine > Strait | place: Canada: British Columbia... | reverse complement strand
ATAACAGACCTAGAAAAATACTCAACTTTAAGACTCCTATAGAGGCATTCAAACAAATGACCGCTTGATTTATAGTTGCACTTCATTGTTGAATGGGCGGTTTTGCTGATTAAATGATTATCTATTCCAACCATTTCTAGCTTTTGCATGATATAAGAGGAGATACTGTTATTAACAACCCCCTTACCAGCCACTTCTATAGAATCTTGTCCTGGAATTTTTAAGGTGTCGTCAAAAGACATAATCAAGGCGTAGTCTTCATCAGATTGATATAAAGTTTTGCTTGAGCCTTTGTATATTTTTTCGTTCATTGCGATTTAGAAAATAGTCTAAAAAAGATATTTTATTGCCATCCAACTAGCAATAATTGCACTTAAAGCAACTATTAAACCAACTAAAGAGATAACAAAACCAGAGATAATAATAATCCCATTACGATTAAGCAACCCAAGAGCCATAATAGTAATGCCAAGCGCTGGTATAGCATTAGTTAGAGGTAATGGAAGTGCAACAGCGAATGCCGCTATGAAGCAAGCTAAGCCAATAAATTGTTCGCAGTAAACTGATTTTGCAAAAGATAGCCTAGGTTTCATGTATTTTTCAATAGCTTCAACAATAGGTACGATTTTATCGCTGATCATCTTCAGAGTAGAATTTTTAATTTCATAATCATTAATTCTTTGTGGTAAACGTACTTTTTTACTACCTAATAACATTTGGATTGATAAAATCATCAAAGGCACTCCCATGATTGTGGTAAATCCAGGTGGATAAGGAAGCGGAACAGCTACTGGTAGAGCAAAAAATACCATAGCTAGTAAAATACCATTTTCATGCAAATCTTCCATGATTTCAGAAATTTTAGTTTTACCATTTTTACGCTTGAGTGAAAGCTTTTGTAAGCTCTCTGAGGCTAATGTTGTGTCTAGTAATTTAGGTTTTTTCTTGGGAAACATTTAAGCTATTTTGTATAATTTAGTAGTATTAAAAGAGTATAGTATTATCATTCAGAAAGATATAGTCATTTCAATAAATCATTTTTCATACTAGTAAAATCAAAATTTTCTATAGCAGATCCAACAATTGAAAGAGTTGGATTAGTTGAAAATATTTTATTAGCACTTATTTCTAAGTCGGATATGGTTGCTGTTTCTACAATATCCATAACTTCTTTTGCTGAAAAATATTGACCAAATAGTGCGAAATTTTTCCCAACTTCTTCTGATTTATATTCTGATTTTTCTTCTGCCATATAGATATTGGATTCAATTTGTGCCTTGGCACGTACTAGTTCTTCTTCTGTGATATCTGTCTTTACTTTATTGACTTCGAGTATTATATTTTCTAGTAATAAATTTACATTCTCATGATCAGCGGATGCGCCAATAGTAAAAATACCACTATCGCTGAAAGCACTTGCCCAGCTACCGACACTATAAGCCAGACCTAATTCTTCACGTATTCTTTGAAATAAACGAGACGAAAGACCGCCACCAAGAATTATTGACAAAATTTGTACATGATAAAATTCCTTTATATCATTATAAGATGTGCTTTCAAAACCCAGTGCAATTGTTGTTTGTTCTAGTTCTTTTTTTTGCAAAGCAAACCCACCAACATATTGTGCTGGTACATAGTCACGTTTTTTTGCTGGGTTAAGGTTTAAGAATAGTTTTTCAGTTAATTTTACCGCTTCATCATGTTCGATATTGCCTGCTATAGAAATAAAAATATTGTCAGTAGTATAGTGCTTAGCCATATATTTTTGAAAAGCTGTTTTGTCAAAATTCATTATATTTTTTTTAGTGCCTAAGATAGACCTACCTAAAGGGTGATTATCGTAAGCTAGTTCATAAAATTTTTCATAGGCTAAATCATCTGGACTATCTTTCCCAGCTGCAATTTCTTGTGTGATAACACTGAATTCTTTTTTTATATCATCTTCATCAAATATAGAATTAAGTAATATATCAGCTAAAATATCTAGAGCTTGCTCGGTGTGTTGGCTTAAGATTTTTGTATAATACACAGTTTGTTCACGACCAGTATAAGCATTGAAATGCCCACCAATAGCATCAAATTCTTTGGCTATATCTGCAGCGCTGCGATTTTTTGTCCCTTTAAAAGCCATATGTTCTAAAAAATGAGACATTCCTGACTCAGATAAGGTTTCACAACGGCTGCCAACTTTTACTATTACATTAATAGCAACAGAATTAATATGTGGCATAGAGTAGGTGACTACATTTAAGCCATTTGATAATTTACTTGAATTGAAACTCATTTTATTTTATTGCACCTAATATTTCTGATAATTGTTTTGAGACTATTTTAATGTCGTAGTTTTCTTTTAGCCTTGCATATGCAGATTTAGCTAATTGCTCGGCTTTTGCATGGTTATTTATAGCATAGGATAATTTATCGGCTAGATCTTGGCTGGATTCAATTTTAGTTAACAAACCATCTATATTATCATGAATAATTTCTTCGGGACCACCAGATTTCGTGGCAATTATTGGTTTAGAATGTTCCATCGCTTCAAGTAAAATAATACCAAATGGTTCGATGGTTGAAGGTAGGCAGAATAGGTCTATTTCTTGAAAAAAAACATCCTTGTCACGCACCCAGCCATGAAATTTTATATATTCTTCTAGTTGTAATTCTTTGGTTTTTTGTATTAGAGCATCCTTATCTGGACCATCACCTCCTAAAAGTAGCTGCACATTGTGATTAGTTTGATTTAATAACTTTATTGCTTCAATAAGATATATAAATCCTTTCTTTTGTACAAATCTTCCAAAGCTACCAATGATTACCGGGTTTTTATATGCTGGAACTGCTTTATATGCATGTACCACGTTAGTCATGTTAGATATGCTCAGTAGGCGCTTTTTATCAATACCATGCTGCATTAAGTGCTCTTTTAGCTTATCGGTCAAGACTAGAATATAGTCACATTTGTACAAATGTTTGTAGCTATAATTATGCGATACACCAATGATAGGGATGTTCTTTTGTTTACTAGTACTAGCAAAAGAAACTGCGCGATTGCCATGACAAATAATTAAATCTGGTTTATGTATAAGTGCTAATAACCACAGATATAGTTTTGATAAAAAACACCAAGGAGCTAGATTTAGTAACGAGTAATTATTAGCAAGTTGCTGATTGATTTGAGCAGAGACACTTGTAATATTGATCACTTCATGTTTTTGCATCGTTAATGCATTATGATAATCAACATAGGCTTGTTGGATACCGCCTAAATCTCTTGACATCATTACATTAAATATTCGCATATGTTCTAGTTTTTTAATAGTTCAAGCAACTTATCAAGCTCAACTTCATCTTCACTGCCAGCGTCAAGATCCTTTAGCATATAAGTTTTTTTAGTCATTTCATCTGAACCAATAAAAATTATATGACTTGCATTCGCAGCTAAAGCATTTTGCATACGTTTATTTACTTTACCATCCAATGCTAGATTAGTATTGAGATTATTTCTACGCATAATATTGGCAGTGCTAATTGCATCATCTGTACAATCAGCACCAATGGGTATTATAGCTATAGAACGAGTTTTTGGAGGTTGAAAATCATGCATTAAAGCTAAGCGCTCTATTCCAGCTGCAAAGCCAATAGATGGTATTTCAGACTCTCCCATTAAAGCGGTTAATCCGTCATATCGACCGCCAGCAAGTACAGTTCCTTGAGCGCCAAGTTTGTCAGTAATAAATTCAAAGGCTGTATGTGAGTAATAATCAAGTCCGCGCGCAAGTTTAGGGTTCACTACGTATTTAACTTGCATTTTATCTAGATACGATTTCACTTCCTCAAAATATTGAGCTGCTGATTCTGTATAATAATTCGTTATAACCGGTGCATTTTGTACAATTTTTTTATCAGATTCATCTTTAGAATCCAGTATTCTTAATGGATTTTTCTGTAGGCGTTGTTTGCTATCTTCAGATAAGGCATCGAAATGATTTTTAAAATATTCTATAAGGGCGGCTTGGTAATTCTGTCTAGACTCATTACATCCAAGTGAATTTAATTCTAAAGTAACGTCTTGCAATATACCTAAATTATCTAGAATATGCGCAGCTAAACTGATGGTTTCTGCATCTGAATAAGCACCGCTTGCTCCTATATACTCAAAATTTAATTGGTGGAATTGTCGTTGACGGCCTTTTTGTGGTCTGTCATAACGAAAAACTGCTCCACTAGAAAATAACCTTAAAGGTAATTTTTGTTTAAGACCATTGGAAATAAAAGCACGTATTATACCAGCCGTAAATTCTGGTCTCAAAGCAATTAGGTCACCACCTTTACTAGTAAAACTATACATTTCTTTTGATACAACATCGGAGCTATCCCCAAGTGTGCGATCAAAAACACTAACATATTCTAGTAATGGCGTCGTAAAGCCTTCATAACCATATAATTTTGCAGTATTAAGCGCTATTTTTTCTATATATTGATGTATATATTAGACGACAATTATCCTGGCCTGTTGACGACAACTATCTTGGCCTGTTTGAGTATTTATATTATATCATTTTTTTGTTCTCCATTTTTATTTAACTGCATAACATATAATATTTAAAAATCTAACAAATTATCCCAAAGAGGCGGAAATGGTTTTTGAGATAAACGCCATAGTATCCGTTTCAACCATCTTTTCAAGTTGTTGCTTCGTTACCCTCCAAAGGCCAAGCTCCTTAGCTGATTGTTTTATTACAGATAATGCATCATGTACATCACAATTGGATATTTCATAACCAAAGCCCTGAGTCATCCAATACAACGAACTCATTGCTACATTAAGAGAATAGTTTGGCTCCTTATCTAATCTATTTTTAGCAGCACGATTCAATGTTTTTGGATCAGCTGGATTAGCTTTTATCAATTCAAGTGCTAAATCAAAGCATTTAAGCTTATTAGCTGTTGCAAACCATTTCCCAGGTTCAACAATATTAGCAGCAATTAAGTCAGATAATATCTCTTGGTCAGTTTTAATAGTTTTATACTTCTTTTTTATTTTATTAAACCAATTAAGATAGGTATTTGCATTATTAGCAGGTATTGCATAACGAATATAAGCCTCGTTAATTTGACAAGTTTTAATCAATGCTTCTTCACAAAAACAACTAATACTAACTTGATTCGTATTAATAATATCTCTGGTATTCTCAGCATAAGCAATTGCTTTATCCGGATCAGTTAAAACAAGTACTCTTGCTCCAAATTCGCGAGTTTGCCATGATGGGCGCGGATCTTTTTTAATAGCATCCAAAACTTCATCAAAACGCTCAGCAAAATATAAGGCAGATAAATACGCAACATCGTAATGTACAATAGATTCATCGCGCTGCCACGCTACTTTTACAAGTGATGCAAATACGTCAGCGCGGCGTGAAGCTTCTTCTGGATAACCTGCAAGTTCGCCCCAGTATTGTGCAATATCGGCAACATAACCAACACCATCAGCTTGCAAAATTTCCCATAAAATATCTAGCCAATACTGTCTTACCAACAGACTTGCTGGTGCATTAATAAGAATAGGTAATAATTTTTCTATTATATTACCAACTGCATTTCCCAAGCTACCAGATGAAGTATCAATATGCTCAAGGGCTGGCCAGAGTCGGCTCATTAAAAATATTGCGCCTTCAGCCGCCAAAAGAGCTTCTTGTTTATTGACTTTATTTATCTCTCGTAATGCTTCTTTAAGGCGTTTAGCTGCTAACTGCGAGCCACGCCAACCATAGATCCCAGTCCTAAAATACACTTTAAAGCTCCATGGATGTGAAGATTTTAGCCCATTTGGCGTCATTTTTAAAGTGGACTGTAATTTCGATTTATTCTTTTCCATTACTTGCTTACCCCTTCTTTTGCGCTTACAATATTCTGGTTTTTTACATCTTGTTTAGTTTTAGCATGCATCTTACGATAACTATCTGCGTCAATTTTAATAATTGATGCATGATGTACTAATCTATCAATGGAAGCCACTGCCATCATATTGTCTGGAAATATTTGATCCCATTCGCTAAACGCTTGATTAGCAGTAATAATTAAACTACCTGATTCATAACGATCAGCTATTAAATCAAATAATACACTAGTTTCTGACTCATCTTTTTTTGCATATCCAATATCATCTAAAATTAATAAATGGTATTTAGATAATTTTGCTAAAGCCTGTGGTAACTCAAAATTCTTTCTGGCAAGTTGTAATTGCTGAACAATGACACTAGTTTGAGTAAAATAAGTACGAATACCTTGCTCGATAGCACAATGCCCAATTGCTGCAGCTAAATGTGATTTGCCAACTCCGCTTGGACCAAAGATGAGTATATTCTCAGCTTTCTCAACCCACTGACAGCATTCAGACAATGACTCAATTTGACCTTTATTAATTAATCTTGCATGCTTAAAATCAAAAGTTGCTAAAGTTTTTCCAGTTGGCAAACGCGATTCTTTTGTAAATCTATTAATACGTTTTGAATAACGTGCGCAAACTTCTAGTTCACATAATCTAGATAAAAATTTAATACAAGAATCAGATTGTTCTTCTACTTCTTCTGCTATTTTCTCCCAAGATTGTAGCATCGTTGTTAGTCGTAATTCTTTTAATAATAAAGGTAAAGTTGCTGATTCACGCATCCTTCACCTCCTGTATTAACAATAAATCATCGTAGCTTTTAAGTTCATGTTGCTCTACATCAATAGTAGGGACATTGATTACTTTACCAGAAAAATATTGCCTCAACTTATCTAGGTTTGGGATCTGATTTTTAGCTACTTGCTTCGTTACTAAATCTGATAATTTCTTTTCGCAATCAAACTTTGCTGCTATAGATAATATACCAACCATTATTTTACAACTTTCTCTACCTTTGACTTTTTGTTCCAGAAACGACCATATATCCTTATAGGCTTGGTTAGGTATAATATCATCTCTAAGTATTGAGAAACGAAATGCCTGAGGTTTTTTAACTAAGCTATCTATTAAGTGACGGTAATTAATTAGCCTTGCGCGTGTTTTCTCTTTACCTGCACGAATACGTGGAAGTTCAATTATAAACTTCGAGCCAAGATAGCAACATAAACGATTATCATAAAGATGTACTCGTAATTTTGCACCTTGAAAGCAAGATGGTACTGAATAAGTTGTACGGGCTACTTCAATCGTACCTGTAGAGTGTACAGGTACCACAAGTTCTTTAAAATCCATAGTTTTAAAAGGTGGCAATAATTGAAGAGCAGCTTTGTCTAATATTATATTTTTAGCATTACGCTGATTATGTTTCCTCACAACAATATTAAGCCAATTCTGATAATCCTCGATACTTTCAAAGTTGTTAGATTGGCGTATTAAAAGAGCCTGCTTAATTCGACGCTTTAAATGCCCATGTGAACTCTCTATACTACCATTCTCATGGCTTTTACCTAAATTATTACGCGTAGCTTCCATCTTATAATGTTGGCAAAATTGCTCATAACTTGAAGTTAGATCTTGGCGGGTGTCTCTAGTAGTATTTTTAAATGCTGCTGATAAACTATCAGAACGATGCTCTAATGGAGAGCCTCCTAAACATAAAAGTGCTTCTTGTAGACCTTCGGTCAAAGCTGTATAAGATTCGCCGCCTAAGATAACTTTCAAATAGCTCCAACCGCTATAAGCTAACCGAAAATGATATAGTAAATGACATAGTGGTTCATTTTGTATCAGTATAATTATACCCTTAAGTTGGGTGAAATCAGACAACCCTAAACGACCAGGAAGGTGAATTTGACGGAAAATCAATTCTTTTTCTTTGCCACTTAGAACTTTCCATTCCTTTGTCCGTCTCTGTAGTGTACGCAGTAAAGAATCAGGGTATTCACCAGGATATTTTTCTTGCAAATATTCTAATAATGTAATCGGGGTTAGTGCTGGACTTTCTTCCAATAACAACCTTAATTCACAATCCCAAATTTCCGCTAATGGGTCTTTTCTAGTTCTCCAATTACGGGCGGTAGGGGATAAAATTACACAATTATTGGATTCTATCCTCTTACCTGATCTTTCTGAAATACCAGCCTTCGCTGAAGATGTTACTTGAGTGTAACCATTAATTCTTGATGTCATATATAAATTAACCTGTTGTTTAGTTATTTTTCTTCCAGGCATTTTTTGTTCTCTCAGTGAGTTTAATGCCTAAATTGTAACATTTAATAACAGGCCAAGATAGTTGTCGTTAAGGTGCCAGGATAATTGTCGTCTAATAAAAAAGACTTAATCAGTAAAGAGCAAAGCTTTCTGCAACAAACATTTGAGAACGCCACTATTAGGCCCAGTGTTAAGAACGAGGGTGTTTGGGACATCGGAGTCTTAAATTGGAAAATCTTTAATCTTTTTTTCATATTCTGGTTGGCAATCGCCGAGTGATAATTTGGAATACATTTCCAACGATTGGCGACTATCGTGACCTGAATAAGGCTGGATTAATGCGTCATCTACGCCTTTTTTCTTCATCCAAGTAAAAAGGAAATGTCTTAGTGTGTGGGGGGAAATTGATTGTTCTATACCTGCCTCTTTGGTGTATTTCATTAATATTTTCCTAACGCCACGGTCAGAATAATTTTTCTTCCAGCTGGACTCAAATAGGTATTTTGCGGCATTTTTTTTACTATTTTCTACGTGAACAGCTAATATTTCTTTAAATGAATTAGGAAACGGAACTATTCTGTCCTTTTTTCCCTTGCCTTGAACCACTTTTATCTGACAATTATCCAAATCTATGTCGGACAACTTGATATTTACCAACTCGGATACTCTAACTCCAGTGTAAAGTAGTGTTTTAATCATCACCACGTGCTTCATATTTCTAGATTTCCATACTGTCGTATAAAACAGATTTATTTCTTCTTCAGTTGGAACATAGGGCAATTTCTTTACTTTGCCAGTTGCTACCTCAATATTTAAGTTTTTGCGTATATGCCTAAATAGCTCACGTAAGTAATTATAGTCAGGAGATTCTTTCTTGAGATGTTTGCAAAAATATTTAGCTTTCTCTCTAACCGGGGTACGTTCTAATGTCATAATAAGTAATCAAATAATTATCCCAATTGACAAACGTTTACTAAAATCTAACGGAAAAAGACCATAAGGATTTATATGACCTGAAAATAATGGTGTTAATGCTCTATAATCTTCAGGCGTAAATCTATTTTGCCAATGTGGCTGTGATAATATTTGTTGAATAATTAGGGTGTTGATATAAACCATACATACTTGCAACAGATGTAAACACAACACCGATAATTCCTGATCTTCAATATTGTTCGTTGCAATTTGACCAAGCTTACCATAGAAAATAAAATCCATTACACTATTAAGGCGTTCAACAACATTTAGTCCTTCATTAACCTCAATACGCAACTCTTCCGAAGCTAAATATTTACACAAGAATATAGTTTTATTGGCTTTACCCAGTTCTACCAATGCCTTATACACTGGATGAGTATAGTTATTATTACTGAATCTTTTGATTAATACGGATGGTGTAACAATCCCTAGTTTTAGGGCAACCATATGTTTTACGATTTCATCGTAATTATCTTCTATTAATTGCCAATTAATGCTTCCTTTTAGGATTTCTGCAAGATTTTTATATTTGTTTTTGTCTCCAGAATCAACGTAATATAATTTTTGCTTATTTATTGCCTTTAGTCTTGGATATAAGGCAAAATGTAGCAAATAACTAACAGCAAAACCTATCACACTTTGTCCATGTGTATCAACAAATACACGATTCATATCCATGTCTGTGTCATGATCAATAATGCCTTTTATCATGCTACCTACTTCTGACGAGCTGCAATCTTTTAACTGTGAGTAAATACATAATGATTTCTTATCAACATGCCAATAAATCATTACTCCTTTTTTTCTATAGCGAAAATGCCATTCGCTCATTAGATTTTGATCCCAAGCAAACAAGTGAGTCGAATCGCATGCCACCGTTGTAGTGGCTTCTCCCCAAACGTTAGGATCGCGTATTTTTAGAACGTTATTCACCAGTATACGAATGGCGTTTCTAATGTTTACAGCATTAATATGGCGTTTTTTTATGTAGCGTAAATCACTATAATTAACATCATCATTAGCGATACTAATCCTTTTTAATCCAGTGTTGCTGCCAATACCAAATATACATAATAGTAATCTTTTTTGTAGATCAGAACTATTGAGGTTACTGCCTTTTCCAATGGTTTCAAGCGTCTTGGTAAAATTAATTCTTAAATCACATTCTTTTAAAATATCAATTAAGTGTATGCTTGAGTATTTATTGTTTATTTCTTGTTGTAGCTTAACAATGTTATCAGGTTCGCCTTGTGGATCTGAAGGAGTCACTTTTATATTGTTACCAACCTTACTTTTTGTGATTTCTACAAGGTTATTATTAGGGATATTAGTATTTAATGCATCTAAGTTGGTTGCCACTGAAGTCTTTAATTTTACTACAAACTCCTTAGCAAGCAGTGGTAAACATAGTAATTCATAATATGCTTCTCGCTTTTGGGTAAAGTCCTTTGGTAAGTCTTTCTTCGGATTTCTGTAACGGTAACTTTTATCAATCCAAATAGCTTTAAAACCAAGAAATTCCTTAAGCTGTTCTAGAACAGCTAGTTCATAATTATATTTGTTTATTCTTAAGCAGACCTTTTCTACTGCAACTGTTATATTATACCAATTCTGGGGTATAACTCCACTCAAGGGCGGTATATTAATATAGTAAGCTAAATCTGATTCATTCCAGTATTCGTTGATAAAGCTAATCGCGTTTAAGATAGGTTTGTAATCAATCTGATCTTCTGACATTTGTAATGTTCTCAAAATGCTAAGTAAACTGCCTCTATTGCCATAAGCATAAGTTGTATGCATTTTTTCTCGCACTTGATCCTGATACCACTTGCTACCTCGATGTTGTAGATCCTCAATTACTGCTTCTAGCTTATCCTGTGACACTACGGGATAAACCTTCTCCTCAATAATACCTTTTGGATTCTTTGCATTTAGTACAGCCAACTTTTCTAGAATATCAAACTTGCCGTCGACACGCTTAACTTCTTGAAGAATATAACGATCCACACGCTTTTCAGCGCTGGATCTCATCTTTTTAACTAGTTTAATCATTGTATCTGCTAAAGAATCCAATAAAAGCTCGAGTCTTACACGACAGAATATTGCCATGGTAGCATATTTTATAGTAGGGGTGAAATCTAGAATATTGCTAGGTGCAAACGCCATCACACGTTCATAATATTTAAATAATAATTTCCTGTCTACCGAATCTACAATAGAGTCAGATAATTTAATCTGACCTAATAAATTAATTTTATCTATGGCGTCTTGAACATTTTTAATTTTTGCTCCGGCAATATCTTGTTTAAGTTCAGATAATTCTATAACTCCATGATCTTCATCACTATCTTTGCTAAGAATGCGATCTATTAGAAGAAGATCTTCTTGATTTAAATTATTGAATATTTTACCAAGAAATTGTTGTTCAAATTTTTGGTTAGCTAACAAGATATAATGTTCTAATTGTTTGGTACTAACAATTTCTATTTTATTCTTAGCAAAATATAAGCGTGTTTGCTCAAGTAGCACCGAATCAGAAAGATGACGTGGTATCAAATTATCTACAAGATAATTTATTGTTAACGCAATATCTTCAGTATTTGTTACACGATATCCTAAATATTGCCTTATATCCTGACGATATTTTTTAGCGTTGCGTCCTGACCAATCGAATGTAACAATAAATACTGGGTCAATACCTAAATTGTTAGCAACTTGCAAGATTAGTTGTGATGAAATAGTAAATTCCTTATCTAACGGAAATTGAGTATATATTTTAAAGAAGCTTAACATAACCCCAAAAGCTAGCTGGTTACTTTTAGCATTCTTGGTTTTGCATAAACTTACATCTTCTAATGATAAATTATATTGCATTTTATCTGTTCCTAGAACTATCAATGTCGGTATTTATTTATACCAATCTAGCCTACAAAACTAATTGTTGCAACTTTTTCTTTTATCAAAAATGTATAAAGTATCTACATTATGTTTTTCGGCACTTCCCAATACTAACAAATTTTAATCCCGATGTCCCAAACACCCTCGTTCTTAACACTGGTCCTGCTTGTAAAATTTGATTAAATCTAAAATGCGCTTTTCGACTATCCCCAGATAAAAGAGGAGGTGAGTCAAATTCATCTTGTTCAGCTGCAGATAAAATTTTTAATCTTGGCATATATTACATTGATAATAATTTGTACCCGTAATCTCTTAACTCACCCTCTGGAGAAAGGTAACGATATAAAGTATAACGAGTTATTTTTAACTCTTCACATAAATCATTAATTTTAGTATCTTTGTTTTGCAGCGCATTACGTGCCATAGTTAATTTAGTTTTTGTCATAACGAATTTTCTACCACCTTTTCTTCCACGCGCCCTAGCGGCCTTTAATCCTGCTTTCGTCCTTTCTGTAATAAGTTCTCTTTCATACTCAGATAAAGCTGCGAATATTGCAAATATCATTCTACCAGATGCAGTAGTAGTTTCAATACAAGAGCCTTTGCCAGTCAAAACCTTTAGACCTATTTTTCTTTGCTCCAGTTCTTGGACAATTTCTATTAAATGGCGTAAATTTCTTCCTAACCTATCTAACTTCCAAACGACCAAGGTATCTTCACCATCACGCAGTGATTTTAAACACTGCTTTAATTCTGGCCTATCTTCTCTTTTACCACTTGCATATTCTTCATAGATTTTTTCTAATAAAATTCCTTCCGAAATTAAGCTGTCTTTTTGTAAATCTAAATTTCCATCAGATTTAGATACTCTTGCATAACCAACTAACATAATAGTTCCAAATTATTTTCATAAACTGAGTAGCATAAACCTTCGTTTGTACTACAAAGCAAAAACCACCAAAAAGAGCATCAATATATGTAGTATATATCATTGTACATTCTATGTAGTATCAACCTTATAATAGAATAGATTGCACTACAAGAATAATTTTTATCTAAACTCGATCATTAGGATTTATCAAAAAATGTTGGCTGATTCTGATGAAGTAAATTTTAAGGATTTACATTGTTTTGGTAAAAAACGCTAAATTGGACAGCTCGAAACTGCTGTAGGCTATATAAACACTGCTATACAGGCATGCGGCCGCGCTACTTTATATCCTTTTGTAGGAAAATACCCTACTGTATATTGATTTTGGTTTCGGCATAAGGATTTCATATTGCGAATCTATATAATTATTAATCCCATGGATTGCTCCTAAATACTTCAGCTGCTTTTTTAGAATCTGGTGTATCTAATAACTTTTCTAAAGCTTGGTCGTTGGGCTTTTTCTTGTTGGGTTTTGTATGCTTAGTGAGCTTTTTCTTAAGGTTAGTACTGTTCTTTTTCTGCTCTTCTGATTTTAATTTACCAAAATGAGCCGTAAAGCCCCTAGATTTATCTATGGGGATATAAGGCGACTATGTAGTGGACAAAGAAGATACTATTTGTTAGTTTAAATAGATGGAAATAACATATAAAACAAATAACAACATCTGTTATTCTTGCAAGTATCATGTGGTGTGGTGTCCTAAATATCGTAAAAAAGTATTAATTGGAGCGGTTGAAGAGCGACTTAAAGAAATAGTACAAGACGTCTGCAAAGAAGTAAGAGCTGAATTGATAGAAGCTGAATGTGATAAAGATCATATACATATATTAGTTGATATTGACCCACAGTATGGGGTGCATCGTTTAATAAAATTAATTAAGGGTAGGAGTTCCTTTTTGCTTCGCAGAGAGTTTAAATTCTTAAAAAGAACAATGCCATGCATGTGGACAAATAGTTATTTTGTAAGTACAGTCGGTGGCGCACCGCTTAAAGTAGTAAAGCAATATATTGAAAGTCAGAAACTTAGATTATCATGAGAAAATCGTTTCAATTTAAATTATTTAACAATCGAAGAAAGTTCAAGAAATTGAATGATGAATTATATGTGTTTTCTACGATATACAACCATAGTTTAGCCTTAATCAGGGGTCACTATAAACTTTTTGGTAAAAATCCAAATAAATACACCTTGCAAAAGCACCTAAAAAAATTAATGGATAGAGGGAATAAAGATAAATGGCGTTGCTTGGGGTACTCACAAGCTATCCAAGAAGTAGTAGATAGAATATATAAAAGTTATACTGCATTTTTTTCATGGTGTAAAAAACGTACAGGTACAAGAGCATCCCCACCAAAATTTAAACCATTCCGAAAATATAAAAGTTTCACACTAAAACAAGCAAGTTGGAAATTAAACCAAGAAACAGGAGTTGTAACAATTGGAAAAAATAAGTATAGATTTAATAATAGCAGAGAGGTAGAAGGACAAGTAAAAACAGTCACAGTTAAACGAGATAGTGTTGGAGATTGGTATGTTATTTTTTCATGCGATCTGGGAGACGATTATAAGCCACAAAAAGTCATACCTATGACAGGTAAAAGCGCAGGGTTTGATTTTGGTTTAACGTGTTTTCTAACGAGTAATAATAACGAACAAATAAGATCACCTGAATTTTTAAAAAGTTCTTTAAAAGAGCTACAAGTAAAAAGCAAAAACTTATCTTCTAAACAAAAAGGCTCTAGGAACAGAGCTAAAGCCCGAAAAGTAGTAGCAAGAGTGCATAGGAAAATAGCAAATCAACGACATGATTTTCATTTTAAGTTAGCGAATGATTTAATAACAAAATACGACAAGATGTTTTTTGAAGACTTAAACTTAGATGGTATGAAGAGATTGTGGGGGCGTAAAGTAAGTGACCTTGGTTTATATCAATTATTGCAAAGACTAGAATTTAAAGCCAAGGAGCAAGGTAAAATAATTAAAAAAATAGATAGATTTTTCCCAAGCTCTAAAACGTGCAGTAAATGCTTAGATATCAAAGATGATTTAACTTTGAAAGATAGAGTTTTTGAGTGTCAAAATTGTGGCTATGAAATTAATAGAGACTTGAATGCTGCTATTAATATTTTAACCGTAGGGATATCTACGGCAGGACTAGATGGAATAAGTCAAGAGCTAGCTCTTGCTTCTGTTGCTTGAATCCTTAGAATCCCCTGTCTTTAGACATGGGGAGTATATCAATTTGTTGTCTTGCCTGATACTAGGCTAGAAAATACAACGAAAACAATGGATTTTCTTAATATTTGGTTACGTTGGCGTTATTATTTCATTAAACCCTTTTTATGTAAGCGTTATTGATTTAAGCATATTGATCGGAATCATGGCAAATATATTTCTCGGACTGTCTGTTATAGTCACAAATATTCTGGCTCTCGCTCAATAAATGTGGACTTGTAAAAGCGAGTGTATAGTAGTAAAGTAAAGGTATATGAATCTACTGTCAGTAAAATCAAATGAAGTCATTTCTCAACAA